>CEVW01064658.1_pt1 | contig 10905 bp, 9 predicted proteins | sample 427061 | NCBI WGS metagenome assembly CEVW01 (sample SAMEA2623774, study PRJEB7988) | marine metagenome | biome: marine biome (ENVO:00000447); feature: surface water layer (ENVO:00002042); material: "saline water (ENVO:00002010), including plankton (ENVO:xxxxxxxx)" | depth 5 m
ACAAATAGAATGGTTATAAAAAAATAATGTCATTTAAGTTAACTATTTTAGGGTGTAGTTCTGCAATACCTAAAATTGATAGAAATCCAACCGCTCAGTTACTAAATGTGAATGAGCGGTTTTTCTTGATTGATTGTGGGGAAGGTACACAGATTCAATTAAGAAAATATGAGCTAAATTTTCAACGAATTAATCATATTTTTATTAGTCATTTACATGGGGATCATTATTTTGGATTAATAGGATTAATAACTACTATGCATCTTCTAGGAAGGAATAAAGATTTACATATATATGCTCATAAAGAGTTAAAAGAGATTATTGATTTGCAATTATCAGCATCTAATACAGAATTAAATTATCCTTTATTTTTTCACCCATTATCAGAAGATGTCGATTCTGTCATTTTTGAAGATCATGATATTAAGGTTTCTAATTTAATTCTTGATCATTCAATTAAGTGTTCTGGATTTTTATTTGAGGAAAAAATAAGTAAAAGGAAGATTATTAATTTAGAGGTTGAGAATTATAATGTGCCTCATGATAAGATTAATAGTTTAAAAGATGGTGCTGATTGGATTAATTCGAAAGGAGAGGTTATATCTAACGAGATTTTAACAACTCAAAATACTTTACCTAATAGGTACGCTTTTTGTACTGACACTAAGTATAATGAAAATATAATAGAAAAAATTAAAGGAGTAGATCTGCTCTATCATGAGGCAACCTTCGCATCAGATCTAGAATTGAGAGCAATAGAAACAGGGCATTCTACAACCTTACACGCGGCATCTATTGCAAGTAAAGCAAAAGTTAAGACTTTAGTTATTGGACATTATTCTCAAAGATATCGAGAGTTTGATACGCTTTTAACTCAAACAAAATCAGGATTTAAGAACACTATCTTATCATATCCTGGATTACTGATAGATTTTAAACATTTATAAAGTCTATATTTATTGGTATCTTTGCAATAATAAAGGTACTATGAATAGGATATTTATATTAATTCTGTTATTATTTTCATTAATCAGTAAATCACAGATTATAAATGATTCAGTTAGACCATATAATTGTTTTCATGACGGAGCAATATTCTTAGAGATAATTAATTTACCTCAGATTATTACATGGTATTATGATAATGATTCAATTGGATGGATAGATGCAGATACTATGAATGAATTGCAATTTTCTTATAATCTTGATTCGGTAATTACAAAACAGTGTGGAAGTTATAAAGTTGATATTGGATCTACAACTAAATATTATTGGGTTTCATGTCCTCTTGGAGTACGAGGATTTCATCAAAATATAATTGGCTGTGATAATGATTCAAATGGTATTGTGAAGACTGTTGCTTATGGAGGAAGTTCTCCTTATATCTATGAGTGGTATATAAATGGTGTGCTTTTTTCTTCAGGTCAATTTGATACGATTCATAATACTCTAGTTGAATCAACTTATCAGATCATTGTCAATGATTCTATTGGGTGTACTGACACCAGTATTGCTAATATATATTCTCCACCACCCTTGCTGATCGACTCAATAAATTATAATCATATTAATTGTAGAGGAGTAAATACTGGAAGTATTAGATGTGCTATTTCTGGTGGTAAACAATATGCGTCATCAGATCAATATGATTGCTTCCTAATGCTTGAAAATGACACAGTATCATGGATAACAAGAGATAGTAATTCTTATAATTTCTCCTCAAATCTAAGCCCATATGAGATTATTTTTGATAGCTTATTTGCAGGGGACTACACAATCTCAATTATTGACTCTTTTGGTTGTACTTTAAATAATACTTTTACAATAATAGAGCCAGATCCTTACGAAACTTTTGCATCAACAACTTTCCCACTTCTCTGTAATTCAGATAGTGCATATCTAAAAATAGATAGTGTTTTAGGTGGAGGCAACATTTTGTATGGATTTATAGGGCCTAATTCTGATTCTATATATGTGCCTGCTGGATGGTATGATATGTTTATTGAGGATTTAGACTTTAATTGTATCGACACTGTACCAGTCAGGTGTTATGCTCAGTACGAGATTAATGTTTTTGAAACAATTAATTCAGTTTTATGTTTTGGTGATCAAACAGGTAGTGTTATTATTGATTCTATTATTGGTGGTAATACTCCTTATGACATCCAATGGGGAGGAGTAGATAATTTATCGCTTAGTGCGGGTGTGTATTTACTATATGTTGTTGATTCTATTGGCTGTGTGTATTCAGAAGAATATGTTATAAGTGAACCAAATCAGATTCTTGCTAATGAAATTTTTTATTCATCAAATTGTGCTGGTATGAATGATGGTAGTATTTCTATTGATGTTACTGGTGGTATTGGTGAGTTAAGTTATTATTGGATAAATGGAACAGGAAATAGTGATTCTTTGTATGGCTTATCTGATGGTGTTTATTCTTTAATAGTCACTGACTCTATTTCTTGCGTAGACACATTTGATTTGCTGTTAGAAAGTCCACAATTACTTGATGTTCAGTTGAATGTTGTTGATTCAATTCTCTTGTGTAATGGAGGGAGTACGCTTGCAAGCGTAATAATATTAGGAGGTACATCTCCATATACTATTCTTTGGAATGATGGTGATTCTAGCGAACAAAGGGTTGTTAGTGCAGGCTTATATTCTGTGATAGTTGAAGATATTAACGGGTGTGTATCTGAAGCTAGTATTTTAATTACAGAGCCAGAATCCTTATCAATTTCTATGAGTTTTATTGATATTAGTTGTAGTAGTGGTGGTTTAGCCTCTGTCTCTGCGGAAGGAGGTACTCCTCCAATAAATTTCTTATGGAATACTGGTGATACAACTCCAACTATTGATTCACTATTTGGTCCTATCTATACTTATTTTGTGAGAGTTACAGATGATTGTGGGGCTTTAGTCTCAGATACTATTTATTTAGTTGATTACGAATTAATCGCCGAAGTTTATTATAATGATTCTTCTCATACTGCTCAGGTCGAAGTAGATTCTTTAAATTCATCCGGACCTTTTACATATGAATGGTTAAATTTCTTTGGAGATTCTATAGGAGCAGGAGAGATTTCTCCAATTCTTTGTGAAGGGACATACTTCGTTTTAACAACAGATTTGTCATATGATTGTTTTGTAATTGACACTGTTGTTGTAGAATATAATTTGCCAATTGGAATTTTAGATATTCAAACTACAACAGCTCATCCTGATTCGATACTATGGGGTTTTGAGCCATATACTTACTTATGGGATAATGGTGAGATCTTGCCACATGCTGATATTTGTCCAGGTCCTCATTGGCTTGAGATTACCGATAACCAGGGTTGTATGGTTAGAGAAGATTTTATCATTGAAGAGTTGATAATTACGTTAGATCCTCCGTCAGCTATTCTTGAATGTGATATAGAGAATCTTGATTTTAATTTAGAAGCATCTGCAATAGGAGGGGTTGAGCCATATTCTGTTGAGTGGTGGAATGGATCTACAGAGAATCCGATTAATTTAGGTTTGAGTCCTGGTGGTTTTAGTGTTTCAGTTACAGATGATAATAATTGTATTGCGGATACTTCTTTTATAATTGCTAGTATGACAGCAGAATGTATACCTGATGTATTTACTCCAAATGAAGATGGTATTAATGATACTTGGAGTCTTGAGGATACTTTTTTATATGAAGATAGTGAGGTGAGGATTTATGGAAGGTTTGGTAGCTTAGTTTTTTATTCGGTTGGGTACCATGAACAGTGGGATGGAAAAAATGAGAAAGAAAAAGATGTTCCTGCTGGAGTTTATTTTTATTCAATTGAAATTGGTCATGGTTTTGATCAAATAAACGGAACAGTTACGATCCTGAGATAAATTTTTTTATTTCCTTTCTTTGATTTGGCTCAAACCATTTTATCTGTTGGTCTTTTTTAAACCAAGTTAATTGTCTTTTAGCAAATCTTCTTGTATTCCGCTTAATATTTTCAATTGCTTCTTCTAATGTACATTTATTATTTATAAATGCAAAAATTTCTTTATATCCAACTGTTTGTAACGCATTATAATTTTGGTAATTAGTTAATGAATTTACTTCTTCAATCAAGCCATTTTCTATCATATTTTCAACTCGTTTATTTATTTTTTTATAAAGAACTTCTCTGTCACTATTTAAACCAATTTTTATTATTTTAAATTTTCTTTTCTTTTTTTTATTTAATTTGAAAGTAGAAATTTTTTTTCCAGTCTCATTGTATATTTCTAAAGCTCGCAAGAGTCTTTGGGAGTTGTTTTTATCACATGAATTATAGAATTCAGAGTCAATTTTTTTAATTTTTTGTTGTAACCATGAAAGTCCTTTTTCTTTATATTTGGAATTGAGAATAGCTCTAGTTTCTAGAGGTATTTCTGGAAGATTATCAAAACCTTTACAAATAGCATCAACATATAAGCCTGAACCGCCTACAATAATTATTGTGTCAAGTTTTTTATGTAAATTAGTAATAAGTTTGATTGCATCAATTTCAAATTTTCCTGCATTATAGTTATCTTTAATGCTTAAATGATGAATAAAATGATGTTGAATTTTATTAAGCTCTTTTTTGGTTGGTGGTGCTGTTCCAATTTGAAGTTCTTTGTAGAATTGTCTTGAGTCACAAGATATGATTTCTGTACTTAGTTCTTTTGCAATTTCAATGCTTAATGATGTCTTTCCTATTGCTGTAGGGCCAATTATAAATATCACTTTTTTATCCATCATACTCTTTAAATTCATCAAAATCTTCAGAGGCTTCACTAAAAGGATCAAATTCTTCTGTCTCTTCAAATTTAATTTCAGGTGCAACATTTGGCATATCACCTACTTTTTCTAAATACTTAATCGATTTCTTCTTACTATTTGATTCTTTTGAGAAAGTAACTAAAAATCGCCACATCTTAATAAAGTCATAGATATATAAAATTGTATTTTCTTTTTTAGTAAGGACTGATGATATTTTTATTTTATTCATTGATTGTAATGTTGTATCTTTCTCGTCAAAATTATATAGAGGAATCTCCTCTATTAATTCAAATTCTTCATTTGTAATATAAAAAGAAGCCATTTCATTACTGTCTAAATTTAATGATCTAATAATTGCATAGTGTAAAGTTTCTAAATTTTCCTCACCTGGGATCTCAATATGTCTAATTACATCTTCTTCATGTTCTAGATGTATTGTAATAATGTAATTCATTTTACAGGAGTTAGATTTATTTCTTTTGCTTTCTTAATAATAAAGATTAAGGCATCTTTTTTATTGTTTTTCACTTCTCCATCAAGTATTGCGTCTTTTATTGCATCTTTTAAAATTCCAATTTTTTTTCCTTCTTTTAGATTAAAGAGTTGCATTATTTCTAGTCCATCAATTGGCGGTTGAAAGTTTCTAATATGGTCTTTTTTTTCTACTTCTTTAAGTCTCTTTCTGACTAATTGGAAATTATTTAAGTATTTTTTTACTTTAATTGGGTTCTTTGAAGTGATGTCTGCATCACAAAGCGTCATTAGGTCTTCAATGTCATCACCAGCATCAAACAATAGTCTTCTTATTGCAGAGTCTGTCACAATGTCCTGTGCAAGTACAATAGGCCTTAAATGAAGAGTTACTAGTTTCTTTACATATCGCATTTTTTCATTTAATGGTAGTTTTAACTGTCTAAATATCTTAGGTACCATTTTTCCGCCCATAAATTCATGTGCATGAAAAGTCCATCCGTGTCCTTCTTCGTACTTTTTTGTTCGTGGTTTTGCAATGTCATGTAAGATTGCAGCCCACCTTAACCACAGATTATTAGTATTGTTACTGATATTATCTAATACTTCAAGAGTATGATAGAAATTATCTTTATGACTGTGTTTACCTACGGTTTCAATGCCTTGAAGTTTTATCATCTGAGGGAAGAACTGATGTAGTAGCTGTGTTTTAAATAGCATCTTAAACCCATTTGAAGGCTTTTTAGAAAGGATAATCTTATTTAATTCATCAGTTATTCTTTCTTGTGATATAATTGATAAACGATCTGCATTTTTATTAATTGCCTCAAATGATTTACTATCAATAGTAAAGTTAAGTTGTGTGGCAAATCTAATTGCTCTCATCATTCTTAATGGATCGTCTGAATACGTTATAGATGGGTTTAAAGGGGTTTTTATTATCTTGTTTTTTAGATCTTCTTTTCCCTTAAATGGGTCAATTAATATTCCAAATTTCTTTTTGTTAAGCTGTATAGCCATCGCATTAATAGTAAAATCTCTTCTATTTTGATCATCCTCTAATGTGCCATCTTCAATAATTGGTTTTCTGCTATTATCTCTATATGATTCTTTTCTTGCACCAACAAATTCATAATTTCCCCCATTATAATTCACCATTGCGGTTCCAAAGTTTTTAAAAACTTTTAATTTTGCTGTATTTCCTAATTTTTCACAAACCGTCTTAGCTAGTAGTATTCCGCTTCCTAAACAAACAAAATCGATATCTGTTTTTTCTTGCTCCCTTTTTAATAATAAATCACGGACCCAGCCTCCAACTACATATGTTGGTAGATTTAGTTTGTCAGCAACTAATTGAACAGTACTGAAAATAGGATTTGTTAAGTCTGAGCTATAATTCACTATCTAATTTTCTTAATGTTACCATCCTTATTTATTAGCAAGATTGTAGATGGATTTGACATTTTTTCATTCATCTGCAAATTTACTATATAATCAACATTATTCTTTATTTCATTAGATATTTCTGAGAATTGAGTTGGAAAAGGTTCTCCGCTTATATTTGCGGAAGTTGACACTATTGGCTTCCCTAATTTTTGTATCAGTCTATTGCAAAATTTATGCTTTACAATACGTATTGCAGCAGAGCCATTTTCTGCAATAAGATTTTTACTTAATCCCTTTGTTTTAGCATAAATAATTGTAGTTGGATTAGTAGTGATATCTATGTTTGGTACTTGTCCAGTTATATCTTCAAGTTGTTTTTTATTATCAACTAAGGAAATAAGTGCTTTTGTTTCAATCCTCTTCTTTATCTCATAAATTCTATTAATAGCTTTAGGATTTGTAGCATCACATCCAATACCCCAGATTGTATCAGTAGGATATAGTATAACTCCATCATTTTCTAGAACACTTAGTGCTTGATTAATTTCTGTTTGCATGCCTGTATTCTTTTAGATATTTATAACGCATTGCAACTGCTTTTGCTTGGTATAATGAGATTATAAGCCCAACATAACCATCTAAGAATCCTAACTGTATAATGTAATGTTTTAAGAATCTAATGCTTGGTTTTAATATGGTATGGAAAGGTGTGATTCTTCCTGTCTTTTTGTTGTAATCTTGAGCTTGCCACCTTGCATAGCGCTTAAGTTTATTTTGATATTCTTCTTTACTAATATATGTATTGTGAGTAAGTTTATTACTAAGACTACTTATTTCCCCTTTACTAATAATTTCGGCATGTACATTTTTGTTCTCATATCTACAATTATCTCTTTTAAATAAACGGATTACTTTGTCTCCCTGCCAACCACTAAATCGTATTTTTTTGCCCATAAAGTAATTCTGTCGTTTAATCCAGAAGCCACTAATACCTTGATCTTTTTTTACAGTTTCGATAATTTCATCTCGCAATGTTGAAGGGACTCTTTCATCAGCATCAAGAAGAAAAATCCAAGGATATTGAGCTTGTGGGATCGCCCAGTTTTTCTGTGAGGCAGAGTTCTCATACTCTCGCTGAATGATTTTATGAGCAAATGGTTTTGCTAGTTCAATAGTTTTATCAGTACTGAATGAATCTACAATTATAATCTCATCAGCAAAATTAACTGACTTGATAGCATCAATAATATTATGAGCTTCATTTCTTGTAGGTATAATAGCTGTTATTCCCGTCATAATGTATTGTAAACTGTCATTAAATTTGTGGCAATTTTCTCATCATTAAACTCTTGAGCGTAATCAAATCCTTTTTCCCTCATGGTATTTTGTAGCTCAGGAGAATTCTGAATTTCTAGTATAGCCATTTTCATTTCCTTAACTGATAATGGATTAATATATTTTGAATTTAACCCTCCTGCTTCTGAAAAACAACCCCCTTCTGAGGTTATAACAGGAGTTTTGCTAAATAAGCTTTCTAATATGGGAATGCCAAAACCTTCAAAAATTGAAGGATATATCATTAATTGAGCGGATTGGTATATGGCACTCATTTCTTCAAGAGATAAACCACTTAAAAAAATCACTCTATCATGTAAATCATTTTCTTTAATAAAGTTTAGGCATTTTAATTTATATGATTTTCCATTACCAATAACTACTAACATTTGCTTAGGTAATTCTTTAAGAGTTTTTAGTATGGTAAGTAAATTTTTTCTTTCTTCAATAGAGCCTACATAGAGTAGGTATTGATTGGCTATTTTATATTTTGCTAGTGTTATGTTTTTTATATTATTAGCAACAATGCTCTTAAAGGCATCATTACATCCTTGATAAATTACCGTTATCTTCTTTTCAGGGATATTAAGAAATTCGATGATGTCTTTTTTAGTTTGCTTGCTGACAGCAATTATTTTATCAGCTCTCTCACAAGAAGATTTAAATTTAGTATAATAAATCTTTCTATCAATTTTTCTAAAAAGATGAGGGTAGCGAATAAAGATTAAATCATGAATTGTAACTACAGTTTTGATGCTTGTTTTTTCAATGCCTAAAGGAATCTCGTTGCTAAGCCCATGATAGATGTCAATTTTATTGTTGAATAAATCTTTTACAATATTTTTGCTTCTCCAATATGATTTTAGCGTTTTATTGAACAATGATTCTGGTGTTCGTATAAACGTATTTTTATTATCCTTGATGAAAGATAATCTAGGGTTCTCATTTTTTATTGGTGTATATAAGAAGTATCTATTATTATAATGGAAATGGGACAGAACACGGATAGTATCACGAGAATAATTACCTAATCCTGTATTGTTCAAGAAAGCTCTTTTTGCATCAAACCCTATTCTCATTATACAGCTACATTATATTCTCTAAGAGCATTATTAAGGGATGTTTTCTTGTCAGTACTTTCTTTGCGTTTACCAATGATTAATGCACAAGATACACCATAATTTCCTGCAGGAAAATCTTTGTTGTAGCTTCCTGGTATTACAACAGAACGAGAAGGAATAATACCTTTATACTCTATTGGGTTGTTGCCACTAACATCAATTATTTTTGTAGAAGCAGTAAGTACAACATTTGCGCCTAGTACTGCTTCTTTCTCTATCTTTACTCCTTCTACTACAATAGAACGAGAGCCAATAAATGCGTCGTCTTCAATGATTACAGGAGCGGCTTGTATAGGCTCTAATACTCCTCCTATTCCTACTCCTCCTGAAAGATGAACATTTTTTCCTATTTGTGCACAACTGCCTACTGTAGCCCAAGTATCAACCATTGTCCCACTGTCAACATATGCTCCTATATTTATGTATGATGGCATCATTATAACTCCTTTGGCTAGAAATGCTCCATAACGAGCAACTGCATGAGGAACTACTCTAACACCAAGTTTGGCATAATCGCTTTTAAGCTTCATTTTATCATGAAACTCTAAAGGTCCCATTTCAATAGTTTTCATTTTTTGAATAGGGAAATAGAGAATCACTGCTTTTTTAACCCAGTCATTTACTTTCCAGCTACCTCCCCTTGGCTCAGCAGTACGCAATTTCCCTTTGTCTATCTCCTTAATGATTGCATGTATACAGTTTTGAGTGTCTGTTTTGTTTAGAAGCTCTCGGTTTTCCCAAGCATTTTCAATAATTGATTTCCATTGTGTTGTCATAGGGCAAATATAGTTATTGTTGGCTAATAGATGTTAAACAATAATGAGAGATTCGGAGTTTTAATGTTTTATTCACAAGTTTTTGTGGATCTTAATATACATATATAATTTCCTCTTTTCGTGAAACTAACAATTGCTTAAAAACGTAATATTAATATGTGAAACAACCAGTTTATTAAAGATTTATTGTTAATAAGTCGAATTTTTCATTGAAATAAATATGATTATTAATATTTTTTTACTAATTTTAACCCCTAGTTTACGACAAAAACTACTAAAAAACATGATGATAAGTTACTTTTACCAGGTTAATCCTGTTGTTATTTTATTTTCTTATTGGTCTACAATTTTCTGTGCTTTTTTTTTGGTAACTCAGCCATTATGCCTCGGTGCTAATGGCTTTTTACATATAACTAACCTTTTTATTAATTAAAACTTGTATTATGGAAACAAATTTTAACAAACCAAACCCTAAGAGACTCTTAGGTTATCTTATGGCTTTTGCTATGGTATTATTTTATAACCCCACTGCTAGTGCACAGTCTACATCACTAATAAGTGATTGTGGTGACTTCGTTGCCGGACCTAATGCAAATTGGACTCATGTACTTGTAGCGACAACTGTTGCTGATGGATCAGCTAGTCAAGGAGCACAAACATATACTATGAATGTAGTGTCTTTGCCAGCTGGTGGAGCTAATTTTAGAGTTTATAAAACTACAGCTAATGGAAGTGACTTCTTTGGAAATGCAATCGCATTGACGCTTGGTTCAAATAGCATCACAGTAGGTGCTGTTACTTTTGATAGAGCAGTTAAATTCCAATTCTCTAGTGGAGATGTAGAATTTGATGCGTTAAGTTTGAATGGAGATGATTCAGATTGTACTGTTCCTGCACCGCCGCCAACTTCATCACTAATAAGTGATTGTGGTGACTTCGTTGCAGGACCTAATACAAATTGGCCTCATGTACTTGTAGCAACAACTCTAGCTGATGGATCAGCTAGTCAAGGAGCTCAAACATTTACTATGAATGT
>CEVW01029634.1_pt1 | contig 10899 bp, 4 predicted proteins | sample 427061 | NCBI WGS metagenome assembly CEVW01 (sample SAMEA2623774, study PRJEB7988) | marine metagenome | biome: marine biome (ENVO:00000447); feature: surface water layer (ENVO:00002042); material: "saline water (ENVO:00002010), including plankton (ENVO:xxxxxxxx)" | depth 5 m
CTCCACGTAGAATCGTCTACTTCGTCACGATTGAGATACCGGTCGAAAATGTCTGTAAACACTAGAATAGACCGATATTGCATTCGCATATAGTCCCACACTTCTGCAACGTCTTGGTTAGCTGTAGCGCTTAACTGCGATGACCCTCCAGCGGCTTCTCTGGCTTTTAGTTCATCAATAATTGTTTCTCGGTCAGCGAGGTAATCGACAAGAACTTCTATGTCTTCACGTTGCGACAAGCGTTCGTCGTTAGCGACTTCACGTAACGCCTGAAATTTGCGTTGATCTTTTAGTTTGTCTTGCACGTTAAAAGCCCGCCACCACGCTGGATGACTAAATTTCAAACGTTCTAACTCAAAATCGTAAACTTGGCGAACATCTTGATTTTGTCGAGAATTAATTGATCCTGACCCGCCGCTTTGTTTACGAGCCGTTAGTTCGCCGTCACGAATATCAACTAAATCTCGGTAAAGTTCCCAGCCTTCTTTAATGTCTGGGCCTTCTAAGAAATCTTCTAGTGGCACTCGTTCACGTTGCCGATCTTCTGACCCCGGAGCGACTGTACTAGATTGTTGCCTTCGGTACACTGCTTCGTTAAAACGTTGCGCTGTTGTTGACCCAATGTTGGCGGTTACTAGCCCACCAATTTCTGGGTACGCTTCGATAAGTGGCTGGTACTCTTGGAAGGTTTGCCAGCTTTCGATAGTTGGAGAAACTCCGTTGTTGGTTTTAGTAGTTCGTTGAACAATGCCAAAAAACTCGGCTCCATAAGTTTCTATGAACCGATCGTCAGCGTTAATAGGATCTTCTTCGCGAAGTTTGCGATAGTTGTCTAAATAGATTTGGTACGGCGAATCAACTTTCATGGAAGTTGGAAGAACCATTGAAGCGAACGCTCTAGCTGCCAGCAAGTGACGGGCGTTGCTTCGGAGATCCCCCATAAATTCGTTCATTTTTAGAGGATCAGACAATATTTCTTGATATTTATTTTCGTATTGTGCATCGGTTGATTCGGTTTGTCTTGCAAGCACAAGAGCGTCTCGCATGATTGACAACACAATTCTTTCTTGTTCATCGCTACCGACAGCAGCCCCTTTAGCTCTTTTTACCCATGCAGGAGAGAGTTGCCCTATCACTCGGTCGAATTGGCTGTCGCCTTGGGGTAAACCGTAAGGCCACATAAACTCTAAAGTTTCTTCAAGAGTTGGTTCTTGCACAGCTATTTCTGTAATAGGAATAGTGACAAGCGGACCGAAACCCGGACCGCCTGAAGACAACATAGACATAGCGTCTTGGCTAAAAGTAAGTTGTTTGCCAACAAATGGTTTAAGTAACGGACCAGTAGCTCCAGCAAGTGTAGGCATACGGAGAATCATCCACCGGTTACCTTCGTCGTCTTCGGTAACAGGAATCGAATTAAAATTGTCGAGGACACGAGCAACGTACGCTGGGTTTTCTTTAGTTATCCCAATCCACCGAGAAATTACTTCTTGCCATGCACCCAAGAAAGGCATCATGTTTGAAAGGCTTTCTTGCATTCGTGTGGATTCAGTTAGGTCATACAACAGGTAACGAACGTCAGCTAAAGCTTTTTCTCTAGCGGCCATTTCTATTCTGTCTACAACGTCTTGCAAAGCGTCGCCGCTTAGACGATACGTCCCCGTTTCAGGGTCAACGTAGGCACCTAACCGGCGTGCAACTTCTTGATCGTACGAAGCTCGGAAATAAGGCAAACGGCTTAAGTTGTCTGTAGGTAACGTGGCAAAGATTTTGAATGCTTCGTTAGTAAGATTTTGAAGGTTTTTGCCGCCTTCCCAGTAAGGGGTAATGCCTTCTACTGGTCCCCTTGTCATGTTCATTCCTGAAGCAGTATCAATTTCCGTAAGTTCGTCTTTACTGTTTTTGCTAATTTGGCGACGAGTTTTTTCTACTTCTCGCCATTCAATGTCGTCGCTGTCTACTGAACTTAAACGGTCTCGGTATTCATCGAAATAATCTATGCGTCGCCCATTTACAAACTGCGGCATAATGTCGTTGGCGCTAGCTGCCACTGCGTCAACGAAACTGTCTACATGGTTTTTGTCTACTCCTAAAGCGTCTAAAACTTGGCGCCCTTTAGGGGTGTTCATAAATCGAACAAGGTTTGCTTTGTACGCTGATTCGTTATCAAAAGCAGTAGACCACACTTCGCGAAGATACTGATTAGAAGGAGAATCAGCATTCCCGCGAGCTTTCCACTGACGGTTAGTTGTCCGATTCCATGCGTCCACAAAACCGTCTGATTGGCTTGTATACACTTGCCATTCTGGGCCTTCAAAATTGCGGCCTAGCTCACGAGTAGACGCACCTTCGATAAGACGAGACGTAGTGCGATCAGCACTAATACGCTGATTCATTGTTTCACGTGAAACGGTTTCTTCGCCTAAAGCATGACGCACTAAAGTTCCTGCGATCATTGTAGGCGCACGACCAGCTTGTTCTAATCGAGCGCCCGCAGCGTCGGCAACAGTTAAAATTTGACCTTCAACAGAGTCTTTGTCTAACTCATATTTTTTAAGCATTTTCTTAATATGAGTTTCTCTAGCCATAAGCAAACCAGCAGTATGACGAAGTTCAGCTATACGTTCAGGGCTTACGCCTTCTTTAGCGGCTTGTTCCAACAAATCGTCTGCCCGAGATTTGAGGTCTTGAGCAAACGCTTCTCCGATTTGGCGTTGAGCTAACCGGCGAGCAGTTTTGCTTTGCCCCATAATTCCTGTAAGACCGCCACCGACAGCGCCTAAAGGACCGAATAACAGAAAACCTGCCATGCTGCGAGCAGCTAATCCAGTGTGACGGCGTTTACCCCAAGCGTCATAAATTTCTTCTTTATACAATTTGTCGATAGCGTTATCGCTGAAACGGTCACGGTAAGCAAAGTAAACGTCAGCGTCGTCACCTAAATCAGTTATGCCTTCTTCTCGAAGTTCTCTTCGCATTCGACTTACAGCGGCTTCTTCGATATCGATGCCTCGCCTACGCAGAAACTCGACACGCATATCGCTCATACCTGCACGCATTCCACGCAACTGATTAAAAGCTCCAACAACAGAAGCAGCACGCAAAGCTTCGTCGCCTACTACTCGCAAAGGCCAAGCTGGTCGAAGCAACACAGCAGGACGCCAGACTTTCATTAAACTGTCGGCTACTAGACTTGCTGTTTCAGGAATTTTGCGTGGGTTAATCCAACCCTCTTCGCCTATGTAGTTTTTAAGGATGCTGCGGTTATCAGATTGTTTTTCTATTTTTGCTAATGCGTCTTTAATAAGATCGTAGCGAGGGACCATGCGAGCGGCTGCTAGTTGTTGAGTTGTAAGCGGGACTCCGAAACGTTGGAGTGATCCGTTGTCGTCTCGCCAACTTATTTGCGACGTTTTTGGGTCAACACCAAACAAACCGCCTGCTGGTTTTGCTTGACCTAAATAAACGTTTGCTCCGTCAAGTTGTTTGTTCAAACCGTCCATTAAAGCTTTTTGGGCGTTTGAACTGTCAGGGTATACTCGTTTCGCTAACCGTTCGTTTAATGTTTCGGTAAGAGCTTGGAACATTCTAAGACGCTGATCGGCGTCAGGAAGATTGATCCAGTCCCCCATGTACCGGTCCATTTCTTCGGTTTCCATAAGCCGCCGCCCTTTGTATACAACACGGGTAGCGTCTCTTAACATGCGTTCAAACTGGTTAGTTGATTGAGAAATGTCGTCTGCTTGAAAGAATCTTTGGGCAGTGTTTTCAGTCCACATTTGCACAATGCGGCGTCCACGAATAGCTTTCGCTGAAGTGTTAATAACTGTTCCAGCTACACCGCTTAACGAGTTGCTAGCTCTAACTGCTAAAGGCGCATAAATCTGACGATTCAATGCAGCTTTGTTTCGCATTAAAGTTTCTACGCCAAGTTGAACAGGATCGTCTATGTTTCGTAGAGCCGTAGCACCAAGTTTTTGTTGCAACGTTTCTCTAACGTCTTCGTAATCAATGCTGTCTAAAAGCCAGCGATCTATTCCTGCGTTTAGCAAATCTGCGTCGTCTACTGCGTTCCTGCTAAAGAATTTCGCTAGCTCGTCGTTAGCTCCAGTAAGATTGCTTGCTGCAAAGTTATCTATTTGAGCGTCATCGAAACGGGTTTTAAGATCGTAAACAAATCCGAAATCCCATTCGTCGTCGCCTTGCACGTAATCTCGGAGTTCGTCTACTTTGTCTTTGCGAGTGCGAAGCAAACGATCTAACTCGGTTAAATCGTTAAGTTCTTCAGCGTCAAAAAGGTTGTCGATGCCGGAACCTAAATCAACTTCCATAGGTCCAGCAGCGTCACCTAATTCCGCTTCACGGGCAGCTTCAGCGGCTCGTGTTTTGTATTTGTTTATAGCAGCAGTAACGCTTTTTCTTTTTTCAACAATTTGACCGTCTAGATCGTTTATGTCGTTTAAGTTTTTGCCGCTGCTAACTTTGCCCGACACGTTGCCTTCGTTCAAACGTCGTGCTTGGGCTGTAGCTGCTCTAGCTGCTTCGGTATAAGCAGATTGATCGCCCATCATGTAACGGTAATGATTAGTCCGCATTGTTTGATTACGGGCTTGAGCTAAAGCCATTGCCGTAACAGCGGTAATTCGGTTTTCGCCTACAAGTTCTCTAATTTGAGTGCTTAATTGGCTTTGAAGTTCTTGGGTTTCTCGTGACGTGCGACTTGTCCCGTCATTCATTTGCCTAAATGCTGGGAGATCGTCAATAGCGCTGTTGACATTTTTCCATCCGGCGCTTTCAACTACTTGATTAGCTCTTTTAGTAGTAAAATTGTTTATTTCGCTTTGAGTAAGTTTGTTAGTGTAACCCCACGTTTTTTCTCCAGCCCCGTCAGTGCGACGGCGAATACCGGTTAGCGACCGTGTAGGGGTTAGGTCTCCTTTGCGGCTACGACGCAGCATTTGATTAACGTCAGTAGAAGTGCCGACAGTTAGTTTGCCTGCTCGTATTGCTTGCAAAGGTTTTCCAGCGGCGAGTAACGGATCAAGGAAAATAGTTTCCCCAAAGTCAACTGCGCCAGAGATAAGATTAAACGTTCCTGATTGTGCTGCTTCGACAGCAGCGTCAGGGTTAAGAACATCAGTGCCTAAAACTGCGAAAGCTACGGCTCGACCTAGACTTAGTTGTTTTGTAAACAGTTCTTGCTGGTCAGGTGGAACTTTGGAAAGATCGTATTCACCTTCCGGTAGACCTTCGCTAGCTATGTTCCATGCAGTGCCCCAAGTTTCGCTATCTACCCAGCCTCGTAAACCTGATTGAGTTGCGACGCTGTATCCCACTGCTGCGGCAGCCAAGGGGCGTTCAATCCAGTCGTCTTGCCATGCGTCAACTGCGCCTAACACGTCGTTAGTGAATTTACGAACAGGTGTTCTGTAGTCTTCAGGAATTGCGCCTACTGCGGCTTCGAGCGGACTGCCTTCGCCTACGGCGGAAGCAAGAACGCCACTAATAAGATTGTCTTGGGTAATTCCTACAATGGTGGCGGCGACGCCATCGTATTCGTCTTCAGTAAAAGGAGAACGAATAACGTCCCACCCAAGTTCGACTGTTTCGCTAGCGATGTTGGTAAATCCGCCAACTATTTTTCCCATGCGACCCAGAATGTCCATTAGCGCACTCCGTTACGCATAGCCACCATGCGAAGTTGACGAACAAAAGCTTTTGTTTGTTCTGTCGCTCCGGGCTGTGAAGCAATCCCTTCTAGCGCTGGCAGTTGTGCGTACAGCGCTGTGTTATCTACTCCTTCTTGGGGACGTGGAGGTAACGGGCCGACTTGTGCTTGGATAGGTTCGGCTGGGCGTTCAGTTCTGCGAGTAAGGGAACGTTCGCCGGGACTTGCTGTAGCTGCGGATGGCATTACGGGTAAAGGCATTTGACGTTGTGCGTCTTCTTGCGCTTTAGCTTCTCCGTATCCTTGGCCTTTAGCTGTTTGAATTTTTTGTCCGGCGCCTTTACGTGGCATTACAACGCTCCAAGAAGTTGTGCTAGGTCAGGTGCGGCGGCGGCTTCAGCGTTGGCTCCTGCTGCGAGCGATTCGGCTCCCATTCCGGGTTGCGCTAAACCGGGCATTGCTTCGGCTGACATTGCTTCAACCTCTTTTGCTTGCCGTTCTTGCGCTTCTCGTTGCACTCGCTCAACGGCTTCGGCTAGTTCCAACTCGTTGTTGGCTACTAAGTCCATTATGCGAGCAAGGTCCGCTGGTGGGATTGCTCCTTCAGCGGCTTGTTGTTGCAATGATGAAAGTAATGCTGCTTCTAGCTGTTCGGCTATTACTGAATCGTGTTCAAATTCGGGATCTTCTACGAGAGGGTCGATAGCCATAAACGACATTTTGGACATTGTGCCCATGCCGACTCTTTGACCTCCGCCGATAACTAAGTTGTTTATGTCGGCTCCAGCTTGGGAATAGCTAACTACGTTGTCTGTAGAATCAAAGTTGCTGTTGGGCGTGTAATCGACTGGGCCTTTAGCGTTTTTGGTTGTGACGTAGAAAGATTTGCTGCGGCTTCCTGCGTACGCTTTAGACATATCAATCGCTAGCTTGTTTTCTTCTTGCAAAGAACGAGCCATGATTCGTTGTGCTTCTTGGACTGGGAAATCTACAGCCGCTGAAAGCACGGAATCGCCTCGTCGTCCTGTCCGAATGTTGGTAGACGATTCGCCTCCAAATTCTGGTGGGATGCCAGCGGTTAGTCGTTGGGCACGTTCCAACCGGTCAATGGCTGGGTTGGTCATGTAACCGGGTTGAAGCGCCATGTCTCGTAACTCCCCGCCTCGGATAACACCGACTTCGCCAGTCAGCCCGTCAGCAGGGTTTACGATTTGTGGGGTTTCTCCCGCACGACCAACTAGCCATGTGTCAGGGAACACGCCTTTCTGCACAGCGATAACTTCGAGTGCCATTAATCGGGCTTGCATTTGGTACATGCCGAGAATGCCATCGAATTGTCCTTGCGATGCGTCTAACGAAATTCGTTGAGCGCACACGACTGGTGTGACACCTAAACGGTTTTCAACTCGTTCTAGTTCTACGACTACGTTTTCGCCGGAATCGTAGACAGAGGTTGCGAACAGGCCAGTGTTGACTGGGCCTCGCATAGCGATAAGCACAGTTTCTTCGGGGCCGACATATTCGATAAGTTCGATGCCGGTGTCTGGTCCTGCGTCGCTGTCTGCTTGGAATACTTGTCCTACTTCGGGGTAGTTGTTGTGTAACCATCCAAGAGGTCGTTCGTAAGCAAAAATGCAATCTCGGGGAAGCATGTCGTCTACACCGAGAAGAGTTGCGGGGTATGCGGTAAGTGGGTCACGCAAATGCCATTCGGGGCATCCAGTGTCTGCGTTAAATCGGAGTTGCGTAACGGTTGTCGAGTAGCCAATTAGTTGACGTGCTCGTTTCGCTAGTTGCAAATCCATGCGAGAATGTTCCCACCAACCAAATAATGCTTTGCGAGTTATTTGTGAGTTGTCTCGTGAGCGTTTGCGTGAAGGATCAGATGGTGGACAGTAAATGTCGGGTCGGGTTGAAGCGATCCGCATTGCTGTCTGGTCAAGACCTTGCGCTAACAAGTTCGCTACCGCAGATTGTTCATCTGCGTTTATTTCTGGAAGAGGAACTATAACGTCGCCGTTGTAGTAGTCACGTAAGGTCCGCATTTTGCTTTTCAGCAAATCGGTTGCTTGCGCTCTAGCTCCGTAGATGGCGACTATTTCTTCAACTGTTTTCACGTAAACAACCTCGCGTAAGCGTCATCCCCTGCTATATCTTGCCCTGTCAACCACGACGGTCGCCACTGTTTTTGACCATCTGTTTGTGGTACATAAAGTTTTTCCAAATTGTGTTCTAGAAACCATTGTGCCATAACACAGTCGTCAGTGCGGGAACCGGTGCCTTCAGCGTTCCAACGGGTAACTTCGTTGACTAAAAGAAGGGAATGCGGGCGTGCTTCTGTTTGCTGTTTTCCGGGCAAACGCACTCGGCCAACGCGCCATAACGGAGCCAGCATTTGCACTCCGTATTTGGGGTCGCCTTTGTTTCTCGAATGCGTGTAATGCGGAACAAGCTCCACGCCACGGATCGACGCCCAACGTTTGAAATGATCGTATTGGAGAATAAATTTTTGAGCGGCATTAGCTTCGATAATCCAGTGCGTAATAGGTCGCCCCATTGCGTGAGTGATTTGCCACCATTCTTCGGCAATGCCGGTGAATGTTTGCTCCGCATGGTTCCAATCAAGGAACGACGGTGCGTCCATCTTACGCCTATACGATTCAAGGAGGTAACGAAACTCTGTTTCAGGGTTGTAAGCCCAGCATTGGATAGCCCAATAGTTCGCTGGAGACGGGTCAGCGGTTGCGACAATGAAAAGATCCCCGGAAACTCCGGCGGGGATTTCCCAAAGGTCTCGGTCATTGTCCCAACATCCCACATGTTCAACGCCATCTGCGCCCATTCCACCACTAACCCATAGCGGGTCAACAAGAACGCTGGCAGGGTTTATGTCCGATTGCTGATACAGGACTTCAAATCGGTCTGGAGTTTGCGCCTTAATGTGTCTAAGTCGTCGCCACGGGAGGCGGCGAGGGTAAAGTAGACACCCTTCGGGCCAAGGTGCGGCGTCAGGTTTGTGATCGCCCTGACAAAGTTCTTCATGGTGTGCTTGATATTTGAGATGATGATATTTACGCCATTCTGTAGGTGCATCGTCGGGATCGAACTCCTCTAGTTCCATTTCGTCGGGTGGAGCTACTTTGTCTAAGGCGTACCGGTAAATGTCGTCTGCGGACATGCGTTGCCCTTGCAGGATTAGTAGCCCTCCCGGTTCTAACCGGGTTTCTGCTACTTCGTCCCACCAGCGTCGCATATCTTCACGGGATTCTGCTGACCGCATCTTGCGAGGGTCGTATACGTCGTCCCATATAACTAAATCAAAACGGCCTCCGAGGAAACCGGAGTCCATTCCGAAAGCAGACCACGTTGGTTCTTTCTGGGAAAGAGGTTGGTCGTCTTGCTGTAGCACTGTGAATGCTTCGGATCGCCAAATTTCCGAAGAGTCTGGCTTAAACATTCCGAAGTCTTGTTGAAGGGTTGCTTCTGCGTCTACAGCTAAACCTAAACGAACGTCGTTTAGTTCGGCTCTGACTGGATGCGCCCTATCGAACTCTGATCTTAGCCGACGAGAGTACCATTCCGCTAGGCGTTGCGAAGCTGATCCGATCATTCCTCGGATAGCTCGGTTGCGTATAGTCGCCCATGCGGGTAACACTTTTGCAAAGAACGTAGATTTACCGGAACCGGGTGGAGCGTTGATTACCGCATACTCTTCGTATTCGGTGTCCATTAAACCCATGATGCGTTCTGTGGCTTCTACTTGCCACGGTTGCAAAATGATACCGAAATAGCGTTTAGCAAAAATTTCGATGTTGTCGTAGGCGGCTTGTGCTTCAGAGCACAGATCGTCGTATGACGGAACACCGGGTGCTGCTTGTTCACCTAATGTTTCTTCTGCCGCTACATAGTTGCGTGGGGCTTTACCGCTTTCGGCATCTCGACATGAATGATAAGAAATTTCGCATTCTTTTGCTGCGCCGTACATAGAATTTCCTGCACGACGCAGCGCCAGATACTGCGTCCACTTTTCTACAGTTATAGCTTTGCCCGAAGGCATAAGTTCCCCTTGTTAGCGTTTCCCGAAACCGTAAGATCCTTTGGGTTTCCGGGCGCCTTTAGATTCAGCACGACGAGACTTAAATGATTGTGACGATTTACGGCCACGATCTCGTGCTCCCAACGATTCGTCAAGACGATCGTTGTAGCCTTGCTTGTGGGAACTTGGTGAAGCGTGCGGAGGTATCCGTCCACTTGTGCGGTCTTGAGCCATAACTATTTCTTTCTTGTTAGGAGATCACATTACTCTACTGGCAAGATTCACAAATTTCCGGTGAATCGACGCTGCAATCGATAGGAGTGTCATCTTCAAAAGGATCAACCTCTAAACGTTCACCCATTTCTTCTAAACTCATCCACATCCCATCATCAAACATTTCTTGCGCTGTTGCCATTTAACAACCCATATTCTTTCGTAATTGTTCCCACACTGACCATTGCTGTTCAGTCCACGTATGTTCAATAGTGGACATTAATTGCGAACACTGAGGCCCGAAACCTCCAACAAAGTTGGTTTCAATCGTTACAGGTTCAGGTTCATCGTCCGACCATAACATCGAAACACCCGACACAGCCGCAATCAACGCCACCACAGCAGCAGTAATCGCTGCAACAATTTTTTTGATCGCATTCGACCAAACGTCCGCTTTCTCCGCAACATCTTCTATAGTCATCGCTCACAACTCCGACCACTGGCTAGCCATTGCTTCGGCTACCCCTACATATGTACGACTTCGGTTTTTCCAACGGTTTTTTGAGTCCGGCATAAGCCAACTCCTTTGAGTTCTCCCCTTAACTACGTTTGTGTGTTCCAGTTTTGGTAGTCCTTTAAGCCAAAGACAAGTTCGTTTAGATTCGCTATGACCAAAATGGTAAGGCTGAAAAGTTTGATCCGGTTTACGAATAGCAGTACCGATTTTGCCCACTGGGTTTTCTAAACAAATTTTAGGTATAGGTGCATTTAACAGAAGCTCAACAAACTCTAAAGCTTCTTTCTGTTCTGCTTCTTTTTCTTTCCACCATCTAGCTCCTGACGCTGCTAAATGAGTGCAAGGAGGAAAAGCCAACATCAAATCCCACTCATCGTCAAGTAGATCACGAACATCGCCTTGATAATGTAAACCTTCAGGATTTCCTTCCGATTCCAAAAAATCGCAGCTAACCGCATAATGACC
>CEVW01141463.1_pt1 | contig 10896 bp, 10 predicted proteins | sample 427061 | NCBI WGS metagenome assembly CEVW01 (sample SAMEA2623774, study PRJEB7988) | marine metagenome | biome: marine biome (ENVO:00000447); feature: surface water layer (ENVO:00002042); material: "saline water (ENVO:00002010), including plankton (ENVO:xxxxxxxx)" | depth 5 m
CAATTAGAGGTAACTGTTTTTCGATTTAGATTTTAAACCCATATCTCTCTTTAGCTTCTACTTTAATCTTTTTATCAAGGTCAAAAAATTCAATTGATTTTGCGTGCAACATCAACCGTTTCGCCTCAATATCAAAGTCTTTGATACGGTACTTATTATCTCCAACAATTGGGTGACCAGTTTGATAACAATGTGCTCTTATTTGATGCGTCCTGCCAGTAACCGGCATGGCAATCATATGGGCATAGTCTTTATATTGTTTCTCAATGATAAATTTTGTTTTAGATATTTTGCCTTGATCGTTTTCTGTTGTTTTGAGAGAACTTTGTTTGTCCCTTGATGTTGAAAGCTTATTCTCTACATTCTTAATAGCTTTTGGCCAATTCCCTTGAACAAAACATTCGTAGATTTTTTTTACTTCTCGATCTCTGAATTGTTTATGAATATTTCTTAATGCTGACATTTTTTTAGCAATGATTAAACAACCACTCGTGCTCTTATCTAGCCTGTGTGCAAGATTAAAATCATCTGAGTATTTGTATAACATTCTAATAATTTCAATAATTCCAAAATTTAACCCAGAACCACCATGCACTGCATAATTAGGTGGTTTGTTAACTACGATAAAACGGTCAGACTCATAAATGATTGCACTTTTAACAAGTTTTTTATGTTGGTCCAAGTTAGCAGAGTTTGAAATACTGTGCTTTATTACGAAGTTTGGATAAGTTATTTTGTCACCAAGTTTAATTTTGTAATCTGCCTTCGTTCTCTTTCCATTAACCTTGATGGATTTTTTACGTATTGAGCTATAGATTTTTGATTTTGGAATAGATTTTTTAAATTGTGAGAATAAATAATTATCGAGTCTACGCCCGTCATTATCCTCATTTACAAGAAAAAAATTAATTTTGTTCATTTTGCTGTAAAATATACTCCTTTAGCTTACAACTGAACAAATAAATAATACAAAAGTAAGCTTGATATAAATTTAATAATACAAATATGATGAGAACAACTAACCTTAGATTAAAAGATTTCAATATAATGAAAATTTCGGAAAAACGTCTAATCTAATATTGTTCTTATCCTTTATTTATAAGGGATACAATGAAAAAGATACTAATCGATACAAACTCTATTAATGGCAGAAGAAGTGCATTAATAGATGGCGACAGATTAATAGATTTCGATCTAGAATTCGAAGGAAATAACTTCCAAAAAGGAAGCATACACAAAGCTAAAATCACAAAAATAGAGGCAAGCCTTGAAGCAATTTTTGTTGAATTGGGTTCTTCAAGACATGGTTTTTTACCATTTAAAGAACTTTCACCTGAGTATTTTGACTCATCCAAAACAGGATCTGACAGATTTAAAATCTCTGAAGGCGATGAAATTGTTGTGCAAATTGAAAAGGAAGAACGTACCAATAAGGGAGCGGCCCTATCAACTTACATATCTTTAGCAAGTAGATACATTGTTCTTATGACTAACCATCCGACAGGCGGTGGTATTTCAAGAAGAATTCATGGTGAAGAAAGAGATAAGGTTAAGGCATTGCTTGATGGTTTAACTGTACCAGAAGGAATGAGTGTCATAATCAGAACAGCTGGGATTGATAAACAAATTGAAGAGTTAACTTGGGACTTAGATTACCTAAAGAAACTTTGGCTAGAAGTAGAATCCGCCATTAAGAGTGCCAAAGCAACACAGCTTATATATGCCGATCAAAGCTTGATACAAAAAACAATAAGAGATTATTTTAAAGAAGAGATTGGTGAGCTTGTTGTTGATAACGAAGAGGATTTCAAAGCAGCCCAAACTTATGCAACTAAAATTGTTCCAGATTTTGTAGATAAGATAAAACTCTACAGCGAAGAAGTACCATTATTTGCAAGTTATGGCATTGAATCAAAAATTGAGTCTGCCTTTTCAAGAGAAGTAAAACTGCCTTCAGGAGGATCACTTGTGATTGACTCCGGTGAAGCATTAACTTCTGTTGATATTAACTCTGCTCGCTCTACAAAGGGTGGTGATATTGAAGAAACCGCACTTAAAACAAACCTTGAGGCTGCAGCAGAAATAGGAAGACAAGTAAAACTTAGAGACCTTGGCGGTTTAATTGTTATTGATTTTATTGATATGGAAGAGCCAAAGAACAATGAGAAGGTTGAGAGAGCAATGTATGAATCTACAAAACATGATCATGCACGAATACAACTAGATAAAATTTCTAGATTTGGATTATTGGAAATGTCCAGACAGCGAATTAAACCTGCACTTAATGATCTAATGGGCAAAACCATCTGGGTCAGATCTGTAGCTTCTATATGTGAATCAATCTTTAGGCTCATTACAGAAAAATCAATCAATAACAAATCAAGTATTCTGTTATTGAAGGTTTCTCCAAATGTTGCAAATGAATTATTGAATAAGTACAGACCAAATCTTGACCAAATAGAGAGAAAATTTAGTACAAAAATAATGACATTTATTGACCCATATAAACAGAATGACGTTTATACAATTGAAATTAAAAAGAATGCTTATTTTGATTACAACAAAGAATTAGAAGATTCTTCAAAAGCTTTTCAAAATAAATCAACTTACAACGTCAAAGTGCCAAAAGCTAAATCAAAAGCTTTAGTTGAAGATGTTGAGTTTAGAAACATACCAAAAGTTGATTCAAATAAAAAAGGCTTACTTGATTCATTATTCACCTTCTTTAAAGGCGATGAAACTGAAGACAAGCCAAAGCCACGCAGAAGAAACTTTAAACCAAACCGTGGAAGACCTTCTCAAAAAGGTAATCCAAAAAATAGGAAACCAAGAAATTCTAAGGATGGTGGTAACAAGAAATTTACCAATTCAAGAAAACCAATGAACGCAAACACTAAAGCTAAACCAAAGCCAAGCCCAAAGCCTAAGGCAGCGCCTAAACCAAAAAAGGCTGCAGGTAATGTAAAACAAGCAGAGGTAGCTAAGCCAGTAGTTGATGACAATATTGGTAACAGAATTGAAAAACCGGTGCAAAAGAAAAAACCTGTAAGAAGAGCGAAAAACGATCCTAGATCTGGGAATCAGTAATTCTTCTAATCAGGTAGTTGGATAAGGAAGGTTTTGGGGGTATTGTGGGCAAATCGTTTTTTGCAAACCACTGTGCCTCCAATAATTCTTGAGTATCAATTACACAGTCTTGTGATTTAGCTTCAGCACTGAATGCTACCATCAGTTGATTGGGAAATGGCCATGATTGGCTACCCACATATTCAACAGAACCAATATCAATACCAACCTCTTCTTTTACTTCGCGCACAACACATTCTTCCAAGCTTTCACCAAGCTCCACAAAGCCAGCAATAACTGTAAATAGATTTCTTATTTGGTTATTGTGCTTTACCAATAAAATCTTATCTTCATGAGTTACAGCAACAAGGATGCATGGGGACATTTTTGGAAATAAATCATGCCGACATTCTGGACAGTTTTTGGAAAGGTCTTCATTAACATTGCTAAGTTTCTGTCCATGCCTTGGACAAAAGTTTTGAAAAAATACCCAATCATTAATTTGTAACGCCCTGCCCAATAAGGTTAATAGGCTTTCATCCAGGTAAGGGTAAATTTCCTTTTTCTTCAAGAAAATGTGGTTTGAAGAAACATCATTAGATCTAATTAGAAATATTGAGCTATCACCATGTGTAAAGATTTGTATTGGATCAACTAAGCTATGCTCATTTACATCATGCAGGAAGCTTGAATTTACCGAGTCTAATAAAATCTCTCTATTAGAATTTATGCAAATAAATTTATCATTTTTATCTGGTTTAACTTTTAAGCTAAAACTTGCTATAAATTTTTCCATCTTTTGTATAATGATACCTTTGGGATTTAAGTGACTATAACATTATTTAACAGCTTTTTAGGAAAAGCACCTAACTGGTACAAGTGGTGCATTATTGGGTTTTTAATTTTAAACCCAATTTTATTTTTTGTACTGCCTGCATTGGGTGTTAATGCAGGATTCATCCTTGGTTGGATAGTCTTATTGCAATTTATATTTACTCTAATCTTCTCGATACAATGCTATCCATTGCAACCAGGTGGTTTGATAGCTTTACAAGTACTGTTTTTAGGACTTACAACAAGCTACCACGTTTTTTATGAGATCAAATCAAACTTAGAGGTAATTTTATTATTGGTATTTATGGTATCTGCTATATTTTTTATGAAAGATATCCTGTTAGTTATCTTTACCAAAATTATCCAGTGGTTTAGGTCAAAAATTCTTCTATCTCTGCTCTTTGTATTGTCAGCTGCAGTAATGTCTGCATTTTTAGACGCTCTTACTGTGACAGCAGTTTTAATAAGCGTCACGCTAGGTTTCTACAAGATCTTTGAGAGCAACTTACAAGAAAATAGGATTACAAAAGAAGAGTTCAATCAAGGAAAAGATTTTCTAGTTGATATCATTATGCATTCTGTGGTTGGTACCGCTTTGGGAGGTGTTTGTACTATTGTTGGTGAACCACAAAACCTACTAATCGCAACCAAAGCTGATTGGGATTTTGTTGAATTCTTTATACGGATGGCGCCAGTTACTATGCCTGTTCTGTTCTTTGGTTTGTTAAGCTGCATTTTACTAGAAAGGTTTAAACTTTTTGGGTACGGCACCCTTCTGCCAGAGACCCTCAAGAATAAAATTATTCAACAAGCTGAGGACAACGCTGCCAAAAGAACTGAAATGCAAAATGCACATTTAATGTTAGAGGGTCTGTTTGGTATCTTGCTTGTCGTAGCTTTGGCTACCCACCAAATCCATCACGCGCCAGTTGGAATTATTGGTCTTTTCTTAATGGTTCTTTTAACTTCCTTCAAAGGTTTAGTTGAAGAACATAAACTTGGACATGCTTTCAATGAGTCCTTACCGTTTACAGCACTGCTTGTAATTTTCTTTGTGATTGTCGCTGTCATTAATGATCAACAATTATTTACACCAGTTATCACTGTAGTTTTAGCTTCATCAGAAGACCTACAATTACCATTATTCTATGCAGCAAATGGCATTCTTTCCGCTATTAGTGATAATGTCTTTGTGGCAACAGTTTATATGAATGAGATTGTTCAAGCCTTGGAAAATGATGTTATCTCTCGTGAACAATTTGACAGATTAGCAGTAGCAATCAATACCGGTACAAACCTGCCAAGTGTTGCGACGCCAAATGGTCAAGCAGCCTTTTTATTCTTACTAACATCCTCTTTAGCACCAATGATAGGATTGTCCTATCTTAGAATGGTTTATCGGGCGCTGCCTTATACAATTGTTCTCTCTATTGTTGGCGTAATCTGTGTGATTCTTTATATCTGATGTCTTTAGATTACAGATTCTGTGTTGCCCCGATGATGAAGAAAACAGATCGTCATTTTAGATATTTATCACGACAATTTTCAAAGAAAGCCGTTCTTTACACAGAAATGATTCATGCTAATGCCATTTTAAAAGGGAACCCTGACAAGTTGCTTCAATATAAAGATATTGAGCATCCAGTAGCTCTTCAATTAGGTGGGTGTGAGCCATCACAACTTGCTGAAGCAGCAGAAATTGGTGCTAGCTATGGATATGATGAAATTAATCTCAATGTTGGTTGTCCATCAAAAAAAGTTAGATCTGGAAATTTTGGAGTTTTCTTGATGAAAGATATTAAGTTGCTGAGTTCTTGCTTAAGAGCAATGAAAAAAAATCTTTCAATCCCCCTCACAGTTAAATGTCGTATTGGAGTAGATGAATATGAAGGAGATGAATTTCTTAATAATTTTATTTCCAGTCTATCAAACGAAGGCATAGATACTTTTTTTATACATGCACGTAAAGCCATTAGTGGTCTTGATACAAAACGAAATCGTTCAATTCCACCATTAAAATACGAATCAGTATACCGGGTTAAAGAAAATCATCCTGATTTGAAAATCATAATAAATGGTGGCATAGATGAAATGATAAAGTGCCAAAATCATTTGTCATACGTAGATGGGGTTATGTTAGGTAGAAAGATATACGCAGACCCAACTTTTTTGCTGGAAGTTGATCAAGGCATATATGAGGAGAACAACGCTAATTGTTTTGATATGGGTATGAAAGCATACATGGAATACATCCTTGCCCTAGAAAACCCAAAAGACGTTAACAGGGCAATTACTCATTTAGTACAAGTGATTAAAAAGATTTCTTTTTCAAAAGAAATTAGAAAGCAACTTTTACTTAATGTTAGAAATAACAATAGAGATTTAAAAAATATATTTACTGATTTTCAGGAAGATCTTCTTCTAAAGAGTCAAAGTCAAAATCCATAAGAAACTCGTCTTCTACATTACCATCATTTACTTCGCTTTCTCTTGACTGAAAATATACATCCTTAACAAAGGAGTATTTATCACCAACGATTAGATTTTCTGCTACAAGCAACCGCTCTCTTGTTTCTATAACGTCTAACAAGGTAATAATAGCTTTCTGATTATTGTCATCAAATATGAAATTTACAGAAAATAACCATCCAGTTGGATAAGCAAAAAAGTCTCTTACTGTGGTAGGACCAACAATTGGTGTAAATATGTATGCTCCTGTTGGAAACCCCCAATACCCCAAAGTTTGCCCAAAATCTTCATTATGTCTTTCTAAACCAACTCCCGTTGCTACATCAAAAATACCAGCTATACCAAAAGTTGAGTTAATAAAAAATCTAAATGTGTCATCAATTGCTAATTTAAATTTCCCCTGTAAAAGCTGATTAGCGATCGTGTCAACTTCAGATAAATTATTAAAAAAGTTTGATACAGAGTTTTTTACTATTGTTGGAGTATATTCGCTATACACTTCAGCAGTAGGCCTTAAAACTGCACTATCGAAACGATCGGCTACATTAAAGACTATTCTATTGAAATCTTCAAAAGGATCCTCTTCATATTGCGATACAGCCTCCTCAGAATGAAAGGAAAAAGCAAATATCAGAAGAATAAATATTTTTTTCATAGTTTAAGCAATTCTTTTGTAAAATATTTCTCCAATCTATTAAGTTTAAGGGTCTCTTCATGAATGATTGCTCTTTTTGTGAGAGGCAGTGATGCCAATACTGAGCTACTTAGATATTTGGCTAATTCAGAATTATGTATTGGTTTTTCATCTAATGAGAAATCTTCAGACATATTTTCAATAATACCACAGAGTTCAATTGATAATTTTTTGAAGAGACTGATAGTCTTAAGGTTATCGTATAAAGCATATTTATCATTGGTAGTTACTAAAAGAGATTTCTTAACATCTAAACTTTGAAAAACTGTTAAATACGCATCGCCAGTTCCTGGTGGCATATCAATCAGCAAATAATCCAAGTCTGACCAATTGGTATTATCGTGCAATGCTTTGATGGCTTGGCTGAGCATTGGACCACGCCAAATAGCTGCTTCAGAGTCATTAATTATCAAGGAAATTGATGACACCTCTATGCCACCTTGATTAATTGGTAAAAATTTTGACTGTGCATCAGTGCTAGAAATTTTATGGCCTCGATTGGCTAATATATTTGGTCCATAAATATCTGCATCAAGTATCCCAATTTTTAAGCCATTTTTTTTTAAATACTGGCTTAACATTAATGTAAATGATGTCTTCCCAACACCTCCTTTAGTTGAGCTAATAGCAATTTTTTCCATACAATCCAAAGTTAACATATAATTTCACAAACAACATGAAGTATTTAGTTACAAGCGCTTTGCCCTATGCAAATGCCCCATTACATTTAGGCTACATCCTTGAAGCAGTGCAAACTGATGTCTGGGTTAGGCATTTAAAACTAAATGGCCATGAAGCTCATTATTTTTGTGCGCTTGATACACACGGAACACCGGTGATGTTGAAAGCAAAAGATGAAGGAGTTACCCCAGAACAACTCATTTCAGATATTTATGAATTGCATAAATCCACTCTTGCAAACTTTAATATTGATTTAGAAAATTTTCACAGCACACATTCTTCTGAAAATGAGGAATTAACCTCATCTATATTCAATAAGGCTGTAGAAAAAAATATTATTTTTAAGGAAACAATACAACAACTTTACGATGAACAAGAAGGGATTTTCTTGGCAGATCGATTCGTTAAAGGCGAATGCCCAGCTTGTGGTGCACTTGATCAATATGGTGATGCCTGTGAAAAATGCGGTAGCACTTATGATGCTTTAGAACTTAAGAATCCAAAGTCTGTTTTATCTAATACAGCTCCAATTGCTAAAGACTCAGAGCATTATTTTTTCAAACTAGATACATTCTCTGAGTTTCTGAAAAGTTCAGTAGAACATTTATCTGATCAACAGCCTATTAAGCACAAACTTAATGAGTGGCTTGATGGGGAACTTAAGAACTGGGATATTTCTAGAGATGAGCCTTATTTTGGTTTTAAGATTCCAGGGGAATCCAGTAAATATTTTTACGTGTGGATGGATGCGCCTGTTGGCTATCTAGCATCAATAAAGAACTGGGCTGATAAAAACAACGTTAATTTTGAAGATTTACTTAATAATCCTGATACAAATTTAGTTCATTTTATTGGTAAAGATATAGTCTATTTTCATCTACTATTTTGGCCCGCAATGCTTAATTCTGCAGATATACATCAATTAAAGAATGTCTTTGTGCATGGATTTTTAACAATAGAAGGTATGAAAATGTCTAAATCAAAGGGTAATTTTATCTTAGCTGATCATGCTCTTAAATTTTCACACCCCGATTACTACAGATATTACCTGTCATCAAAACTTAATACTGATATAGCTGATATTGATTTTTCCATTGATGATTTTATACAAAAAGTTAACAGTGATTTGATTGGCAAATTTATCAATATTGCTAGCAGGTCTCAAAATTTTATCTCGAAACTTAACAATGGAAGCTTAATGGCCTCAACCTTGGGACAAGATAAAAAATTGAGAGAAGAATATGATCTCATTATTTCGCATACCCAGAACAGAGAATACTCGAAAGCATTGAAGGGGATAATGGCTCTAGCCGATCAAATCAATACCTATATATCAGAACAAGAGCCTTGGAAAATGGCTAAGGAAGAACGTGTACAAGAGTGTGTAGAAGTCTGCTCAAATGCATTGCATGTCTTTAAAGATTTAACAATTTTACTCCATCCTTATATACCAGAAATAACAAATAAACTTTTTGAGATGCTTAATCTCAGTGAGCAAACATATGATAATCTTTTAGAAGGAAATTTGGTTCAGGTGGAAAAGTTTAAACCTTTTGTTGGGAGATTAGATAAAGCAAATTTTGAGGATATGTTGGAATAATTATGGAAGAAATAACAATTGAAGATTTTATTAAAGTAGATTTACGCATAGCTAGAGTTAAGGAAGCTGTAGAAGTGCCGGAAGCTGATAAGCTCATTAAACTTGTATTGGATGTTGGCGAAGAAGGTGAAAAAACAGTTTTTGCAGGTATTAAATCTGCCTACACATTAGATGATTTACAGGGTAAATATGTTGTTGTTGTGAATAATTTAAAGCCAAGACAAATGAAATTTGGTTTATCCGAAGGGATGATATTAGCTGCGGGTCCAGGTGGTGAAAATGTATTTATGATCTCGCCTGATCAAGGAGCTGAACCAGGCATGAGAGTTAAATGAAAAATGATATTGTAATAATTGGTGCTGGCCCAGTAGGACTGTTTACTGTCTTTGAAGCTGGTCTTTTGGGGCTTAACTGCACATTGATTGATAATCTTGATAAGCCTGGAGGACAATGTTCTGAACTTTATCCAGATAAACCAATATTTGATATACCTGGAGTACCCTATCAAACAGCACAAGAACATGTTGATGCTCTTCTTAAACAAATAGAACCTTTTAGTTATGATCTAATTCTTAATGAAAGAGTTGATGAGCTGTCTGACAATAATGGCTCTTGGACTGTTGCCACAAATGCTGGAAAAAGAATTTCAACAAAAAACGTCTTTATAGCTGCTGGTGCCGGAGCATTTGAACCTATCAAACCTAATCTAAAATCTGATTATTCACGCTTTGAAGGAAAACAAATATTTTATTCAATTAAAAATAAGGAAATATTTAAAGATAAAAGAGTTGTTATCTTTGGTGGTGGTGACAGCGCTCTTGACTGGACATTAGAATTACAAAAGATTGGGGCACAAGTTACTCTTGTCCACAGAAGAGATGCATTTAGAGGTGCACCTGAATCAGAAATGAAAGTTAGAGAACATGCAGCAAATGATTCAATAAAACTTCTTACACCTTATATACTCCAAGACATACATGGTGATACAGAAATTGAATCTTTAGAGTTATTCAACTCTGAAACTAAAGATACATCATCAATTGAAGCAGACTATGTCCTCTTTTTTTATGGTTTGAATAAAAAATTGGGGCCTATAAATGATTGGGGCATATCGTTATCAGAAAATAAAATTCCAGTGAATACTGAGAACTACCAAACAAATAAAGAGGGAATATTTGCCGTAGGCGATATAAACACCTATCCCGGTAAAATGAACCTTATACTTTCAGGTTTTCATGAAACAACCCTCGCAGTCCAAGAGGCATTCAAAAGATGTTTTCCAGGAGAAAGGATTCCTTTCGGGTATACAACCTCAAGCTCACAAATTCATGAAAAGCTCGGATACAAACAAGATTAGCTTCACTGAAATACATCAAGCTCTTCCACAAATACAATGTGGCCGCTGCGACACCCCAGGATGCAAAGAATATGCTGAAAGCATTGTAGAAGGAGCACCAATTAATAGATGCATCCCTGGTGGCAATGAGACTTTGAAAAAACTTCAAACAATAACTGGAAACATTGATCAAACCCTTGATCATTCATATGGGCC
>CEVW01044119.1_pt1 | contig 10886 bp, 15 predicted proteins | sample 427061 | NCBI WGS metagenome assembly CEVW01 (sample SAMEA2623774, study PRJEB7988) | marine metagenome | biome: marine biome (ENVO:00000447); feature: surface water layer (ENVO:00002042); material: "saline water (ENVO:00002010), including plankton (ENVO:xxxxxxxx)" | depth 5 m
CGCTTAGACTCGTTATGGTACTTGCGTATCTCCTCCATTTATTTATAGACGTTTTTCTTTTTTAAATGGAGTTACTAAGGTTAAAAAGAAGATTATAATTAATATAAATGAAACCTATTATTAAATGGGTAGGTGGTAAAACCCAAATTCTTGATAAGGTTTTGAAAACTTTTCCACGGGAAATAGAAAATTATCATGAACTATTCGTAGGTGGTGGGAGTGTTCTATTTGGGATACTTGAGAGTAAAGACATTACTGTAAAAGGTAAAGTGTACGCGTATGATAAAAATCAAAAATTAATAAACATGTATAGACAAATACAAACGAATCCTAAAGATGTACACGACCATTTAACTGAACTTTTTAAAACATATGATACTCGTACCGGTACAGAAGTAAACCGTAAACCACAAACTGAAGAAGACGGCTTGACATCAAAAGAAAGTTATTATTATTGGGTACGTAAAAAGTATAATGATTTGATACCTACGACACATATACATGCCGCAACATTAATTTTTCTAAATAAAACGTGTTTTAGAGGTGTATATAGAGAAGGTCCGAACGGGTTTAATGTACCATACGGACATTATAAAACTACACCCGTAATAACACCTTTAGAAGAGTTATTAAAAATACAAGATCTTATAAAAGACGTGGTTTTTAAATGGTGTGATTTTAGAGCCGCATTCGCACAAACTGTAAATGACTGTGATTTTATATATGCGGACCCACCATATGCACCCGAAAATGTCAAGAGTTTTGTAGGGTATACGAAAGATGGATTTACTATGGATGATCATAAAGATTTATTTGATTTATTAAAATATTCTGAAATTGATTTTGTAATGTCAAATGCAAAAGTCTATCTTGTAACTAGTAGTTTTGAAGATTATAAGATAGAAGATGTTCCTGCGAGACGTGCTATAAATAGTAAAGACCCGTCGTCTATAACAACGGAGGTGCTCGTACATGGATATGTTCGAAAATAGGTTTCCAATCAGCTTCGTATTTAGCCGGAAAGTAAACAATCTTTTTCTTAGCGTTGTTCGTGAGTGTTGTTTTACGCATAGCTGCGTTTTCACCTCCCACGAAGAAAAATCCGATACCTTCTTCGGACATAATTTCGTATGTATCCTCGTATCTTAAGGAGTTCCAAAAACACTCATTTAATATATACGAAAACCTAAAATCCGCATTTGGATATCTTTTTGAATACTGTTTAAGTTTATGTGATCCTAAACCAATTTTTTCATCAGTTGTTCCTGATCCAAGCTGATGTTTCTTTTCAATAATATGTATGTAATTATCACATAAACGTCGAAACATTCCATCAGGTTTTAGTTTTTTAACGTATTCCTTTTCACCTTTAAACTGTTCGAGATATGAAATAGAATTATTCTGATCGATATATACATAATCGAATCCATTTATTGAAATAATCTCTCCATCTTCAAAATCAGATGTTTCTCGTTCAAATACCTTCCCCCACTTGTTTGTTTTTTCACCACCTTTACCGTTTTGAATCATTTTATTAATTTTTATTATCGAATTTATCGACTTGGGTGTAAAAAAATATCAGTATATATAAAATGGAAGATAAGAAGTGCGATAATACCCAACCTGTTGCAAACTGGAAATGTATATGGTTCACATTAGCGTTAGCCGGTGGATACTGGTATCTTCCACATAGAAATAAATGGGTTTTATTATCGTTATTATATTTACCTTACGTAGTTTTAGCGTATTATGACCATTGGTATGATTGTAAAAGAAATCTTGGGCCAACGTACCTTGCTATGTTTTACCACTGGATAAAACCTCAAGATTCGGAACAGATTGTCAAATATAAGAATTGGTGCCCCGAAATCAAAAATAAGGTTCTTTTTATAGATGCAATTATATTGCTTGGTGGTTTAGTTATGTTACCACATTTTCTTAAATTATAACCGAGAAATGATCTTTCTCGGTGCTGGTCGTCATATCAATACAAAACCTATATCTTTTGGTTTTATTTCTTCGTTAATTTTCCAATTCCAAAGATAATAGTGATTATGTCCCGTACCTTCCATGAATTTATTTTCACGAAGTTCTTCTTCATCTATACCCGCGTTTATACAATTATATACATCGAACCCAATATTACGCGCCACAATTATAGCGTCTTTTAAACAGTTTCCTACATTATAGAATGTATATGCCTGTTTTATAGTTTCACCACTTTGCTTATGTACGTAATCTAAACTGTAAAAAGTAAAAAATTGATCTTTTTTGACATTCAAGTATGTATATATTGTATTTTTACGCGGAAGAATCCAATGCCTGACGTACGATTCATTGATATAGAGTGAAAGTTTAAACTTTTTTAAATGTTCTTGTAACATTTTCGTTACTCTAGGTATATCATATTCGGCCATTTCTCTAAAATAGGATGTTGTACCTAAAATCTTATAGTCCTGTTCTTTTGCGTCGGAAAACCGAAGTCTATTAAGTTTATTAACGTTTATAAGTCTATGCCAATAATTGACCTTAGCAACTGGTGTAGGTAATTTCTTTACTACTGTATATACAGCTTGCCATCTATTTTGTAAATTCATACGTCTTTTAAGTTCGCCTATAAGCATGGGCGTGAACTTTGTATCTCTAAGATTTTCAGAGACACATAAAAAGTTTATTTGTAACATTTGAATTATTTTTTTATTAACACAGACGTCTAAAGGTACACCTGATATAAAAGCAATAAGTCTATTATTTTCCTTTTCGCGAATAGCAAGATTCCATTCATCTCGATACCCCGGTGGATGTAACGTCCATTCAATAAGTTCCTTAGAATAATGAAATTCGAAAGAATCATCTCTAATATAGTTTTCTTTTAAAAAAATACAAAGTTCGTCGATAGTACACGAACTCCATTCGTATCCCTCTGGTAAAGGGTTTTTTTCGTACCTAAGTTCTCTCGATGAATCTATTTCACCGTCTTCTTCAAAAATAACTTTATCTTGTGGTACAGGTTGTTTATACCAAAATTCACTCATTTATTATATTCAACTAGCTTAAAGTTTTTAAGCTTATTTTTACATATAAAATGGCAACTCTCGAACAAGATTATACGACCGTACCAGGTCAACTCTATGCATGTCTCTCTGTAGTGGGACCGGAAGCTCCTCAAAAGAATGATAAATTTGGTATCAAGATTAGAGGGGCGTTTAATTCGCGCGATGAAGCGGCCGCGCATGCAAAACGTCTTCAAAAGGAGGATGCTACATTTGATATTTATGTTGTTGATATGTATAAATGGTTGTTAATTCCACCGGATCCATCTAAAATTGAAGACTCGCATTATGCGAATGAAAAACTTGAGGAACTTATGAAGGGGTACAGAGAAAATCAAGCTCAAGCTGCTGCTATGTTTGCTGAACGTAAACGTGATATGGTTGAAAGTGCGGCTACATTTATTAAACCGGGGGATGAAAACTCGAAGTATTATACGAAACCGGATGAACCACCGATTAGTCACCCCGGGGAAGTTTTGGAACGACTCCAAAAGGAAAAGCCAGATGCAGAAATGGAAGACCTTGTCAAAGAGGCGGACGCTATTGTTGCAGAGGAAATCAAAGAAATGCAAAAGAAGCGTGAAGAGGAAGCGAATGCTGCTATTGAAAAAGAAGCGAAAGAAAGAGGTTTTAATTCTGTTGAAGAGATGCATAAATTCGATAAGGAAAAAGAAATTAAGGATGCGAAAGATGCTCTTGAAAAACAAGCGAAAGAAAGAGGTTTTGATTCTGTTGAAGAGATGCATAAATTCGATGAGGAAAAAGAAGTTAATTCTGAGGAATCCACGGAAGCTCAGGATACGAAAGGCGAAGGTGAAGTTGAGGAAGGTGAAGAGGTGGAATCAAAAGACGCGTAAATTAATTTTGTTATATAAATGTAAGTATGTTGAGTATTATATTGAACATAATCACCATTCTTATTGTTTTAGTTATGTCTGGTTTATTTTTACGATTGTATAATATTCGCAAAAGTAAATCGGATACCGAAAATGTAAATGCTTCTGATGTAGCACAAGATATATTAAAGGACCCACTTATTGTGAGTAGAGCGTATTTTACAGAACCTACATATGGTCCTATAGGTGATTTTAAAGGGCAACAAACATCATCAGAGCATTTATGGATACGTGGTAAACCTATCCAGGTCTAAGAATGACCGGTTGCATGGTTTTTCCCATAAAAAACCCTAGAATAAATGATACAAAAATTATTACGTATGCCGTTTTATCAAGATTTGAAAAGATATCATCTTTTTGATGATGTGGTGGCGGTTCGTAATATTGTTGTGGAGGCGGAAAATAATACTGTTCATTGTTTTCCGGTTCTGGTTCTTTTTGTTCTTCTTCCATTTCTTTATTTATGAAATCGTTTGGATTATATTCAATTGGAGTTCCAACTTCGGCTTCCATTTATAAGATGTAAACCTATTTTTTTAAGCTTATTATTCCTCATCTTCGTTATCAGAAACGACAAACCCTTTTAAATTTCCATTTTCATCCATGTCTTCATCATCATCTTCGAAATCATCTTCATCATCTGTCTGGAGTAAATCTATATCATCATCGCTACCTGGATCAGATTCTGTTTCGTAATCATCGTCTGAGTAATCATCTTCGGGTAAATCTTCTAACGGATCTAAACGGTCTGGGACTTTTGAAATTCTACCAGAACGTGTACGCGTTGCAACAATTGCTTTTGTCATAGTATAAATGGTCTTAGTTTTATTCTTTTAAATACATTACTTTGCATTAAGTGTTTCATTTATTAAAACAAGGCCGAATTCGGATTCTATTTTATTAGCTAATTCATCTATTTCTTCTATAACGTTTGTATCTGTAGAAACTGTATATAATGCAATTTCACGTAAATTTTCAAGTGCACGATTTAACAATTTTTCTGAAATAACAATTTCAGATTTGTATTCTATAGCCATATTCATATTGGCTAAAAATTCCTTGTATAAAATTTTATTTAAACCTGAATAAGGCAGTGTCTGACGTATAAGTTCTGATATATGTTTAGTTCCTGTATCTTTTTTCATTAAAGAAGATGTCAAATAGACAACAATTATAATTAAGACTACAGCTAACATTTTATAAAGTACTCACAATTTTATCTGTGAGATTATGTGCACGACATTTACATTTACATACCTGCTGTATCTGCTTTTTTAATATGTTGAAATGGATAGTTTCTTTACATGTACTGCATACTTCTTTAGTCGTTACTGTATATTTTTTAACACCGTTTCGTTTGAGTGTTTCTATTGAGAATGTTTCATTTTTTATAATGTATTTTTTTATAAACTTCTCAAGTAAATTCTGTTCTGGTTCTATAGTAGTTGTAATCTTTTTGGGTACATATTTTTCAACTTTACCATCTTCATAAATGATATCCGTTATTTTTTTAGTAAGCTGATGACGCCTACCTGAAAAATCTTTGCAAAATCCATACTGTCTTAATACGTTAGTCGTTGAAAAACACTTTTGGGATATAGTATCTCCTACTATATGAAACCAAACGTGGTTAGAATTATGATTACATTTTTTATTTTCGCAATATTTTGAGTTTGTTGAGACGAGAAATTGATTTTTATAATTAAACATTTTAGTTATTGACGCTGAACTCTGTCCTTCTATATTTTTACGAACAAATGCTTCAACAAGTAAGAGAGCTTCTTGGTTCTTGAATTCATTTTTTGTTTGTATATTTGTAAAATTACCTTCTTCGCGTATATTTTTTGAAATTCCTTCAATTATATTAGGATTTGTACTTTCTGTACGTAAAGTTGCCATGTGTAACATGTCTACAGAAGGTTTCTGCTCTGTCTTTTCTAACATAGAAAGAGGACCATGTTTGTATATGAACACTGGTAGATATTCTCCTTGTGTTTCTTTACCTGTGTTATTGCATAACTCACATCCCTGACCGGCGCATGCTTCGTGTTTTCCCTTTTTATGTGACCAAGGCATACGAAATCCGCTACCTTTTGTGTTACGTGAAGAATTACCATAAACTGATATATCTACAATGTCTTTCCAATCGCGTGACCCATACGCCAAATTTAATGTTTTTATAACATGTTCTCTGAGAGCTAATGCAGATGTTCTATTTACAACAAAACCCGGCCAGTTAATATGAATACCCGTTTTTATAAGGTTATCAATAGGTTTAGGCTCGGCGACGGATATTAATGCATCTTTACCACCAAATTTCGATACTTTATCACATATGACTTTACATATACTTTTAATCTGTTCAAATGATAATTCATCATCATCTTTATAATCTAAATCCATGAAAAAGTTATAATTTTCTGTTTTCTGTTCTACAACGAAAATCTTTTCACCTAGAGTATAGGCTTCTACACATTTTTCATAAAAATCATTCAATCTATCAAAAGGCACGGAAAGAACGCCACCGTCCATGAGCACATGTGATAGATCGGAGTTATTTGCAAAACCTTGGTCTTTACACCAACGTTTAAACATACTTACCAAATATTAGTTTTATTTTTTTATATATATTCATTCGTCTTCATATTCATGATGCCAAATAGAACGTCTATATGAAATTTCTGGGTAATTTTCTTCTTCTGATAAATTCTTTTTTAAAACAAGGAGTTCATACACTTTATCTTCCTTATGTAATTCTACGTACCTGTCTGCGCGTTCTGGAGTATATGCGTGTCTTTCAATGAGAAGTTCGCGTATTTGAGATAAAATATAGTTCTTCGACTTCATTATTTAATAGAGAAGGTTTTTCTATCGAGAGAAGTTACACACGCATAAAATTCTGGATTATTGAGTACATTTTTAACTATACGGTCCCATTGCTTTTTTGTACTAAATTCGGCGAGAGTTTCAAAATTCATAAAATCATTCTCGTCGTGTGTACGTTTAATTGGTTGTTTTTGAATCTTACGGAGATTCATTTTCTGTTTTTCATCATTAAACTTTTTTATAAGATCTGCCTGTTGTTGGATACTATAATCAACGAAGAACACAAAAACATTGTATTCTAAATCAACACCTGGGCTTTCTTTTACTGTAAACTTGTAATTTGTATATTCACCTTTTTTTAGAGAAATAACTCCCCTTGTTTCCTCTTCTAATTCTCTCAAAGCACATCTTAATGGATTTGGTATTTCTCGTCTTCTACACCCTCCGGTAACGAAAATCCAATCCTTGAATCTTCTATCCCGGACAGTTAGAAACCGTGGTTTATCACCTATAAAGGTGACGGGAATTGCGATCGCCTTATATTTTATCATTGCTAATAAGCAAGTTATAATTGAATAAGATGATTATTCTGAAGAATCTTCTTCGATTTCTTCAACTTGGGTGTCTAAAACTTCCTCATTTTTCGTTTCATTTTCAGGCACTGGTTTTGGTTGAGGTGGTCTGGAAATATGAGCCATGAGATTTCCATAAAATCCCTTGACGGTATTCATTTCTGTTTTAGTTTTGTTAAGTTCTCTGTACATGTATACTGTGGCTACAATACACATGAGCACGGCAACTATAGTCGCTGTATCGCGATCGAATGTAAACATTTTATATATAAAAATACGAGTTAAATTTTTAAGTTCCTATAATCGCACCCATGTGTGTTTTCTTTTCTTTCGAACATGGGTACCCCATTTTTGCAAATTGAATTTCTTGGTAATGACCTTCTTTACACTCTGCGTTTTGCGGAGGTTTTTCAGGTTTTTTACCGACTAAGTGATCCAAACCACCGGATGATGGATCGTATGTTAAAACAAAGACGAATCCTAAAAGAAATATTAATTGCCAAATCATTTTATAATAAGCGGCTAAAATTAAATTAGTTGGAATACATCAAACCACCCATACCGTTTTCAATACGGAGGATGTTGTAGTTAACAGCATAGACGTCTTTCGCAAAGACACCATTATCGGAAACGATTCTGGCAGAATCGAGTCTACTGAAGTTGAGCGAACCTGTTGGCTGAAGCTTCGACGTGTCGAGACAGAATGGAACCAATGTTACGTTATCGGCAGTACAGTTACCTGCTGATGTATGGTAATAGATTGGAGCAGACGTAAAGTGTGGGATAATTGTTTTGTAATCACCAACATCCGTACCATTTATTTGAAGCTTAAGCTTTGTAGTCGCGGTTCTACCTTCTTCACAAACCAAGCACTTGATTGGGTGATTGAAGTTCAATTCTTGGATTTTAGAAGCAGATGCAATAGCTTTTTGCGTTTGTGTAACAAGCATGTTTTGTGGTTGATTGGATAAGACCGTGCGTTCATCCGTATCGAGGTGGATGAATTGAGCGTACACTTCAAGGTCACCCTTCAAATTTGCATGATCGGCCCATGTAATTCTCAATTCCACATCGTGGTATTGAAGAGCGATCAATGGGATAGCGGATTGAGCGTTTTCACAAAACGAAAATCTAAGTGGGTAGAATGTTTCACCGTTGTATGTACTTCTCGAATACGTTTGGTTCAAAATGGTTGGCGCAAGAAGAGTGGAGAATGCATATTCTTGTTCGTCGATGACTTGACCACCGATCAAGAGTTCAACTTTGGATACTTGTTCAGACCAGTCAGTGGCGTCACCAGCTCTATTGGAAATGTATACGTATCCGATCATGTCACCTTTACGTTCAAATCTGACAGTCGACATACCAGCTCTGGCTGGGTTGCCCTGGATAACCTGTCTTTCAACAGTTTGGGCGAAATTTGTGTGACGTTTATAGTTGGACCTGAAAAAAGAAACTTCAGGTTGGCCGACGAGATGGGCATCTTGTGCACCGACGGCAACGAGTTGGGCAATACCTCCAGACATATTTTATTATATTATACACAGGTTTTATTTTTTAACCTAGGCAAATGCTAATGCATTCATATAAATATTTCCAGATACATTTGATAATGTCATGAGTGCATGTTTGTCTTGGGAGACAGAAACATCAGTGGTCATGGCATAAAAATTTACATTTGTCAATTCTTTTGAAATTTTTATATTACCACCACTCGCGAGAATTGGAACTACAATTTGAGACCCTGATATGAGATTCGAAAATACAAGATTCGAAACGTCAGTTGTAGACGTAACTAAAGGTGCTGTACCATATGATTTTTCTCTGGCATCTATTGTTATTGTTCCGGAAGAAATAGCTGCGGATATATCCGTATTTGTTAATTTTATGTTCTGGGAAGTCGTGTTTCCTGTAACAATTACATTTCCTGCCTCGACATTTCCTGAAGTGACAAGACCCCCAATTGTGATTACATTTGAAGTTACGTTTGCGCCTGCAGATGCACTTACAACATCATCAAAATTAAATGGTGATGCAGAGACATGTAAACTCCCGATGGTAATATTATCGGCTGACACATTTCCCGATACTGAGAGTACATTCGAACCAAATGTATTTACTGTAAGGTTTGTAGATGCAGTTGGACCAATTGATACATTTGCACCTTCTTCACGTATATTATTAAATGAAGAACCACCTTGTCCTCCAGAATCGTAAATCTCACCGGTCGTTGTATTTATCGATAAAACGTTATGCGAAGACGATGCGTAACTTGGGTCGAGTTTTATAGCGTTATCGACCTTGAAAGATGCTACTGCACCTGCCGACGATTTAATTAAAACATCACCCGCGTAATCGATTTGTTTCGTAGCGGCGATGTCGATATCACCCGCAGACGTTAAACCTGTGGTCGTGTTATTAAACGCGACTGTTTGTGTTGTCGTTGCACCCCCATCTGTAATAGCCTGTAAAGTCGAAGAAACGTCGTCCCATGCTATACCCGCGGCGTCACTTCTAAGGAATTTTTTACCTGCTGCTGTATGAGGAGAAAGTGTAGATAACGCCGTTCCAGACGCTGGACCTAATAACAGTTCGTTTTCTGCTACCGAAGTTAAACCCGTACCACCCTTGGTGAGTAAGACTTGTGAGCTCAAATTAGAGGGGTCGAGTACAGTAAGACCTGTGGTTACACCCGTACCTCCATGTACAATATGAACTGAACCGGAATTCATAGACGTCGAAGCTAAATTTAAACCTGTTATAAATGAACCATCACCATGAAAAGCATCTGCGGTTACTTTACCTGTTGTCGTAACGTTACCCGCGACAACGTTACCCCAAACGTTTGCGGTAATGTATCCATCAGATGTTGCGTTTGTAGGAACTATATGTGAACCGTCTGGGTCACTTAGTGTGTATGCAATTGTATACTCTTTTTCATCACCTCTATAACCAGCCGCAACATTTGCAGTTGGACGTGTCATGATTATACCCATATCTATCGTGTCAATGGCATTTGCGTTACCTAATTCTATAATAGGATCGGTAATCGTATGTACATCAGTATCTTGATATATCGTACCACCTTGTACTGTTAAATTACCTGTAACGACAAGGTTTGAAGCCACAGATGTAACATTAGTTGTAGTATTGAAAGACACTTTACTATCTATGAGCTCATTATTCGCATCTGTATATGGTATTTTACCGGAAGTTAGACTTGTACTTATAATATTAGAAGCTGTAACGTTACCCGTAACAACTACGTTACCCGAAGCTGTTAAAGATGTTACCCCATTCGTAAATGAAACTTCATTGGTTGTTGATGCACCTCCATCTGTAATAGTCTGTAAAGACGAAGAAACTTCATCCCACGCTATACCCGCGGCTGAACTTTTAAGGAATTTTTCGGTTGGACCACTTGGTGAGCTTGTAAATGAAAGACGCGACAATGTCCATTTGGTTTCTGTCATTCCAGAATAGTTTATATGCGTAACAACAATAGCAAGGTATGAATAGGCTGTTGTATTGGTAAAAGA
>CEVW01023006.1_pt1 | contig 10859 bp, 9 predicted proteins | sample 427061 | NCBI WGS metagenome assembly CEVW01 (sample SAMEA2623774, study PRJEB7988) | marine metagenome | biome: marine biome (ENVO:00000447); feature: surface water layer (ENVO:00002042); material: "saline water (ENVO:00002010), including plankton (ENVO:xxxxxxxx)" | depth 5 m
ATGTACTATAAAGATAGATCAGACTTTAACAGTTGGGATGATAACCCGATATGGTCTGACCCAAGCGATCCCCAATATAGATCTGATGCTGTATTCGCTAATTATTTAATGTCTTTACAAAGTATTTCTGGATACGACACAACACCAAGAGGTTATGGTGAGTATGGTTATGATGCTTTTGCTGCAAACGGATATTCTTGTGAAGACATTTATCCAGTAGGTTTCAAATGGGATAAAGGTGACTATGGTTACACTTCACCTCCTTATTCATATCCAGGATCATATTGTGTTCAAGACTATAGTGATGACATGGAAACAATGGTTAACGAAAGAGATGAGTACACAGTAATGGGTACTTATAACTATAATTTTGATAACGGCGTAACCTTAAGCGCTAGAGCATTCTACTATGAATCAGAATCATTTATTAATAGTTTCTCAAGATGGTTTAGAATGTCTGATGTATGGACATCAACACCACATACTACTAGGCAAGATTCTGGTTTTGGTGGCTTAATTGGTGAAAATAACTTCGGTAGATACAGATACACAAGAACTCTTGGCGGGATGATGGGTCCAAATTCAAGAAGAGAGTCCAACTACACTGAGGATGTTACTGATGTGTTTATAGGACTTAATGGTGTTTATGATAACGGTTTTGATTGGCAAGCTGGAATCAGTACTACTGAATACAATTCTCTTTATGAATCCTCTCCTTTAACTACTGCTGTATACGATTGGATTACAGGTGCTGATAGAGGAGATACAACTGATATTTCCGGATTCTATAAGTGGAGAGGTGATTTATACTACAACGCTGCTTATGCCTTTGGATCTGCAGCTTATTTATCATATGCTAATGCTTATTATTCTTATATGGATACTCCAGCAGCTCAAAACCATCCTTGTGGTGTAGGAACTATTGTTGATCCACTAACTGGCGCTACTTATGACGCTTGTTTAGCATGGGATAGAGCATTTTCTCCAATTCCTGATAGTGCAGTTGGTGCATTTAATGCTCCAGAAGTAACTGGCGCTGAAACATCATCTACAATGATAGATTATCAAGTTTCAGGTGAACTAGACTATCAATTAGCTGGTGGTCCAATTGCTTTTGCTGCTGTTTTTGAATATCACGAGCAAGATTATTTACTAAAACCAGACCAAAGAAGAGTTGACTCTGATAATGAGGTACCTGGTGCTGTAATATTTATTAATGGTTCAGCTAGACAAGGTGGCGGCGACAGAGACAGAACATCTGTTGGTCTTGAGGTTTTATTGCCAGTTCATCCAAAATTGGAAGTTACTGCAGCACTAAGGTCTGATGAGTATGATGATGATTCAAGTGCTGTTGGTAGAAGGCAATCAGCAATGATTAACTTTGCATATAGACCAAATGATGACTTCTTACTTAGAGGCGGAGCAGGAGAAAGCTTTAGAGCTCCTGACATGCATTATGTATATGCTGGAAGTAGTTCATACTTCACATCTGTAACAGACTACTATCAATGTTATGCAACTGGTGTTCCTTCATACCAAGCATGTGACAACAGTTCTACTATTAAAGGTAGATTCCAAGGTAATACAAAACTTGAAGAAGAATCTGGTGAAAACTATTACTTAGGTTTTGTTTGGGATGTAACAGAAGGTTTATCTTTCACAATGGATGCTTTCCATGTGAAACTCGAAGGGGCTGTAACTAACTTGAGTGTTCAAGCTATAGCTAATAGAGAAGGTTTTTGTACATTTGGTCAAGACTTTGCTTCTTGGTTGAATGACTCTAACTTTGCGGGTGTGAATTGTACTGAAACACTTGCATCAATTAAGAGACAAACTCCTGGTGATTTAGATACAGATGGTATTGGTAATTATGATGAAATTACAACTTATAATACAAACCAATCATTTGAAGAATTCCAAGGTATTGATACAACACTTAGATATAACTTCTCAACTGAATCAGCAGGTGATTTTGGATTTACTTTATATAATTCAAACATCATTTCAAGAAAAAGAAAAGAAGATGCAAATTCTGATACTCTAGAGTTATTAGACTACTATTTGTATGAACCAAGGTCACAGCAAACAGCTACGACTACTTGGAGATATGATGATTGGAGAGTCTCATTATTCATGGATAGAACTGGTCATACAGAACAGTACTATGGTGAAAAAGGCGATCCTTTCATAACAGCTAATTTATCTGTAGGTTATAACTACTCAGCAGATTTATCTTTAAGAGCTACAGTTGCTAATATTGAAGATAAGATGCCAGAAAAGGATAGTGCTTACGGATTCCCATTCTTTAACAGAAGCTACTATAGTATTTTTGGTAGAGCTGTATATCTGAGCGCATCATATAGATTTTAATATCTATATAAAAACTATATAATAACGGGGCCTTCTAGTAAGGCCCTATTTATTTTTAACTATGAAAAAATCAAACATATTATTACTATTATTTTTTGCAATATATTCTTTCTCACAAGAAGCTATTGAAAATCAAACCATTGTTCCTGAAAATCCTGAATCACTTGTAGAAGATTCAATTGATCTTCAATCAAATACAATTAAAAATCTTCAAAAAACCCAAGCTCAGATTGATAAGCTTGATGAAGAATCAAAAAAGCTTACAAATGAATACAAGGACACTGTTGTAGAGTATGAAATACTTAACAAATATGATAACCAACTAGAAAAAATTACAATCAGTCAAGCTGAAGAAATTGCAAACATTACCAAACAAATAGATGATCTTGATGAAACAAATAAATATGTATTACCTTTACTTGAAAGGATGGTAAATACTCTAAGAGATCTAATTGAAATAGATGTTCCTTTTTTAATGGATGAAAGACTAGCGAGACTTAATGAATTAGAAGATATTTTATTTAAGGCTAATTTTTCAACAGCTGAAAAATTTAGAAAAATATATGAGGCATACCAAATTGAAAATGAGTACGGCAGAACGATAGAAGCATATTCTGGCTCTATTGAAATAAACAATGTAAATTTAGCAGCACAGTTTTTTCGGCTTGGTCGTCTAAACCTTTATTACATGACTCCAGATGGTGATGAAACAGGATATTGGAGTAAAGATACTAATGATTGGGTTCATTTAGGTGGCAAGTATTCTGATGATATTGATGCGGCTCTTAAAATTGCTTACAAGCAAGCGCCACCAGACTTTATTAATTTACCTGTTCAAGGAGTAGAAAAATGAAGAAATTTTATCTACTAGTATCAATTTTATTTATTTCGCTATATATACCTGCTCAAGAGGAAGCTGAAGAGGTTGATCCAAATATTGAAAGAGTTGAAAAAATTCAAGATTTAATAAATAGAGTGGAGCAAAATAGGGCAGAGCTTTCTTCAATGGATAATGTAAGAGTTAATGAATTTATAAGAAAAGTAGCTGATAGAAAATTTTTATTATCTAAAGCAAAAAAACAACTTGCTGATGAAGAAACAAGAAATAAAAATCTTGAAGATTTATTCGAATCAAATGAAATTAAACTTTCAGAACTTGAGACAGAATTAAATATTAAATTAGGAGTTCTAGGGGAACTTTTTGGTGTTGCCAGACAAATGGCTGGTGAGCTTCAAGCAGACTCTGAACTAGCTTATAACTTTACTGAACACCCTAACAGAACCGATCTATTAAACGAAATTGGAAAAATCAAAGTACACGATCTTAAAAATTTAGAAGATCTATGGATACTTCATCTTAATGAAATTTCTTCTTCTGGTGAAATTAAAGAAATCACTGCAAATGTTGTTAATTCTGATGGCGATATAGAAGAAACTAATCTTGTAAGATACGGTCCATTTAATATGGTAAAAAATAGATCATTTGTAAAAACTGACGTACCTAACAACGCATTTACCGTTTTACAAAAACAACCTGATAGATCTTTAAGAAAAAAGTTCAGGTCGCACTATAGATCTGATGAATATTCTGTAGCACCAATAGATCCAACAAGAGGATTTTTGTTATCTTTATACCTTGATAAACCATCTACGTTTGAAAGAATTGCGCAAGGTAAATTGATAGGATTTATTATTGTTTTAATAGGAACAGCTGGATTATTTTTTGCTGCATACAGATATTACACCTTGTATGCATATTCAAAAACAATTCGTTCAAAAGATGGTAATGATATTTTTAATAAAATTGATACCATTTCCAATAATTCTAAAGACGTTGAGTCATTTGAAAGAGAATGTGATGAGGTTCTTTTAACTGTTAATGGTAACTTGAGTTGGGGTGTTAATTGGATTAAGTTTTTGGCAGCCGTTGCTCCACTATTAGGACTTTTAGGTACAGTTATAGGTATGATTGAAACTTTCCAAGCTATTACTGTATTTGGAACAGGTGATCCTAAACAAATGGCTGGAGGAATATCTCAAGCTTTGGTAACAACAATGCTTGGACTTATTTTTGCTGCACCACTCCTAGCTATGTATACACTTCTTTCAGAAAAGGTATCAGAAATTCTTCAGGAAATTGAAGAGTTCGTTGCAGTTACAATTGTTAAAAAGGTTAATTAATGATTGGTCTAACAGATCTATTTGATAGGGGTGGACCAGTTCTCTACATTCTTTTTTTAGTAACTTTATTTATCTGGTTTATTATATTTTCTAAGTATTTAGCTACAACATACAACAATAAGAATTGGATCAGTCGGAATTTTGACAATTTCTCAGATGGCGTATTAATTAATAAAAATAATGTACATTTGTTTGAAGAATCTTTTTTAATTCATATCAAAAGAGTCGCAACACAAAAATTAAAAATGCTTGATGGATTGATAGGTTTATGTCCAATGCTTGGATTGTTAGGAACTGTTTATGGAATGATAGAGGTTTTTGAGGTTCTTGCTGTCTTAGGCACTGGGAATCCTAGAGCAATGTCTACTGGTGTTGCAAAGGCTACTATCCCAACAATGGCTGGTATGACTATTGCACTAAGTGGATTATTTTTTAAATTTGATTTAGCAAATAGAGTTGAAAAATATCAAGAAGAGGCTCGCATTTATCTAAAAGAAAAATTGGCAATATGAGAAGATATAACAAAAGAAGACAAGCTCAAGAAGAAGCAGGCTTAGATTTAACGCCTATGATGGATATTGTCTTTATCATGCTCATATTCTTTATTGTTACCACATCATTTGTAAAGGAAACTGGAGTAGATGTTAATAGGCCAAATGCTGAAACTGCTGAGAGAGATGAAAAAGGCAATATATTAGTCGCAATAACAGAAAATGATGAGATTTGGATAGACAAAAGAAGGGTTGATTTAAAAGCTGTTAGAGCAAATATCGAAAGATTAAAAATTGAATATCCAGAAGGATCTGTAATTATTCAAGCTGACCAAAGATCAAGATCTGGACTATTGGTTGAAGCAATGGATCAAATAAGGTTAGCTGGTGTGACCAATATTTCTATTGCTGCTAAAAATGATAATTAAGAAATATAATCAATATCTTCCTCATTTACTTTCAATAGTTGCCGCTTTTTGTATTTTTTTATTAATGCAATATTTAATATCCACAGATATTTTTAATAAAAAGAAAGATGATGATATCAGTTATCTAGAGTTTATTAGAATCAATTCAGATGATTCATTATTAGAAAGAGATAGAAAGATTCCTGACAGGCCAAAACCAGAAAAACGTCCACCACCACCACCTGATATTGATTTAAAACAAGAAACAAAATTAGTTAGACCAAATCTAGACATTGAATTACCAAACTTCTCTGTTCCTGTTGATTTTAGCGGGGCATTTCTTGGGAATATGAATGATTTGCAAGGTACTTCATCTGCATTAATACCAATGGTAAAAGTTCAACCTCAATGCCCAATACAAGCAATACAGGGTGGTATTGATGGTACTGTGCAAATTTACCTAGTAGTTGGTCCTAATGGTAGGGTAAAATTAGCTAGAATTGTTAGAGCAACCAATGGCACACTTTTTAACAAAGAAGCTACTAAAGCTATTAGAAGATGGCAGTTTAAGCCAAAGGTGGTCAATGGAATACCGGTTGAACAGGCTGGTGAATTAACTGTGGAATTTATCTGTAATGCGTAAATTATTATTTATAACTTTATTATCTACATCTTTTTTTATTTCATCTGAAGAAACTATTAGTAGATGGATGTCAGATTATTTTAAAAGAATACATGATCATATTGGTAATGAAAATTACGAAAAAGCTCAGTATGAACTTGAGATGGGTAATAATAATTATTTTAGAAATGGTAGGACTTATGAGGCAGCTCTTTTGTATCAACTTTACGGACAATTCTATGCAGTTCAAAGCCAATATACAGAAGCAGTACCATGGTTTGAAAAAGCTTTAGCAACTGAAAAAATGCCAAGAATTGGTGCCCAGGAAGTAAGATTCCAGCTTGCACAAACATATTTCATGATTGGCAAATATGAAAACGTTATTGCTTTATTAGATGAATTTATTAGAGTAGGAGAAAGATATAAATATCCTGTTTCTGCCAGAGTTAATCTTCTTATGTCATATTCACATGGAAGGTTAGAGCAATACGAACCATCATATTTTCATATTAAACAAGCCAATAATAAATCTGACAAACCTCAATTAGATTGGATTGAATATGCTTTTAGCCTAGCAATGAAGCTTGAGAAGCTAGATGATGCCGAAGATCTTGGGACAAGATTGCTATTTTTAGAACCAAACAAGAAAAAATATTGGAATCAAGTTAGCGCTTTATATTTTGCAAAAGAATTTGAAGTTGACTCATTATCAGCCTTAGAATTGGCATATGAAAATGATACCTTAAACAAGGAATCAGATTATTTATTATTAGCTAAATACTACTTATATCAAAAGTCACCACTTAAAAGTGTGCTTGTTATAAATGATGGTATAAAGAAAAAATTAATAAAAGAGAACGAAGAAAATCTTAAACTTCTATCAAGCTCGTATTTTTATGCTAGAGATCTTGAGAATGGAATAAAAATTTTAGTAAAAGCTGAAAGAATATCAGATGACCCTGAGCTTTCTTTTAGACTTGGTACTTACGCTTTTGACAGTGAAAACTATGAATTAGCTATCTCATCTTTTAAGATTGCAAAAGATAGAGGTTGGAATGATATACCTGGCAGAATTGAATTAATTACTGGAATTTCTTATTTTGAACTTGATAAAGTTGAAGAAGCTAGATCAAATTTACTTCTTGCAACAAACTTTGAAGATACTAAAGATACCGCAGAGGGCTGGCTTTCCTATATAAATCAATTTTAATACTTCAATTTTGAACGTATTATTGGTATTAATGTCTAAACAAATATGATGATAGAAACACAAAATTTAATTAAAGAATACGAAGTAGGTTCTCAAAAAGTTAAAGCACTTAATGGTATTAATCTCTCTGTTAATAAAGGAGAATTTATATCTATTATGGGCCCTTCGGGTTCTGGAAAAACTACCCTAATGAACATAATAGGATGCTTGGATACACCTACAAAAGGTTTATATAGCTTAAATAACAAAGTTGTAAGTAAACTTACTGATAATGAGCTTGCCAAGATAAGGAACAAAGAAATTGGATTTGTTTTTCAATCATTTCATTTGTTGGCAAGAAATTCAGCCTTAAATAACGTAATGCTTCCTCTTAAATATGCTGGTTGTAAAGAATCAGAGGCAATAGAGCGCTGTACAGATGCGTTAAGAAAAGTTGGCCTTTCAGATAGAAAGAATCATTCGCCTTCAGAACTTTCAGGTGGACAACAGCAAAGAGTTGCAATAGCAAGAGCTTTGGTAAATAACCCCAGTATTCTTTTTGCGGATGAGCCTACGGGCAATCTTGACTCAAAGACAGGCAATGACGTTATGAAGTTATTTAAAGAACTTAATCAAAGTGGACAAACTATTATATTGATTACTCATGAAGATAGTATTGCAGAACAATCTAATAGGATTATAACAATCAAGGATGGTCTGATAAAATCAGATAATAGGAATTAACTTATGAACATTTACAGACATATTTTTACAATAACGCTGGTATTTTTTATATATAGTTGTGGTTCAGGTGGTAAGCCTGAGGCAAATACTCAGTATTATAAAAAACAAAATACAGAGACAAAAAAACTGGAACTTTCTATTGAAGCGTCTGGAGTTATCGAAGCAATATCCTCTGTTGAAATCAAATCTAAGGCATCGGGAGAAATATTATTTCTTGGTGCGGAGGTTGGAGATTTTATTGAAAAAGGTTCTGTACTAGGTCAAATTGACCAAAGAACACCTACTAATATTCTAGATCAATCTAAATCTGATTTGGATGCTGCAAAAGTTAGATTACTTAATGCTGAATCACAATTTAACAGAGGAAAAGAGCTTCATAAAAATGCAAGCATCTCTGATAAAGATTTTGAAGATATTCAAGAAAATCTCGCACAGGCAAGGTCCACTCTAGTAAGAACTGAGGTGGCATATGAAAATGCAAAGATTGCTCTTGATGATACTGTTGTAAGGTCTCCAATCAGTGGAACTATTATTTCAAGACCAGTAGAAGTTGGACAAGTTATCTCTTCACCAACTTCTGCAGTTGGCGGTGGCACCCTTCTAATGACAATGGCAGACTTATCTAAAGTTAGGGTAAGAGCGTTAGTTGATGAGATTGATGTTGGAAAAATCTCAATCGGCCAATCTGTATCAATCAAAGTTGCTGCATTCAGAGATAAAGAATTCTTTGGCGTGGTTTCAAAAATTGAGCCACTTGCAAGAATTGAGCAAAATGTCACTACTTTCCCTGTGTTAATTGATATCAATAATGATGAAAATTTACTTTTACTAGGCATGAATACTGATGTAGTAATTGAAATTCTTAATAAAGAAGTGTCAATCAGTGTTCCATCAATGACATTAAGAACAAGAAAAGATATTTATTCAGCAGCATCAATAGTAAATATACCTGTCGAGACTGTTGATAAGTTTTTAGAAAAAAAAGTTCAAGGAGAAAATTTTAATAAATTTATAGTTATTAAAGATTCAGGTAATGGGCCAACTTTAACCTGGGTTCAAATTGGTATATCTGATTTATCAAATGTGCAAGTTTTAAATGGATTAGAGGATGGGGACACTGTATATATCCTTCCTAGCAAAAGTTTAGTTGACTACCAAAGACGATTTAGAGAAAGAGTTGAAGCATCTTTTAGTTTTGGATAATGATATTTAAAGAATCCTTAATTTCAGCAATATCCTCTATCAAGTCTAATGCTACAAGATCTATACTTACATCATTAGCAATAATAATTGGCACAGCAGCTGTAATAGCAGTTATTGGTCTTGGATCAAGTGCTGAAAAAGCACTGGAACAAAGCATTGACGATCTTGGAGGAAGAACTTTATACGTAAGTCCTGGTCAAAATAGAAGGGGTGCTGTTACTAAAGGAATTATTCCACTTGATATAAAAGATGCTGAAGCATTATCAAGAAATAAAGAACATAATTGGAAAATATCACCCACCATAACAAGAAATCGACAAATAAAATTTAATAATGCCAATATTAATGAAAGGGTGGGGGCATACTTACCAATTCATTTTAATGTAAGAGGTTATGATTTGGAGCACGGCCGCCTATTTACTGAGGAAGAAAATCTTGGTAGAAAAAAAGTTGTAGTTATTGGATCTGATGTTCCTGGCGAGTTAAAAACTAATGTCAAGGGAATACTAAATAAACAAATATTAATTGCAGGGGTTTCTTATAAAGTTGTTGGTATTTTAAAAGAAGAGGGCTCAACTGGTTGGCAGAATCCTGATGATGAGTTGTATGTACCTCTTTTGACTGGCGCTCAAAGATTATTTGGAACTAATAAACTTGATTCTATTAATGTAGGAGTTACCAATAATAGCAATATAGACGCAGTTATGATGACGATTGAAGAAATACTTCGTGCCAAGCATGATATTGGTCCTGGAGAGGATAACGACTTTAGGATAAGTGATTATAGTCAATTTTCTGATTTAAGAAGACAGGCTACAGGAATCTTTACTGCACTTATCGCCGGAATTGCAGGAATAAGTTTAATTGTTGGGGGTATAGGTGTTATGAATATAATGCTTGTTTCTGTAACAGAAAGAACTAGAGAAATCGGTTTAAGAAAAGCATTAGGAGCAACACAGAGAGTTATTATGATGCAATTTATTGTTGAAGCAATATTACTTTGTATTATTGGTGGATTAATAGGAATAATAATTGGCATCTCTATTCTTCTTTTGTTCTCGTCATTAAATGATTGGCCATATGCTCTTCCATTGAGCGCAGTTATTGGATCTATTACTTTTTCTGCATTTGTTGGTTTGTTTTTTGGAATTTGGCCAGCCAGAAGAGCAGCTAGACTAGATCCAGCTGTATCTTTAAGGTATGAATAAGTTAAAAGTAATTCAACTTTTACCTGAATTAAATGTTGGAGGAGTAGAAAGGGGTACCTGCGACTTTTCAAATGCATTAGTTAAAAATGGTCACAAATCAGTAGTGATCTCTAATGGAGGTATATACGAGAAAGATATCATTAATCATGGCGGTAAGCACATAAATCTACCTATCCATAAAAAAAGTTTGTTTTCTTTACTTTTATCAAAAAAATTAAAAAACATTTATGAGGAGGAGAAGCCTGATGTAGTTCATATAAGATCTAGAATGCCGGCTTGGATTAATTATTATGCGTTTAAAAAATTATCAGACAAACCGCTACTAATATCTACTTTTCATGGGTTGTACAGTACACCTATTTATAGTCAAGTTATGTCAAAAGTTGATCATATGATTGCAATTTCTAAGACTGTTAAGAGTTATATTATTAATACATATAAAGT
>CEVW01000100.1_pt1 | contig 10842 bp, 7 predicted proteins | sample 427061 | NCBI WGS metagenome assembly CEVW01 (sample SAMEA2623774, study PRJEB7988) | marine metagenome | biome: marine biome (ENVO:00000447); feature: surface water layer (ENVO:00002042); material: "saline water (ENVO:00002010), including plankton (ENVO:xxxxxxxx)" | depth 5 m
TTTTTAATAATTATTTTAACAAATGTAAAAGATTTTGTCTAAAATCAAAGTTTTGCTTTTCTTAAAGTGATTACAGTAATCTCCGGCCATATACCTACTCTTCCTGGATAACCAAGATAACCAAAGCCTCTATTTACATTTAAGAATTGTTTGTTTTTTTCATAAATCCCAGCCCATTGTTTGTATTGCCACTGTGATGGACTCCATTTAAGAAACCCTGGAATTTCAATGCCAAATTGAAATCCATGAGTATGACCACTTAATGTTAAATGAAATTTATGATTATGTTTTAAAACCTCTGCATCCCAATGGGAAGGGTCATGCGTTAATAAAACTTTAAAATCATTTTTACTGATTTTTTCAACAGATTTATTTAAATCTCCTGCTTTTTTAAAACGTCCTTTTCCCCAATTTTCAACACCCACAATAGCAATTTTCTCTCCATTTTTATCTATATATACAGAATCATTATTAAGTAAAGTCCATCCCATTTTCTTTTTAGTTGATAATAATAAATCCATATTAGCTTTTTTAGCTTCTTTATTTTTCCAATCATAATAATCACCATAATCATGATTTCCTAAAACAGAAAATATACCAGAAGGAGCTTTTAAAGAAGAAAAAGATTTGACCCAAGGAAGAAGTTCTTCTGATTTATTATTGACTATATCTCCGGTAAATAATATTACATCAGATTTTTGATCATTTATTAAATTTATTCCATACTCCACTTTTTCAGGATTATCAAAACTTCCACAATGAAGATCTGAAATCTGAGTAATTTTAAATCCATCAAATGAAGATGGAAGATCATCAAACTCAAGATCATATGATAAAACTTTATAATTATATTTTCCTTTATACATTCCATAAAGCATAGCTGAAAAAGGAATACTAGCTAGAATAATAGCAGCTTGAGAAATAAATTTTCTTCTCTCGGGAAAAGAAGTTTGATCATAATTTAAATTGTTTTTTGTGTAAGAAAATAGAAATTGAAAAAACCTTGTTACATCTTCTAAAAAAACAACAGAAATAAGAACTAATTGAAAAATAGATAGAGCCAAAAAGAAACCTATATAAAAACTCATTGAATGAGTAAAACCTGCGAACCTGGCATAGGAATAATATAATAACAACGCATAAATAATGGAAACAAATGAAATGTATATTCCAATTAATATTTTGTTTTGGGTTGCAGTTTTTATTGCCTGAAAAGCATAAAATTGCGTTATAAATAAAAAACCAAAAAATATTACCCAGCGCATATCTATATTAGATAAAAAATAATTGCGAAAGTATAAAATTATTTACTTAATTAGAACTTATATTTTTTGCAATTTCAAGAGCTTTTCCATCTGAAAGACTAGCTATAAAACATGTTGAATTTAAAAGACTTTCATAAAGAGTGTTGCCTTTAAATTTAACCCCCTCTGGAACCAGTGATAAAATAAGTTTATCATAAGCTGTAGGTTTATTTTCAAAATCTCTATAAGCAGCAAAAACAAATGCTTCTAATAATTCTGTAATAGCCTTGTAGCCCACAATTTCCTTTTTGACAACTTCTGGAGCTTGGTAAACTTTTTTAATACTAACGTCAATTATATCCTCAACCTGTGCTTTATATTTACTTTTTTCTAAAAGAGCTTTAGAAAAAGTTCCTTCTAAAATTTGAGTTTCATTTTCTGTGAAAACTTTTATAGCATCTTGAATTAAACTATTTATAGCAATTGCTCTTAAATAACTTAGCCTATGAGGCTTGTCTTTAAGTTTAGCATATTTTTTTGTGTCCAAATCATCTTTTACCAAATTAATAAGATATTCTAAGGCAAATTCTTCAGAAATCCATCCAAGATTAATTCCATCTTCAAAATCAATTATTGTATAACAAATGTCATCAGCAGCTTCTACTAAATAAGTGAGTGGATGTCTTAAATTTTCATTACCATTTTTTAAAGACAGCTCATCAATTAATTCGTCAAATTCAATTTTTTGAGCTTGAAAAAAACCATATTTTTTATCCCTAACATGATCTGTTGGTTTTATCGGAAGACTTGCTTTTGGATATTTTATAAATGCTCCTAAGGTAGCTGCACTTAATCTAAGTCCACCCGGAATTCCTTGAAAAGATTCAGTTAAAATTTTGAAGCCGTTGGCATTACCCTCGAAATCACAAAGATCTTGATATTCTAATTTTGAAAGTCTATTTCTAAATTCCTTGCCATTACCTTTATTAAAAAAATGACCAATAGATTTTTCTCCACTATGTCCAAAAGGAGGATTCCCAATATCATGAGCTAAAGAGGCTGCAGCTGTTATTGCACCAAAGTCATTGGGATGATAGCCTAATGATTTTTCTAAATGTGGATATTTATCTAAGATAGCTCTACCTGCTATACGTCCTAAACTTCTACCTACTACAGATACTTCAAGACTATGAGTTAATCTTGTATGAACAAAATCTGTTTTTGAAAAAGGTATTACCTGGGTTTTATCCTGTAAACTTCTAAAAGCATTTGAAAAAACAATTCGATCATAATCTACTTCAAACCCAAGTCTTAAATCATCCTGATCAATTCTCAACCTTTTTATCTTGTCCCCATGACGCCTTAATGATAGAAGTGACTCCCAATCCATAAAACAAATTTAACATTCTAAAATAAAACTATAATGTTAAATAAACATTAAGAGACATTATTTACAATAACATTTATTTAACATAAATGATTTCAAACATAACATTGAATTAATGTTTTTGAATAAAACTGAAACTATTTTTGAACAATAATTTAAAAAACCATAAAAATGAATATAAAAAATTACATGATATTAATATTAACTATAACTTTTGCTTTAACCTCTTGTAAAGATGATGATGATCCAGTAATTGAATACGTTACTGTCACGGAAACTGTTGAAAAAGAAGTTACTGTAACAAACACTGTTGAAGTAGATCCATATGCTGATTCTACTCTTGAAGGAAACATTACTTCAAATACCACTTTAGATGCTAGTAAAGTATGGTTGTTAAAAGGAAGGGTTTCTGTAGTTGATGGCGTAACATTAACTATCCCGGCTGGAACTGTAATTAAAGCTCAAGCAGGTACAGGAACGGATGCTTCAACATTAATTATAGCTAGAGGAGGTAAAATTGATGCTCAAGGCACATCAGACAGTCCAATTGTAATGACATCAGTTTCTGATAACATTCAAGCTGGAGGAACATATCCTTCAAGTGGTCCTGCACTTGGTATAGACGCAAGAGGTTTATGGGGAGGTTTGTTGATTCTCGGTAAAGCACCTTCATCTTTTTCTGGTGATGTAACTGAACTTCAAATTGAAGGTATACCTTCTTCTGATATTAATGGCCTTTATGGTGGTAATGATGCTGCTGATAATTCAGGTACACTTAAATATGTTTCCATTAGGCATGGTGGTGCTGAAATAGGTGAAGGAAATGAAATTAACGGTTTAACTTTAGGCGGTGTTGGAAATGGAACAGTCATAGATAACATAGAAGTTATTGCCAATGTTGATGATGGTATAGAGTTTTTTGGAGGAACGGTTAATGCATCAAATTTATTAGTTTGGGGACAAGGTGATGATGGACTTGATATTGATCAAGCTTATGCAGGCACTATAACTAATGGGATGGTTGTTTTAGAGGCTGCCTCAGATCATGGATTAGAAATTGATGGGCCAGAAGGTTCTGCTGCAGGAAGTTTTACACTTAAAAATATTACTCTTGTTGGAGCTACTAAAGGTTGTGCAGCAAGAGGTGTTAATGGAGAAATGGCTGACTTTAGAAAAGGTGCCACAGGGAGTTTAAATGCAGTTTATATCAAAGACTTTGTTGGTGGTAAAGATATTGAATTAGATGCTCAAGCTGATTCAGATTCATATGCTGAAGGAAAGTTAACATTCACTAATATTGATATACAACATCCAGTTGATAGTGATGGAAATACATGTTCTGGAACTGAAACTATTAATCAAATCTTTGATGATAAAGTTGATTCAAGTAAGTTTGAATCTGATGCAACGAGTTTTGCAGAAATAGTTACTTCAAAAAAAGAGGGAAATGGAGCAGATGAAAGTGCATTTTCATGGACTTTTTATAAAAGATAAATAAGAGCTTATAACCATAAGCCTTTTTGAAGAGCCTGAAAAAATTTTCAGGCTTTTTTTTGTAAACAATATTTTTATAACTATTAATAGAATTAATGTTTACTTAACATTAAAATGTATAAATAAGATGAAATTTACGCTCAAATTAATTTCAATTTAAATTGAAAAGACTTTATAAAATAATACCTTTTATTCTAACAATTTTTTCAAACATTTACTCCCAATCTGGAATTAATGGTACTTTAATAGATGGAGATTTTAATGAGCCATTGCCTTTTGCAAATATTTTAATCAAAGAAACCAATGAAGGAGTAACTTCTGATTTTGATGGAAAATATCAGATTGAATTGTCTAAAGGAACTTATACTTTAATTTTTTCTTTTTTAGGTTATGAAACTAAAGAAATTACAAACATCAAAGTTAGTGATGGTGAATTCTCTATCGTAGATGTTCTTTTAAATTCTGCTGCCGAAGGTTTAGAAGAAGTTATAGTAACTGTTGATGCTAGACAAAATACTGAAGCTTCTGTTTTATTAATACAAAAAAAATCTGTCTCATTATTGGATGGACTGTCTTCTCAAACTTTCAAAAAAATGGGAGCTAGTAATATTGCTAACGCTGTAAAGCAAGTACCTGGAGTTTCAGTTCAAGGTGGAAAATACGTCTATGTTAGAGGTCTTGGAGATAGATATTCAAAATCTATTCTAAATGGCATTGATATCCCTGGACTTGATCCTGATAGAAATACAATTCAAATGGATTTATTTGCCACTAATTTACTCTCAAATATATTAGTTATAAAATCAGCAAGAGCAGATATGCCTGCTGATTTTACTGGAGGAGTCATAGACATTATTACTAAAGAGTTTCCTGCAAAGCAAGAGATATCTTTTTCTTTTAGTTCTGATTATAATCCTGAAATGCATTTTAACAAAAATTACTTGTCTTATGATGGAGGGAATTATGACTTTCTTGGATTTGACGATGGAACAAGAAAGAATCCAATAATTTCAACTATACTTGGAAATCCTTTTGATCCAAGATTTAGCAAAGATGAAGAATCTTTAAATAGAATTAATAGACTTTCTCAATATTTTGATCCGCAAATGGGTCCCAAAATATCACAAAGCGGAATGGACTATAGCCTTGGATTTTCTTATGGAAATCAATTTAAATTAGCTGAAAATAAACTTCTTGGAGTTTTAGGATCTCTTTCTTACAAAAGCTCCCAAGAGTTTGATGAAAATACTATTGACAACATTTATAATAAAGATCCCGATAGAAGTAAATTTAATTATAGTGAGAATAGATTACAATCTGGAAGTATAGGTTCTGAAAATATAATATTATCAGGCCTTATTGGCCTGTCCTATAAATCAGATAACACTAAATTAAAATTTAATTTACTTAATATTCAAAATGGAGAAAGCTCTTCTGGATCATTTCGACAATTAACACGATTTTCTGATTTTATTGACTTTAATAAATCTAATATTGAATATAGTGAAAGAGGAATAACAAATTATATGTTATCTGGTCTTCACAATTTTAATGAAACTAATTTAAAAATAGATTGGACCATTGCAACCACAATTGCAAAAGTTCATGATAAAGATATAAGAAATACTGCTTTTCAAGATGAAGAAGGAATTTTTAGTTTTAAAGAAAATACTGAGCCAAAAAGAATCTGGAGATATCTTGACGAAACTAATCAAGTTGTTAAAATTGATTTAACAAAAAAATACGAACTCTTTTCAAGAGACGCTAAATTAAAAATCGGTGTATATGGATTAAGAAAAGAAAGGGATTTTTCAATATCTCAATATTCTATTAGTTCAACATATACTTCTGAAAGTGATTGGGCAAATTATCAAGGAGATCCAAATAAAATATTCAATACTAATAATCTTGTTTCTTTTAATTCAATTGAAGGCACTTATATAAATCCAAGAACAACAATAAACCAAGAAGCAAATATATTTAATGCAAAACAAGAAAATATTTCTGCATATTTATCTAATGAATTTAATTTCTCAGCAAAATTTAAGTCCATTATTGGTTTGAGATTTGAAAACTATAACTTGTTCTATAGTGGAACTAATAGTCAAATAGGTGTAGCTTTAGATAATGAAAATGTAATTAGTAAAAGTGATTTATTTCCATCTTTAAATTTTATTTATAGTTTATCTGATGATAAAAACTTAAGAATAGCTTACTCTTTAACTACAGCAAGACCAAGTTTTAAAGAAGCATCTATTGCTGAAATTTTTGATCCTTTATCAAATTTATTTTTTATTGGAAATATTAATATTCGGCCAACATATATTGATAATTTTGATATTAGGTATGAATCCTTTGGAGAGAAATCTCAGTTATTTGCCCTAAGTTTATTTTACAAAAAATTAACTGATCCCATTGAAATTGGTTTTGTAGCTGCTGCAACTTCTAATTATAAGCCCCTCAATTTATCTACAGCAAATGTTATTGGTGCTGAAATAGAAATTCGTAAAAAAATCGAAACATTTTTTTCCGCTTTAAAAAACTTAACACTTATTTTTAACGGATCCATAATTAATTCGAAAGAAAAATTTAGCGCTGATGAAATAAAGTTAAGAACCCTAGGCCTCAGAGAAGGTGAAACTATTGGAGAATCTAGACCTCTTCAAGGTCAATCACCATATCTAATAAATGCAGGGATTGATTACAATAGTGACTTAAAAAATCTTCAAGTAGGAATATATTATAATGTTCAAGGAAAAACTTTAGAATTTGTAGGGAATGGTTTTTATCCCGATGTATATACAATGCCATTTCAAAGTCTAAATTTTAATCTCATAAAAAATCTAAAAAAAAATAGGTCTATAACCTTTAAAATATCTAATCTTTTAGATGACGATAAAGAAAGTTTTTTTCAATCATATAAGGCAGAAGATAAATACTTTAAATTTAGAAATCCAGGCAGGAGCTTTTCCTTAGGGTATAGCATAAGTTTTTAATTTGAAAAATTATTCTTTTTTATAACTTTTAGAATATTCATCAATTAAATTTAAAATACTTTTTAATAAGTCCTTAATTTCCAGTAAAAGATTAAAATATAATGAAGTATTTTTTGGACTTGATGCTTCTTTTCTTGTTAAATCAATTTGAGTATTAATCCTATCATTTATATTATTTCTTAATTGCAACAACTGAGACATAACTATAGAAATTGTTTCAAACCTTTGATCTTTAAATACCTCTATAATTTGATTTAAAAGATTATTAAAACTCTGACTTATATCATTTAAATCCTTTAACTGGTTAAATCTTAATTTTTTATGCTGATTATTTACGTGCTTATAGCTTTTCTTTGAAATATAATCTAAAGATTCCGCAATATCAGTCAGGTCTGCAAGAATAATAATATAAAAGTTACTTCCTCTAATGCTGGTTTCATCCAAATTTTTAATAAAATAAAATATATTATCTCTTAAATCTTCAATTTCAGAATTTAATTTCTTAACTCCTTTTTTTGTTTTTTTAAGTTCTTCTTCATCTTCTTTTGTTAAACCATTTACAACCATTGAAAAAATCTTATCAGATCTTTTTAAAACCTTAATTATATTATCAGAACTCTCTGATATTATACCCTGAACAGTTTTACTTTCTGACTTTTTTAAGCTTTCAGGATCGATTTTAGCATTTTGAATTCTTTTATGATAAAGAAAATTTCTAACTAAAATTGAAACAGTTATAATTAACATTATAGGTATCATTATTTCTTTATTCCAATTAATCAAGAAAACAACAATTCCAGAAGCAAATAATGCCCCAAAAGCTGTTAAAAACCAACCTCCTATAACATTTAATACACCCGCTACTCGATATACTGCACTCTCTCTTCCCCAAGCTTTATCTGAAAGTGATGTTCCCATGGCCACCATGAATGTTACATATGTAGTTGAAAGTGGAAGCTTCATTGAGGTAGCAATTGAAATTAAAATTCCTGCTACCATAAGGTTTACAGAAGCTCTTATCATATCAAATGCTGGAGCATTAATACTTTGATCTTTTGTCAAAACTTTTCCTTGAACTTGTTTAAAACTTAGTTCAATTTTGTTTTGAACAACATTGGGAAGAACATTAAAAACTTTAGAAGAAAACCAAGATGAAGAACTAACTAAAGCTCTTGAGAGAAAATTTGGACTGAATTTTTCATGAGTATCAATTTGTCTTGATAAAGAAATTTCTGTTTCAGCAACAGTTTTAGCTTTTTTAGAAAACCAAAGGGTAACAACCATTACTCCTCCAGCTAAAAATAATAACAATGGTTCTGCTGGTACTTTTTTATCTAAAACTTCCATAGAAAATAATGAAGCATCTATTCCAGAGGCAATCCATGCTTCATAAGAATGGTATGCAGCCATTGAAACTCCAATGAAATTCACTAAATCATTTCCAGAAAAAGCAAGAGCTAATCCAAATGTTCCAATACCAATAACAATAAGAAGAACACTTTTTTTTGTTAAAAATTCAAAAACATAAGAAAATAAAGAAAATATAATTATGCTAATTATTAATATAAGTAAGTCATTATCTCCTATATATGAAATCAAATCTTTATAATATGGAGAACCTTTAAGACCTTTTATAAATATAAAATATGTTATTGCAGTTAATGCAATTCCTCCAAAAACAAAACCAAAACTTTTTAATTTTTTTTCATATTGAAAAGAAAAAATTAGCCTACTAATCCACTGCACAATAACTCCTATTGAAAAAGCTATCAAGACTGATAAGAGAATCCCCCCAATTATCATTGTTGCTTTTTCAGTGTTAATATAATTTACCAAGTCTGATACAGACTCATTATTTTCTGCAATTTTAATCAAGGACATTACAATGGCTGCTCCCAATAAATTAAATACAATTGAAACAGTAGTTGAAGTTGGAAGACCCAGAGTATTAAAAAAATCTAGCAGTAAAATATCTGTCATTATTACTGCCAAAAAAATAACCATTATTTCATCAAAATAGAATTCGCCAGGATTAAAAATTCCTTTTCTAGCCACTTCCATCATTCCACTAGAATAGACGGCACCTATAAAAATTCCTATACTAGAAATTATCATTATAGTTCTAAAAGAAAGAACTTTTGAACCTATTGCAGAATTCAAAAAATTAATCGCATCATTACTAACTCCTACAACTATATCAACTATTGCTAATAAAGCAAGAGTTATAAGCATCAAAAAATAAATATTTTCCACTTATTATTAAAAATAATAATTAATACTAATATAATATAGTGAAGTAAATTAAACGTTAAATTTAATTAAATCATTTGTTAAGTTTTAAACAATGTAATGTTATTAAGTTGCTATTTTATTTTGTATTTAACACCAAACCGGAAAGCATCAGAAGTATCCCAACCGGTGAAAAAAGAAAATTTTTTATATGGTTTCTCAATTGCAAATGCGGTTTCATAACTTTTATCAAACCAAAATTCTGTTTGAACCCATAATTTTGTATTAGTCATTTTATATGTTATTCTAGGTTGGAATGATGGTAATTCTTTTTCAATTTTATAATGAATAGGTAGTTTTAAAGAAACTTTTTTTTTCTTCCAAACACTTTTGCTAAAAGTAACCCTATTCTCGCTTTCATCAGTTCTATGTCTTAAAGCAAAATCTCCAAAACTAGCTTTAATATATTCTTTATTGTTTGTTCTGGCTTCCCATCCGATTGATTGAGAATAAGCTGATTTCAGATGAATTAATAAAAAAAATAACAAAAAACTTATTATTTTTTTCAACACTAAAATTTGAAAATATCAATCACAAAAAGATATTTAAGAAGTACTTTTTGAATCAGTCCAAATGACTGTTTTTCTAACTTTATTATCTATAAAGTCAACCTCAATTAAAGAATTATCTTTCCAAAAAAACCATTTAGAAGTTTTCTTACCATTCTTATAAGAACCTATAGAAATTTTGTTTCCTTTTTGATCATAACTAGTCCACTCACCATGTAGTTTATTATTTCTAATATATCCTGTTTGATATAATTGACCATTTTTATGATATTGAGTATACTTTATAAGACCTCCAATTTCAGACTGAGTAAAATAATTTTCTTCTTGTTGAGCAAAAAGAAAAAATCCTAGGAAGAAAAACATCAAAAAAAGATACTTTTTCATAAATCTAAAATTATTATCGTGCCAAATTAATAATTAAATATAATAAATGCAACATTTAGTTAACATTTACATAACATTAAATTAACATTAGATTTATAAAGTACTTATTATGAGTATTTTACTTTTTAAGATCCGCACATCAAACAATCATCATCTTCACTAGATTTTGATTTATCAAGCATTTGTTTCAATTCTTCAGGTTTCAAGGGTTCAACTGCTACCTGTTTTTTTCCTTTTTCTTTGACAGAAGTAGTTGCTTCAGCAGATACCTCAACCTTGGTTTCTTTAGCTTTTGATTTCGTGTTATCTAAAGTAAACTTAATAGCATCTACAGCGGACTTGGTTCTTAGGTAATACATGCCTGTTTTCAAACCAGATTTCCATCCATAAAAATGCATTGAAGTAAGTTTTGACATAGTAGCTCCTTCTACAAAAAGATTTAAGGATTGTGATTGATCAATAAAATATCCTCTTTGCCTAGCCATGTCAATAATATCTTTCATGCTTAATTCCCATACTGTTCTATATAGCTCTTTAAT
>CEVW01022657.1_pt1 | contig 10819 bp, 11 predicted proteins | sample 427061 | NCBI WGS metagenome assembly CEVW01 (sample SAMEA2623774, study PRJEB7988) | marine metagenome | biome: marine biome (ENVO:00000447); feature: surface water layer (ENVO:00002042); material: "saline water (ENVO:00002010), including plankton (ENVO:xxxxxxxx)" | depth 5 m
ACCAGCGTTCTTGACACCCTCGGTGTTGAACATGAGGTTCATGCTGCGTCTGCCCACAAAAACCCTGAAAGGGTTCTAGAGATTATCAGGTCTTTTGGGGAGAAAGACTCTGTTGTGTTTGTTACAATTGCCGGAAGGTCAAATGCTCTTTCTGGGTTTGTTGGAGCTAACTGCAGCAAACCAACAATCGCCTGTCCTCCTTTCAAAGACAAGGTTGATATGAGTATTAACATACACTCAACGCTTCAAATGCCAAGCAAAACTCCTGTGTTAACAGTGTTAGATCCTGGCAATTGTGCAATAGCTGTTCATAGGATATTAAGCGTCGGTTCGTTGTGAGCAATATTTCTCCAATAGATGGGAGATATAAAGAAAGCGTCTCTGAGCTAGAGAAGTATTTTTCAGAGCAGGCCTTAATGCGCCACAGGGTTTTTGTTGAGGTGCAATACCTTCTTTCGCTTATTGGTCATGCTTCGTTTAAAAACATTAAACCCTTAAACAAAAAATGCCTTTTGTCTTTGGGGGGGTTGTGTGAAAATTTTTCGTCTAAAGACTTTAAACGAATTAAAAAAATTGAGCAGAAAACGAATCATGATGTCAATGCGGTTGTGGTTTTTGTTTCAGAAAAACTAACTGAGCTTAATCGTAAAGACCTGGTGCCGCTAGTTCACTTTGGGCTCACCTCAGAAGACATAAATAACATCTCTTACTCTTTGATGGTCAAGGGGGCTGTAGCCAATGTTCTAGTCCCATCAATTAAGGATGTTTTGAAAGAGCTTAAAAAACTATCAAAAGACTCTAAGATGTTGCCACTGCTTTCGCTGACCCACGGCCAGCCCGCGACAACAACAACCCTTGGAAAAGAGATGTCTATTTTTATTACAAGGACAGAAAGGCAGCTTGAACAAATTAATAATGTAAAATTGCTGGCCAAGCTTTCGGGGGCCACAGGGTCTTATGCAGCTCACAAGGTGGCTTTCCCTAAGGTTTCTTGGTCAAAATTCTCAAAAAACTTTATAAAAAAGCTTGGTCTCGTTCAGTGCCCTATCTCTTCCCAGGTGGAGCCTGGCGACTCTTTAGCTGAGCTTCTTCATATTTTTATAAGAATTAATAATATACTTTCTGACTTTTCTTTGGATATGTGGCTTTATATCAGTAGAAATGTTTTTGTTCAAAAAAATGTGTCAGGAGAGGTTGGCTCCAGCACTATGCCACACAAAATTAATCCCATCTTTTTTGAAAATGCCGAGGGCAACCTAGATATTGCTAACAACAACTTTTCTTTTTTGGCATCAAAAATAACGCGCTCTAGACTCCAAAGAGATTTGAGCGGGAGCACAGTTTTTAGAAATATTGGTGTGGGCTTTGCTCACTCTCTTCTTTCTTATAAAAACCTATTAAAGGGGGTTTTGAGGGTTTCCCCAAACAAAAGCCAAACTGAATATGAGTTAGATCAAAACTGGGGTATTCTTGCTGAGGCCGTTCAAACGGTTTTGAGAAAATCTGGTGATGCTCTTGCTTATGATAAAATTAAAAAAATTACTAGGGGCAAGCCGCTTACAAAAGACGCCTATCTCGCAATGGTTGGTGAGCTTGACATTTCTAGCAAAGACAAAAATATGCTTCTCAACCTTTCCCCAAAAACATATTTGGGTGAAATAGATAAAATTTTGGAGGACATATAAGGTGTGTGGAATTATTGGCCTTTATCACCCAACAGAAAATGTTTCTGGAGAGATTTATGACGCACTCATTCAAGTTCAGCATAGAGGGCAGGACGCCGCGGGTATTGCAACCTGGGACAAAAATAAGCTGTCTCTTCATAAAGAGCTTGGCGTTGTCACCGAGGTTTTTAAAACAAGTGAGTCTTTGGGTCTTGATGGCAATATTGGAATTGGGCATGTAAGATATCCAACTGCGGGGTGCTCTGATGTTTCCGATGCACAACCTTTTCACTCTTCCAACCCTGTAAACATTTGTTTGGCTCATAATGGAACTCTTACCAACAGCGATGAGATGAAGGAGTTTCTTTTGGAGACTCATTTTTGTCAGTTTAATACCCAATCTGATTCCGAAGTACTGCTTAATCTTTTTGCCTATGAGCTTTCAAAAATAAAATTTGATGTTTTAAAAAACCAACATGTTTTTGACGCGCTTAAAAAGGTATATAAAAGGTGTGAAGGTGGCTTTGCAGTAACAATGCTTGTTGGTGGGATTGGTCTTGTTGCCTTCAGAGACTCAAACGGCATACGTCCTTTGGTGGTTGGTAAAAAAAGTGATGGCTCTTTTATGGTGGCGTCTGAAAGCTCTGCCCTAAGTGCGCTTGGATATGATTTTGAGCATGACATTGATCCGGGCGGAGCAATTATAATTACACAAGACGGCGATGTTGAAAAAAGCATTTGTGCTGAAAGTGTTTTGCACTCACCCTGCTTATTTGAGTTTGTATATTTTTCAAGACCTGACTCTGTGATAGATTCGATATCTGTACACAAGTCCAGGTTAAGAATGGGCGACTTTTTGGGAGAAAAAATATTAAAGGAATATTCTCACCTAAAAATAGATGCGGTGATTCCAGTTCCAGACACCAGCAGAACATCTGCTATGCAGGTAGCATATAAGCTCGGGGTTAAATATAGGGAGGGGTTTATTAAAAACAGATATATTGGTAGAACTTTTATAATGCCCGGTCAAAGCATAAGAAAAAGATCTGTTGCTCACAAACTAAGCCCCATAGAAATCGAATTTAAAAATAAAAATGTGTTGCTTGTTGATGACTCAATTGTTCGTGGAAATACATCAAAGAAAATTGTTGAGATGGTTAGAAGGCAGGGCGCAAACAACGTTTATTTTGCTTCTGCGGCCCCGCCCGTAAGATACCAAAACGTCTATGGCATTGATATGCCGGCCACAAAAGAGCTTGTTGCTCACGGAAAAACGGTCAGCGAAATAAAAAACTTTATAGGTGCGGATGAATTGATTTATCAAGACATTGAAGATCTTAGAATGGCCGCACACATTGGAAACCCTAAGATTACACAGTTCGAAGATTCTGTTTTTACTGGAAAATATTGTGCGGGAAAAATCTCTGAAGAATATTTGTCTAGGCTAGAAAATAATCGATCGTCTAAAGAATGAAAAACGTTCTAATTGTTGGTTCTGGGGCAAGAGAGGTTGCTCTTGCTAGAAGCGTTTCTAAAAGCTTGGTAGAAAATTCTATTTTTTGTGTTTCAAAAGATATAAACCCGCAAATACAAAGTCTTTGTAAAAACTATTTTGTAAGCCCCTTGGATGAAATATCTGAAATTGTTGGTTTCTGTCAAAAACACAAAATTGATCTTGCCATTGTGGGCCCAGAAAATCCGCTTGCAAGCGGAATTGTTAATCGTTTGGAGGCGGCTGGAGTTCAATGTGTGGGGCCTAAAAAAGAGGTTGCCATGATTGAAACAAGCAAGTCATTTGCTAGGCACATTCTTGATCTTTGTGCACCCAAAAAAAATCCAAAAAGAAAAGAGTTTTCTAGCCTGGAGGGCGTAAAAAGCTTTATAGGCATGCTTGGCGGAGAATACGTTATAAAATATGATGGTCTAATGGGCGGAAAGGGGGTTCGCGTTTCTGGAGAACACCTAAAAAGTGTCAAAGAAGGTCTTGAGTATGCTGACCAAATTGTTAAGGATGGTGGTAAGTTTTTAATAGAAGAAAAGCTTGTTGGGGAAGAGTTTTCTTTAATGAGTTTTTGCGATGGAAAGGTTTGTAAGCATATGCCAATAGTTCAAGACCATAAAAGAGCCTTTGAGGGAGACTTGGGACCAAACACTGGCGGAATGGGCACCTATTCTTTTGAAAATCATTCTCTTCCCTTTTTGGGCGACCACCATGTTAGAGAGGCACAAAAAACCAATGAACTTGTTGCTAGTCAACTACTTAAAGAAACCGGTACGCCGTATGTAGGGGTTTTATATGGTGGCTTTATGTTGACCGGTGGAGGCGTAAAGGTAATTGAATATAACGCTCGCCTTGGAGACCCAGAGGCAATGAATGTTTTAAGTATATTAAAAACAGACTTTTTAAAGATTTGTATTTCTATGATTGATGGAACGCTTGATGAGCAAGATGTGTCTTTTGAAAACCTTTCTACGGTTTGTAAATACGTTGTTCCTGTCGGCTATCCCGACAACCCCTCAAGGGGTTTTGAGGTTTTTTGCAACCAGGAAGACCCTTCTATTTTTTTGGCTTCAGTAATGCTTGATGGCAAAAGGCTGGTTGCGGGCGGATCAAGAACTGTTGCTGTTGTGGGTAAAAATAAAGACATATCTCTTGCTGAGTCTTGCGCCGAAAAAGGTGCCTCAAAAATTTCTGGAAATGTCTTTCATAGGAAAGACATTGGAACAAAAGCGCTTATTGAGTCTAGGGTGCAAAGAATGAAGAGGTTGTTAGGTTGAGGTTGGCTGTTTTGGGATCAACAAACGGAACAGATCTTGTTCCTATTGTTGAGGCAATTCGCAAACAAAGGCTCATGGCTTCCGTTGAGCTAATTATTTCAAACAACGAGGCTTCTGGCATACTAGAAAAGGCGCGCTTATTTCAAATAGACTATCGCTTTATTTGTCATAAAAACAAAAAACGTGATGTTTTTGATTTTGAAATGTCTCAAATTTTGGAAGATAAAGAAATAGATTTGGTTTTGCTTGTTGGTTTTATGAGAATTCTGTCATCAGGGTTTGTTGAAAAGTGGGGCGGTAAAATAATCAATGTTCATCCCTCCCTTTTGCCTAAGCATGCAGGTGGAATGAACAGCGCTGTTCATGAAAGCGTTTTGGATTCAGGCGACAAAGAAACCGGGTGCACCATACACCTTGTAACTAAAGAGGTTGATGGTGGGCCGATTTTGTTGCAAAAATCCTGTCCGGTTTTTCCGGATGACACGCCCTTAAAACTTAAAGAAAGAGTTCAAAAGCTTGAGGGTGAAGCCTTTATAGAAGTAATTAACAATTGGAGTAATTATGAACACTAAACTGTTTTTTAGCGGAATAACCCTTATAGAGAGGGTTTTGCACTTGATAATTCTTGGTATGGTTTTATTTCTTTGTTTTGAAGAAATAAACAATGTTTTTGTTTCTGGCTCTCTAAGAGTTCAAAACGTATTAATGTTGTTTATTTATCTTGAAATTATGCAAATGGTAAACATCTTTTTTTCAACAGGAAAAATCCCTGTTCGTTATCCGCTATACATAGGAATGTTTGCTCTTGCTAGACATATTTCTTTTGAAGAAGTAACTGGGATTGACTCTTTATATTTGTCAGCGTCTGTAGCCCTTTTAGCTGTTGCGCTGGTTGCCCTAGCCTATAGGGACAAGTTAATTAACAGGAGCAGCCCTGAACTGCCGGAAACAAATGAATAAAATAATACCAAAAACCGCTTTAATCTCTGTGTCTGATAAAAAGGGTCTGTTGCCGTTTGCCAAATCTTTAGAAAAAAATGGTGTTAAAATTATTGCCACCGGCGGAACCGCCAAACTATTAAGAAAAAGCGGTATTAAGGTTAAAAAAATATCTTCTATTACCAAATTTCCTGAAATTTTTGGAGGGAGAGTAAAAACGCTTAGTCCTTACGTTTCCGGAGGCATTCTTGGGCAAAGAGACAAGGATCTGAAGGAAGCAAAAGCAAACAAGGTGTTGTGGATTGATTTGGTTGTTTGCAACCTTTATCCCTTTGCGAGGGTGGCAAAAAACCCGAGTTCGTCCCTTGAGGATAAAATAGAAAACATTGATATTGGGGGGCCCACCATGATTCGCGCTGCGGCTAAAAACTATAAGTGGGTTGGTGCTGTGGTAGACCCCAAGGACTATTCGGGCATTATAAAGGATCTTGGTTCTGGGGGTGTGTCAGAAAAAAAACGTTTTAACCTTTCAAAAAAGGCTTTTGGCCATTGTGCTGAATATGATCAAAAAATATTTGACACGCTTTCTGGTTCTGTAGACGAAGATCACAGGTCCCTCCGATATGGAGAGAACCCTCACCAGGATGCGTTTGTTGTGAAGGATTCTGCCAAAAAATCTTTGGGCGTGGGCGTTCCACAAGCAAAACAGCTTCAAGGAAAGGTGCTGTCTTATAACAACTACCTTGATGGCGATGCTGCGCTTCTTTGTTTAAATGAGTTTAAAAACACTCCGTCGTGTGTTATAGTTAAACACAACTCTCCTTGTGGGGTTGGTGTTGGAGAAAATATAGAAACTGCCTTTTTAAGAGCCCTAGACGTGGACAGCCTTTCTGCTTTTGGGGGCGTTGTGGCTCTTAACAAAAAATGTTCTACTTCGCTTGCAAAAAAAATTAATAAAATATTCTTTGAAATTGTGGTTGCCCCCTCTTTTGAAAAAGGCGCTTTAGATGTTTTTTCAAAGAAAAAAAACCTTAGAGTTCTTGAGCTAAAAAAATATATTCTCCCTTCTTTTTCAATTAAAACAATTGGTGGTGGCAGCCTTGGACAGGGGTCAGACAATTCAAACCTTGTGGAAAAGGATCTTGTCATACCCACAAAAAAGAAACTAACACCAAGTCAAACTTCCACTCTTTTGTTTGCTTGGAAGGTTGTTAAACATACAAAGTCTAATGCTATTGTTGTTGCAAAAAACAACAAAATAATAAGCATTTCTGGTGGACAAACAAGCCGAGTTGATGCCACAAACATTGCTTTTGAAAAAACTAAAATACCTGCCGGTTGTGTTGTTGCGTCTGATGCATTTTTCCCTTTTAAAGACTCAATTGAAACAATGGCTCGTTATGGTGTTTCTTGTGTTGTTCAACCTGGCGGGTCCATAAGAGACAAAGAAGTAATAGATGCCTGTAATAAAAATAAAATTGCTATGGCCCTTACCGGCTATAGGGTTTTTAAACACTAGGAGATGACAATGAAAGCTATATTATGTAAAAGTTTTGCGCCCGTTTCAAGTCTTGTTTGGGAAGACACAGACGATCCTGTTGCAGGTCCGGGCGAGGTTGTAATTGATATAACGGCTGCCGGCTTAAACTACCCCGACAATCTTATTGTTCAGGGGTTATATCAGTTTCAACCTGAAAGGCCTTTTTCTCCAGGACATGAGGGGGCTGGTGTTGTTTCTTCTCTTGGAGAGGGCGTTGATCTTCACAGGGTTGGTGATAACGTTGCTTTTTTTAAGGGGTTTGGAGCCTTTGCGGAAAAAATTGTGGTTCCGGCTCATCTTGCATTTCCCATTCCAAAAAGCCTTCCTCACCATGTGGCTGCCGGAGTGTTTATGACCTATGGAACAAGCTATCACGCCCTGGTTCAGAGGGCTAACATTAATAAAGATGATGAGGTGTTGGTGCTGGGTGCTGCGGGGGGCGTTGGTTTGGCGGCGGTCGACATAGCAAAGTCTTTTGGGGCTAGGGTTGTAGCGGCGGTTTCAACCAAAGAGAAGGCTAAAATTTGTAAAAGATATGACGTTGACGATGTTGTAGTTTATGGAAAAGATGTCCTTGATAAAGAGGGCCAAAAAGCTTTTACCAAGGAACTAAAATCAAAGAGTAGGCGAGGTGGGTATTCTATAATATATGATCCGGTTGGTGATTGTTTTGCTGAGCCGGCCTTAAGGTCTATTGGTTGGCGCGGCACCTATCTTGTAGTTGGTTTTGCTGCTGGAAAAATTCCTTCTTTTCCCGCCAACCTTATGCTTTTAAAGGGTTGTGCTGTTTCTGGAGTTTTTATAGGCAGGTTTCAGCAGGAAGAGCCAAAAAGAAATGCACAAAACTTGGTAGAAATTGGCGCACTGTTGGCGGGTGGGGGGTTGAACCCCCTCATATCTGAAACGATCCCAATGTCAAACGCTATTGAGGCAATAGAAAGAATTGCCAAGCGCGGAGTGGTGGGCAAGGTTGTGTTTGTTAACAGTTAGCCAAAATAAAGCAACATCAAACACAAAGACATCAACGCCACGGACGGCACTGCTTTTCTAAAAGTGCTTTTAACCCTTAAATGTGTAAGAATAGCAAAACACATTAATGTTATGATTCCCTTGAGGCCAAGGTCGTTTAATTCCGGGTTTGTGCTTAGCAACATTGCCGCACATGATAACTTCAAAATCCCCGTAAGGTCTCTCAGCCAGTCTGGATAGTTGTAGTCTTTTCTAAATTCTGTTATAATGTTGTCATATCTAACAACCCAAACAAAAAACAAGGCTGTCGATATAACTATTTTAAGCACTGTTGTGATTAATTCTGCGCTCATAATATCCCTTCCTTTTAATAGTCTGTTGGCAACAATTTTTTAATTTCTGTCATCACCCTTTCGGTTGTTGTATCAATATTGTCGCCCCTTTTAGTAAATATAGGGCTTCCAAAAACAACCTTCACGCTTTCTCTTTTCATTGATTTAATTTTTTGTAAGACTCCCTTTGTTCCAATTACGCCCGTCGGGACAATGGGAATTTCGTTTTTAATTGCAAAATATGCCGCTCCCTTTTTTCCTTTTTTTAAACCCTCTCCCTTTGTTGTTCCTTCTGGAAAAATGCATATTATCTCTTTTTTCTGTATTTGTCTTTGAATGTTTTTGATTGTTGAAATTTGAAGGTTTGATCTGTTAACCAACATAACCCCGTATGACCACGGACCCCACGCCTTGTACCACGGAAGATCTACTTGATCTTCGGCCATTAGGTATGTTATTGGTTTTACAATTGCTGCGGTTATTGGAGCAGGATCAACGTCATCTATGTGGTTCGGTGCCAAAATATAAGGCCCCGATGGAGGAAGATTTTTTCTACCCTCAACAGAAAACTTTGTAAGAACGCTGCACAAAAAAAGCGAAAATAAGCCAATAAAATATCTTACCGGCTTGCTTCTTGGGTGCGGCTCTTTCATTTATTAAAACGGAAGGTCGTCGTCTTCAACGGTTTGGTCTAGGTTTTCTTTTTTTGCGGGCTCTTGATTCATTTCAGAGGAAGAATCTAGACTGCTTTCTCCTCCGCCTAAAATCTGTACTCCGCCATAGTTGTTAGCCACAACTCCGGTTGAATATCTGTCGTTACCCTCTTTGTCTTGCCATTTGTCGGTTTTTAAAGAGCCTTCTACATAAACCAGCGTTCCTTTTTTAACGTATGGTTGTACATATTTTTCTGCGGTAGCGCCAAACACGGTTACCTTTGTCCACTCTGTTCTTTCCTGAAGCTCTCCATCTTTTGATTTCCAAGACTCGTTCGTGGCAACGCTGAAGCTTGCAACCGCTCCTCCGTCTCCGGTGAATCTTATTTCAGGATCTTGTCCAAGCCTTCCTATAAGCGTTACTTTGTTTACAGTTCCTTTTGCCATGTTTTTTTCCTTTAGCTAAGATTTAGCTCGTTATAAATTATGTCTACTCTTCTTTTAAATTTATCGTCTTTTTTTAACAATTCTGAAACCTTTTTGTGCGCGTGCATAATTGTCGTGTGGTCTCTTCCCCCCAGATGTACGCCTATTTCGCTTAACGGCATATCTAAAACCTCTCTCGCCATATATGCGGCAACCTGCCTTGCTTCGGCTATATTTTTTCTTCTTGATTGTCCAACCATCTCTTCTTGAGAAACTGAAAATATACCACAAACACCGCTTACCACATCTTGCATATTGACCTGGCCGTAGCCCTGATCGCCCAACCTTTCTCTTATTATAGACTCAACAAGCGATTCGTTAATTTTGTCCCCCGACAAAGTGGCGTGTGCAAATATTTTTGTCACACAGCTTTCAAGATCTCTAATGTTTGTTCTAACGTGTGATGCTATTTTTTCTAGGTGCCTGCCTTCGATTTTAACGTTGTTTTGTTTTGCTTTTGTAGACAAAATCGCAACCCTGGTTTCAAAGTCTGGTGGTTGTATGTCGGCGTGAAGGCCAGACTCAAACCTAGACAAAAGCCTGTCTTGAAGGCCTACCATCTCTCCCGGATACCTGTCTGCTGTCATAACTATTTGTTTTCCGCTTGTATAAAGCTCATTAAAGGTGTGAAAAAATTGTTCTTGTGTTTGTTCTTTTCCCTGAAAAAACTGAATATCATCAATCAGCAAAACATCTGCTTTTCTATAAACCTTTGAAAAGTCTAAGGTTTTGTTTTCTTGAATGCTTGCAATAAAGTCGTTTGTAAATTTTTCTGAAGACGCCAAAACAACATTTAGTTGTTTTTTTGCCCCTATAAGCTCGTTAGCAATTGAGTGTAAGAGGTGCGTTTTTCCCAAACCAACTCCTCCATAAATAATAAGAGGGTTAAAGTCTGATGAGCCCGGAGTGTTTGCAACTTTGTGTGCTGCGTTTTTTGCAAAAACATTATTTGGTCCCTCTATAAAGGTAGAAAAAGTGTTTGCTGGATTAATGTTGTTTCTTTTTCCTGCGTTGCTTTGCTTTGTTGGCTCTTCCTGGTCAAGCTCTGTTGATGAAATGCTCTGTTCAGATTGGGGAGCAATCGAAATTTTGAGTTCTAGTTTTTTTTCTACCTCTCTTAAGGACGATAAAATTATGTCATGGTAATTGTTTATAATCCAGTCATAAGCAAATTGGTTTGGTGCCTCTAATATAAATATTTGGTTTGTAATACCGACCGGAGAAAGGGTTTCTATCCAAGCTTCGTATGCGTGCGCAGGAAGGCTTTTTTTGAGATCCTCTTCTGTTTTTTTCCAAATTTCTTTATAGTTCATAAGTTATCCACACGTTATTAACATATTTTTTTAACTGTATTCCATTACTTTACGCTCTTTTTTTATTCTTGCATAGGCTTTTTTCGTTTTTATGTGCTGTTTTATTTGTTTTACAAATAGTTTAATTGGACTATATTTCGGCAAT
>CEVW01141898.1_pt1 | contig 10804 bp, 6 predicted proteins | sample 427061 | NCBI WGS metagenome assembly CEVW01 (sample SAMEA2623774, study PRJEB7988) | marine metagenome | biome: marine biome (ENVO:00000447); feature: surface water layer (ENVO:00002042); material: "saline water (ENVO:00002010), including plankton (ENVO:xxxxxxxx)" | depth 5 m
CTCCAGAAACAACAGGATCTACTAAAGTATCTGAACCGCAAGAAATAGTCCAAAAGTTATCTAGAATAATAGATGGCGCTGGAAATGTTGAGATTAATATGTCATCTGTTGCCTGGCAACCATAACTATCTGTTACTGTTATTGAATATAAACTTGTACTGTCTACTAACAAGAAAGAGTCAATAGAGGCTGTATTCCAAAGATATGTTAAAGGATAAGTTGCTCCTGTAATTTGAGGGTATAAAATTGTATCTGCATTACATGCTAGCGATATATCTGGGCCTAATGTGATCGTCGGGTTTGCGATGCTAATAGTAACTGTATCTGTGGTTGAACTAGCTATACAACTTCCTGTAATACTAGCAATAAAAGAAGAAGTTGTTGAGATAGAAATAGGTAAGCTAGATCCTTGTCCTAGATTATTACCTGCTAGATCCGACCATTGATTGAGACCAGTATTGATTGGTACATATGTTATTTGGTTATATAAATAATCATTAGGCCCATTAGGGATAAATTCCCATCCTTCATTAGTAGCAGTCCATGGTAATGGCCAATTTCTAGGAAGTAGTAATATGGGGTCATTCACAATATTAAAATTTGTAGACGTAGCATCTACTAGTCCTTGAATAGCTGCACCACCATTCCAAGTTATACATAAAGGTTTGTCTTGAATGAACATTTCAATCTTATCACTACTTTCATATAATACAACTTGTGATGTGAAAAGATCTGAAGTACATTGGAACATGGCAATCGAGCACCATGTAACTGTGAACTTTCTGTTTGGTGCAACCCCAGTCATTCCATAGCTTACATAGCCACTTACAGCTGTATTAATGTCATGCCATGGGGCCATAATTGCGTTCTGAGGCACGTTGCCAGGATTAGGTACAGCGGTATTAATTGCCCATGGAGAGTAATTATTAGCTTGTGTTACATCGAATGTAATATAACCATTGCCTGAGATAACTAGTTCGGTGTATGGTTGTCCGTAGAAATTAAAAGTAAATCCAATAGATCTTAAAGAATCATGCTGATCATCCGCGAATAAATAACTCTCATTTGCACTTAATGCTTGAAGTGTTCCTGTATAGCCGACACATACTGTAGTGTCCGGAGATAAAATAATTTGCGCACTCGAATAGATGGTCTGAGTTAAAAATAGCAATATGAGAGCCCTATTCATAAAATTGAATTGATTTTTTATCATACAAAACTATACAAAATATAACGAATTGAAATAGCTGTTACCAAGTTTCTTATTTAATACAATATAAAATGTTATTACTTTGTATTTAAGATTTTATTCATTATGATTGGTTTTGCTTCCTTATCAGGTTAAGTGCAGAGCCAGCAATAAACCAATCAATCTGTGCTGAATTATACGAGTGGTTTAGCATTACAGTGTCTGTTGTTTCGTTACTATGTATCACTTCCAATCTTAATTGTTTTCCTTCTGAAAAATTAGCTAAGTCTGTAAAATTGAAACTGTCATCTTCTTTGATTAAATCGTAATCTGCTTCATTAGCAAATGTCAAGCCTAACATTCCTTGTTTCTTAAGGTTTGTTTCGTGAATACGAGCAAACGATTTTACAATTACAGCAATCACACCTAAATGTCTAGGCTCCATAGCTGCATGTTCTCTTGAAGAGCCTTCTCCATAATTATGATCACCAATAACAATTGATTTAATTGCAGATTTCTTATATGCTCGAGCTACATTTGGAACTGTGTCAATTAATCCATTAATTTGATTGACTATTGCATTTGTTTTTCCTCCAAAAGCATTTACAGCTCCAATCAGGCAATTATTGGATATGTTATCTAAATGGCCTCTATATTTTAACCATGGTCCAGCCATAGATATATGGTCTGTTGTGCATTTTCCTTCTGCTTTTATTAAAAGTTTTGCTCCTAAAATATTTTTTCCATCCCAAGCAGGAAAAGGGGTCAATAACTGTAATCTATTTGATTCAGGATTTACAATTACATCTATATTTCTTCCATCTTTGGCAGGCGCTTGATATCCATTATCTTCTACGTCAAAACCATCTTTTGGAAGTTCTAATCCACTTGGCTCAGACAATTTAACTGTTTCACCATTTTCGTTTTTTAAGGTGTCAGTAATAGGATTGAAATCTAATCTTCCAGAAATTGCAATTGCAGCAACCATTTCTGGAGAGCTAACAAATGCATGTGTATTTGGATTTCCATCTGCACGCTTAGCAAAGTTTCTATTAAAAGAGTGAACTATTGTATTTTTCTCTTGTTTACTTGCACCTTTTCTATCCCATTGCCCAATACATGGCCCGCAAGCATTAGTAAATATTTTAGTAGAGTCAAATTTCATGAAAGAATTTAGCAGTCCATCTCTTTCAGCAGTGAAACGTACTTGCTCTGAACCGGGATTGATTCCTAATATTGCTTTTGGTTTTATCCCTTTATTTACTGCATCTTCTACAATAGATGCTGCCCTAGTTAAATCCTCATAAGATGAGTTTGTGCATGAACCAATAAGTGCCCATTCTACATCTAACGGCCAGTTATTTTTAACCGCTTTTTCTTTCATTTCTGAAACAGGCGTTGCTAAATCTGGCGTAAATGGTCCGTTTAAGTGTGGAGTTAACTCGGACAAATTAATTTCAATAACTTGATCAAAATAATTTTCAGGATTGCTATAAACTTCTTCGTCTCCTGTTAAATGTTCTTTTATTTCATTAGCAGCATTTGCAACGTCATCTCGATCAGTTGCACGTAAATATCTTTCCATGCTTTTATCATATCCAAATGTTGATGTAGTAGCTCCAATTTCTGCCCCCATATTACAGATAGTACCTTTTCCTGTTGCTGAAAGTGATTCAGCTCCATCTCCAAAATATTCTACAATTGCACCAGTTCCTCCTTTTACTGTAAGGATTCCTGCAACTTTTAAAATAACATCTTTAGGTGATGCCCATCCGCTTAATTTACCTGTAAGTTTAATTCCAATTAATTTCGGAAATTTAAGTTCCCAAGGCATTCCTGCCATTACATCAACTGCATCAGCTCCTCCTACTCCAATTGCTACCATACCTAAGCCACCAGCATTTACTGTGTGTGAATCTGTACCAATCATCATTCCTCCAGGAAATGCATAATTCTCTAATACTACTTGATGGATAATTCCAGCTCCAGGCTTCCAGAACCCAATGCCATATTTATTGCATACAGAGCTTAAAAAATTAAAGACCTCATTATTAGTGTTTAAACTGTGTTGCAGATCTTTGTCAGCTCCTAATTTTGCTAATATCAAGTGATCTGCATGAACTGTAGAAGGAACTGATACTTTATTTTTTCCTGCTTGCATAAATTGTAATAGTGCCATTTGTGCCGTTGCATCTTGCATAGCAACTCTATCTGGAGCAAAATCAACATAGTCTTTACCTCGGACAAAATTTTTGCTTTGATTTTTTTTCCAAAGGTGAGTATATAGAATTTTTTCAGATAAAGTAAGTGGCCTTCTAGTTGCCTTTCTTGCAGCTTCTATTGTTGTGGGGTATTTTGCGTATACCTCTCTTATCATCTTTATATCAAATGCCATAGGCTAGTTCTTTTCTAGGATTTAAGTGCAAATTTAGTAATTTACTATCAAAAGATAAGGAATCATGGAAATTATATTATAATAAAAGAAAGCTGAACAATTGTTCAGCTTTCATGATTCTTTTATTTGATCGAAATTGATTATTCAGATATAACTTTAAAAGGTACAATTACACTTACAGATCTATGTAATCTTACTTCAGCCTCATAATTTCCTAGTTCTTTAATTTTAGGTAGCTTAATGAACTTGTCATCAATTTCATATCCTAATGCTGCCGTAGTTTCTGAAAATTGTGAGGTTTTAATTGATCCAAATAATTTAGTTCCTCCTTCAGCAACTTTTGCTTTTAATATAATGTCTAATTTTGAAAGTGCTTCAGCTATTTTATTAGCAGAGGTTATTTGAGTTTCTTCCTTCTTCGTTTGTTGTTTTAAGTTTTCTGCTAAAATTTTCTTTGCGGATTCAGTAGCTAAAATTGCTAGTTTCTTTGGTATAAGATAGTTTCTTCCATATCCATTTTTAACAGTTACAATTTCATCTTTAAATCCTAACTTTTCTACATTTTGTTTTAATATAATTTCCATGATTCCTTATCTTTTTTAAGATTATTTTAAATTATCAGCCACATATGGTAATAATGCAATCTGCCTTGCTCTTTTTACTGCTACAGCTAATCTTCTTTGGAATTTTAATGAGTTTCCAGTAATTCGTCTAGGTAAGATCTTTCCTTGTTCGTTTAAAAAACGCATTAAGAAATCAGGATCTTTGTAATCAATGTATTTAATTCCCATTTTTTTGAAACGGCAATATTTATTTTGATTCTTTAATTCAACATCAACTGGAGATAGGTATTTAATATCTGTCTTGGCCATAATTATTTCTAATTTGTATTGGTACTTATTTTCTTTTTTCTTCGTTCAGCATATTCTAAGGCAAATTTATCTAGTTTAACAGTTTGCCACCTAATTACACGCTCATCTCTTTTTAACTCGATTTCAAAATTATTAATAATTTTTCCGTCTGCTTGATATTCTATTAGGTAATAGAAGCCAGTCTTTTTCTTCTGAATATTATATTTTAATTTCTTCAGCCCCCAATTTTCTTCATTAGTAATAGTTCCTTTATTGGCCTTAATATGGTCAACAAATTTTTTTACTGTTTCCTTTATCTGATCTTCAGATAAAACGGGATTCATAATGAAAACAGTTTCGTAAGTTGTCATTGTTTTGTTGTTTTTAGTTATTAAATGTATTAATTTAATGGGCCGCAAATTTAATAAAAACATTCAATTCAACATAATTACTAACACTTTTTAATTTGATGGTCATTTTGGCTTGTATTTTTGCAATTAATATTAGATTTGTCGCTACTATTTTTATAATTTAATTTAATGAGTGACTTTATTGTTTCTGCTAGAAAATATAGGCCAACAAATTTTGATTCTGTTGTAGGTCAATCATCCATTACATCAACATTAAAAAATGCTATAAAATCAAATCAGTTAGCCCAATCTTTTTTGTTTTGTGGGCCTAGAGGGGTTGGAAAAACCACATGTGCTAGAATTTTTGCCAAGGAAATCAATCAGTTTGATAATGATAATGACATTGATGATTTCTCGTTTAATATTTTTGAATTAGATGCAGCGTCTAATAATTCTGTAGATGATATAAGAAATTTAACAGATCAGGTTAGAATTCCCCCACAGATTGGTAAATATAAAGTTTATATTATTGATGAGGTTCACATGTTATCTCAATCTGCATTTAATGCTTTTTTAAAAACACTGGAAGAACCTCCTAAGCATGCTAAATTTATACTAGCCACAACTGAAAAGCAAAAAATAATTCCAACTATTTTGTCTAGATGTCAGATTTTTGATTTTAAACGTGTTGGATTAAGTGATATTGTTTTACATTTAGAATTTGTAGCAAAGAATGAAGGCATTATAGCCGAGCAATCAGCATTAAATTTAATTGCGCAAAAGTCTGATGGTGCTGTGCGTGATTCCTTGTCAATTTTTGATAGGCTTGTAAGCTTTTCAAATAAAAATTTAACGAGTGAATTTGTAATAGAGCATTTAAATATACTAGATTACGATTATTATTTTAAAATTACTTCATCACTTTTAAAAAATGACATACAAACATTATTAAATATATTTAATGATATTTTAGAAAATGGTTTTGAAGGTCATCATTTTATTAATGGATTAGCAGAACACTTAAGAGATTTACTAGTCTCAAAAGATGCTAGTACTATCGCTCTTTTAGAAAAAGGAGAAGATTTAAGACAAAAATATTTGCAGCAATCTAAGGAATGTGATTTAGAATTTTTAATTCAAGCATTAAACTTATGTAATGAATGTGATGTTCAATACAAGACAACTAATAATCCAAGATTATTAGTTGAGCTTACCCTAATGAGAATCTCATCGATCGGTTTTAATGAAAAAAAAAAAACTAAAACCTTTGTAGTTAGTTTAAATGATAGAAGAAGACAAGTTTCTGTAGAAGAAATAAAAAAATATCCTAAGCAAGAAAATGAAATGGACAATTCTACTGAAAATCATAATGTCTCTGTTCAGAAAAAAAGAACTGATCACACTTTAGATGTTAAGAAGAAGTCAACTTTAATTTCTATTAATAGTTCAATAGATATTGAAGATAAACTGTCTAAGGAAGTTGGCCAAAGCTCAGAATTAAGGCTTTCTGAATTCTCTCAATCAAGATTGTTACAAGAGTGGGAAAATTTAATTTCTTTTATTAAAAAACAAGGAAAATCTAATTTAGGAATTACATTAGGTGTTCACAAGCCTAGACTGTTAGACAAATATTTAATTGAATTACCACTAAGTAATTCAGCTCAGCAAGAAATGTTTTTAGAAGACAAATTAATAGTTTTAAGATACTTAAAGAATAAATTAGAGAATGATAAGTTAGAGATTAAAACTAGTATCACTAAATTAGAAAGTACTAAGAATCCTTATACAAATAAAGATAAATTTAAAAAGATGTTAAAAGAAAATCCAAGTTTAGAAAAATTAAGAATAAAGTTAGCTCTTGATCCAGATTATTAATTAAATAAAAAATTATTATGAAGCCACAACAAATTTTAACCTTTGTGTTGATAATAGCACTAGGAATATATTTCGCAACAAATGCAAAAAAACAAATGAATAAAATTGAAAATAATTATGAAGAAGTAAAAGGAGATCCTTTAAAAGCAAGAATTTATACGCTTGATAATGGTCTTAAAGTTTATTTAACTTCTTATGATGATGCTCCAAGGGTACAAACAAATATTGCAGTTAGAGCTGGAAGTAAGCATGATCCTGCAGATGCAACAGGATTGGCGCATTATTTAGAGCACATGCTTTTTAAAGGAACAGATGTTTATGGTTCTTTAGATTATGAAAAAGAAGCTCCTATGCTTGATCAAATTGAAATGCTTTATGAGGAGTATCGATCGTATCCAATGAGTGATAAAGGAAATAGAGATAGAATTTGGAGAAAAATAGACTCTATATCTAACGAAGCAGCAAATTATGCTATTGCAAATGAGTATGATAAAATGGTAACTGGATTAGGAGCGAAAGGCACTAATGCTTATACTTCTAGCGAAAAAACAGTTTATATTAATGACATCCCATCTAATCAAATAGAAAAATGGTTGAAGTTAGAGGCGGAAAGATTTAGATATCCTGTTTTTCGATTATTTCATACTGAATTAGAAACCGTATATGAGGAAAAGAATAGAGGCTTAGATAATGACGGAAGAAAAATGTTTGAAGCTTTGTTGGATGGATTGTTCCCAAATCACCAATATGGTACACAAACTACTATAGGAACAATTGAGCATTTAAAAAATCCTTCATTAACTGAAATTAGAAAATATTTTAATAAATATTATGTCCCAAATAATATGGCTATTTGTCTATCTGGAGATTTTGATTATGATGAGACAATAAGATTGATTGAAAAGTACTGGGGTGGTTTTGAACGAAAAGAGGATCCTGTTTTTCAAGTGATTGATGAGGCTCCAATTACAGAACCAGTATATAAAGAAGTTTATGGTCCAGAAGCTGAGAGACTGTATTTAGGTTTTCGTTTTGACGGTGCGAATTCTGAAGATGCTAAAATGTTAGCTATGGTAGACATGGTTCTTTCTAATTCATCAGCTGGATTAATCGATTTAAATTTGAATCAAGCGCAGAAGGTTATTGGTGGTGGATGCTTCCCTTATGTATTAGAAGATTATTCAATGCATGGATTTTATGGTAGTCCAAAACAAGGTCAAAGTTTAGAAGAAGTTAAAGATTTATTGCTTGCTCAGATTGAAGAGGTGAAATTAGGTAATTTCCCTGACTGGTTAGTTGAGGCAATTATTTCTGATTTGAAATTAAATCAAATTAAAAAATTAGAAACTAATATAGGAAGAGCTAATGAGTTTGTTGATGCTTTTACTTTAGGAATTTCATGGCAAGATCATAATAATGAAATGGCTGAACTTGAAAAAGTAACCAAGCAGGATATTATTGATTTTGCTAATACTAAATATACTGATAATTATGTAGTAGTGTATAAAAATAATGGTGAAGATAAATCAGTAATTAAAGTTACTAAACCTACGATTACTCCTGTTAGTGTAAATCGTGATGATCAATCAGATTTTTTACAAAATTTATTAGCAGAAGAAGCTACAAATATTGAGCCAGTATTTTTAGATTTTACTAAAGATATTCAAAAATCAAATGTTGGAGATGTATCTCTAGTTTATAAAGAAAACATCGAGAATGAAAGATTTAAATTGAATTATATTTTGGAGATGGGCAGTGATCATGATACAAAATTAAAATTAGCAGTTGATTACTTGAAGTATTTAGGTACAGCAGAAATGTCTCCAGCTCAAAAAGAAGAAGAATTTTATAAATTAGGTTGTGATTTATCTGTTTCTTGTGGTGTGGATAAAATTACAATTACACTTACTGGTTTAGCTGATAATTTTGATGAGTCAGTTGCTTTATTTGAAACACTTTTAGCAGGTGTAGTTGCTGATGAAGAAGCTCTTGAAAATTTAAAATCTAAGATAATAAAAGAAAGAAATGATGCGAAATTAAATAAACAAGTTATTCTTTGGAGAGCTATGGGTTCTTATGCTAAATATGGACCTAATTCATCATTTACTAATATTTTATCAGAGGATGAGTTAAATAATATTGCTTCTGATGAGCTTTTAGCTTTGATACATAATTTAACTTCTTATAAGCATGAAATAATGTATTATGGACCTGAATCAATTAAGAAAGTTGTTTCAGATTTAAATAAGTTGCATCTTAATAAAACTGACTTAAAAGAAATTCCAGCTAAAACTGAATTTCTTGAAAAAGCAATGGATGTGCCAGTGGTTTATGTTGTAGACTATGATATGAAGCAAGCTGAGGTGATGATGCTTTCAAAAGGAAGTAAGTTGAATATGGATAAATATTCTCAAATAAAATTTCATAATGAGTATTTTGGAGGAGGCATGAGTTCAATTGTATTTCAAGATATGAGAGAGTCAAAAGCATTGGCTTATTCTGTTTATAGTACTTATACAATTCCTTCAGACACAAATATGTCTCATTATTTAATGAGTTATATTGGCACACAGTCTGATAAATTAGAAGAAGCAATGGCTGGCATGACGGATTTATTAGAAAATATGCCTGAAGCTGAAGCTAATATGAATAATGCGAAAGATGCAATCGAACAAAAGATTAGAACAGAGAGACTAACAAAATCTAAAGTATTATCTGAGTATTCGAAAGCACAAAAAATGGGAATAAATTATGATATTAGAAAAGATATGTATGATTCTGTATTAAATTATGACATGAATACTTTAAAAGATTTTCATAATTCACACATTTCTGGAGGTACTAGAGTTGTAATGGTTTTAGGATCAAAAGATGAATTAGAATTAAAGGTATTAGAAAAATATGGTGAGATAGTGCATTTAACTTTAGAAGATGTTTTTGGTTATTAAATTATTATATAAAACAAAAGACGTAAAGTAAATATGAATAAGAAGTGTTCAAAAATAATTTACACAAAGACTGATGAGGCTCCTTTTCTTGCAACACACTCATTGCTTCCAATTATAAGTGCTTTTATTTCAAAGGCTGGTATTTCAATTGAAACTAAAGACATTTCTTTAGCTGCAAGAGTTTTAGCTGCTTTTCCTGAATATTTACAAAAATCTCAGAGAGTAAATGATGCTTTGACTGAACTTGGAGAGTTAGTTAGAAAGAAAGAAGCTAATATTATTAAATTACCTAATATTTCTGCTTCTGTCCCACAATTAAATGCAGCAATAAAGGAGTTGCAATTAAAAGGGTTTAATATCCCTTGTTACCCAGAATCTCCAAAAACAACTGAAGAGAAAGAGATTCAGGAAAGATATAATAAAGTAAAAGGTTCTGCTGTAAATCCAGTATTAAGAGAAGGTAATTCTGATAGAAGAGCTCCTAAAGCTGTCAAAAATTATGCTAAGATTAACCCTCATAAGATGGGTAAATGGTGTGCAAATTCTCGTACTCATGTCGCAACAATGGATGACGGAGATTTTTTTCATAATGAAAAATCAGTTTGTGTAGAAAATGATATTCAAATAAGAGTTGAACTTCAGAAAACTGATAATTCGATTTCTGTATTAAAAGATAATATATCTCTTTTATCAAAAGAAATTATCGATGCTTCTGTGATGTCTAAAAAAGCGTTATTATCATTTTTAAACAGAGAGATTAAAGATGCTAGAGATTCAAATATTCTACTTTCCTTACATATGAAGGCTACTATGATGAAGGTTTCAGATCCTATTATATTTTCTCATGTAGTACATGTGTTTTTCAAGGATTTAATAAAAAAACATGAATCTTTTTTTAATGAGCTAGGTGTTGATTTTAGAAATGGTTTCGGAGATCTTTTGAATAAAATACAAGAGCTTCCATCTGAAAAGAAAAAAGAAATTGAAGATGATATTGAGTTGGTTTTTTCAGATAATGCAAAATTAGCTATGGTAGATTCTGAAAAAGGAATTACTAATTTACACGTCCCTTCTGATGTAATTATTGATGCTTCTATGCCAGCAATGATTCGGGCTTCTGGTCAGATGTGGAATAAATATAATGAAACTGAGGATACAAAGGCTATTATACCTGATAGTTCTTATGCTAGTATTTA
>CEVW01019047.1_pt1 | contig 10798 bp, 9 predicted proteins | sample 427061 | NCBI WGS metagenome assembly CEVW01 (sample SAMEA2623774, study PRJEB7988) | marine metagenome | biome: marine biome (ENVO:00000447); feature: surface water layer (ENVO:00002042); material: "saline water (ENVO:00002010), including plankton (ENVO:xxxxxxxx)" | depth 5 m
ATTAATTGAAATGATTTCTATTTTTTATTGATTAGCTGCTATTATATAAAATATATATTTTAATTTAATATTTTGGCAAAAATTTTTGATTATTTATTGTTGGAAGTTCATTATCTTTTTCAGATACAATTGGTGAAGAATAATCCCAATCAATTCCAATCTTATTATCATCCCATTTAATACCATATTCATCATTTGAGTCATAATAATTTGTACATTTGTATAAAACAATTGATTCGCTAGAGGTAACCAAATATCCATGAGCAAATCCTTCAGGTACATAAAGCATTTTCCTATTTGATGAAGATAATTCAACCTTTACAAATTTTCCAAATGTTGGGGAACCCAATCTAATATCTACAGCAACATCAATTATAGAGCCCAATACTGCACGAACAAGTTTACCTTGAGGATTATTCAATTGATAATGTAGTCCTCTCAAGACACCTTGCTTCGACCAAACTTCATTATCTTGAATAAAATTAGTTGGTAACCTATTGTCTTCATTAAAAATTGATTTATATGACTCAAAAAAATAGCCTCTTTCATCTATGTGAATTTTTGGATTAAAAATCTTAACCTCTTTTATCCCAGTATTTTCAATCAACATCACTATCTCCTCTACCAACGTTATCATAATTGAAATTATTTTCTTTTAATTTTTTGACACTAATTATGTTTCGCGTATCTAATAATACAGGTTTATTCATTAACTGTTTTAATTTTTTGATACTCATTGAACGAAACTCGTTCCACTCTGTCATTATAGCTACCGCATCAACATCTTCACATGCCTCTTCCCATGACTTAAAGTATTGTATATGTTCAAAGATTCCTTTCATTGATTCATTCGCGATTGGGTCATATGCTCTTACTAACCCACCACCATCAATGATAGCACTTATCATATCTATTGAAGCAGAATCCCTAATATCATCCGTATTCGGTTTGAATGAAAGGCCTAAAATAGATATTTTTTTTTGAGAAAAATCCCCACCAGTGAGATTTTTCATTTTTTTCACCATTCTAATTTTTTGATGCTGATTTGCTTTAATAGCAGCTTCGATTGTTTGCATCTTCTGTCCATTTTCTCTAGATAGCATTGTAAATGCTCTAGTATCTTTAGGGAAGCATGAACCACCATATCCAGGACCAGGATGCAAAAATTTTGGACTTATCCGACCATCTTGACCCATTGCTTTTGATACATCTTGAACATTAGCTCCAAGTACTTCACATAAATTCGCAACTTCATTGATATAACTAATTTTCAATGCTAAAAATGCATTTGCTGCGTATTTAATTATTTCTGCAGTTATTATACTTGTATTGAAAATTGGTTTATCATTTATATATAATGGATCATAAATCTCTTTCATAATATCAGATGACCTTTTATTATCTGTACCAATAACTATTCGGTCTGGCCATAAAAAATCTTTAATCGCTGAGCCTTCCCTTAAAAATTCAGGGTTTGATACATAATCAAATGAGATGTTTTTATAATTATGTTTATTAATAATATTTTTAACTTGTGCACCTGTACCAACGGGAACCGTACTTTTTGTACAAATCACTTTATATTTGTTTAAATTTTGACCAATAGTTTCTGCAACAGATTCAATAGCAGAAATATCTGCAGCTCCATCTTCTCTTTGAGGTGTCCCAACTGCAATGAAAATTACATCTGATTGTTCAATAGCTTTTTCAACATTCGAAGTAAAAGAAAGCCTTCCAGCATTAACATTTTTTTTTATTAATTCAGTTAATCCTGGTTCATAAATGGGTACGCCACCATTTTTTAATAATTGAATCTTTTCTTTTGAAATATCTGCACAAATTACCTTGTGCCCAAAATCTGATATTGCTGTCCCACTTACTAATCCAACATATCCAGTCCCGATAAATGTAATTTTTTTCAATCCAATCTCCTTATCATTTAAATCTTTGGTTAAATCATACCATTTTTTCTTCTATACAACCATTCTATAGTCAATATAGATACTATTATAAAAAATAACCAACCACTCTCATGCAAAATAATTTTTCTAAATCTCTTTTGCTTATTTAATTGATTATTAATTTTATCCAGAACTAATAATCTATTATTCCATTTATGAAATGTGCCTTTTGTTTTTTCCGTGATTTTTACTAAAGATTCCTCTTTTAAAAATACGTTATTGAGTTCAATTTGACTTTCTTGAACAAGTATGTTACCCTTATTTACAACTATTGACCTATCACCATATATTAATTCAATTTCATAGTCTATTTTCCCAGTTTTAGAAGCCCAAAAATGTCCAGTATAAAGGCCAGTTTTAGAATTGTAAGCTATAGGTTTCGAATTAATTTTATTTCCATTACTATAAATATGGACATAAGCATCGTAAGAGGATTCAATATCTTTTATGGGTTTTCCAATTATTGTTACCTTCTCACCTTGTTGATAAGTATCCTTCCCTGACCTAAAATAAAAATCTTTTCCATTACCTGTTCTCATTATCCAACTAAATAAAGATGCAAAAGTTTGATCAGCTAGAGCTTTGAAATCATTGTCTTGTATTTTATAAAAAAGTTGGTGTAAATCTGGAGAAGAGAATACTAAATATCTTAGAGGAGGTTTTTCTGCTATTTGCATAAGTGGTAGATTAACATCTGAAACATAAAAATTAGCTAATACCACCGAGTTAGCAGAATCAATTTCTAGATTAATTGATAATGGTGGGTAATCATATTTTTTTAAATCTAATATATCATCAGTTTGTAATGGGAAGTGAGATTCCATATTTTTAGAAAAAGTCCAGTCATATTCAGAGCCTAATTCAATTAATGGTTTTTTAATTTTAAGATTCATAAGATTTAAATATGATGAAAGTGATTTTTTATCAACATCATTACCTATGAAAATTGCAAAACTTGTTTTTTGAGATAGTAATTTCTTTGCGAAAACTCTTAAATAAGATTCCCATTCTTCAGCATTTTGTTTTACTGGATTATTATCAAATAAAATTAAGTCATATCTAGTATCCCAAAAACTCTTTAATGACCTGGAATATCCATTTTTTGTTAAAACATAATGATCTATTTCAAATTTTTTGTTATCATTGAGTATATTTTTTAATACACTTGTATTAAAATTTGGAGCACCTGTGATGATTGCAATTTTATATTCATTTTTTAGCACTTGTATGGGCATTATTTGTTTATTATTTGCTATATTTACTTCGTCAGGAAGTGCATTTACCTGAACTATATACTCAATTAGTCCTGTTTCTTCAGGATTAATTAAAAATCTTATTTTATCTATGCTTCCTTGGCCTGATAAATTTAAGAGTTTAGAACCTAATAATTTCCCTTTCGAATTTATAGTTACATTTACTCGTTTTTCTTGAATACCATATGAGGAAACAAGAACTTCAATTTCAACATTTTCACCTTTGATTATTACTGGCGGAGAATTGGTTGCTATTATGGCAACATCAACTAGTGGGTCTTTATCTCCAACTCCTACAATATGAATTGGCTTTATTTCATTTAATTTTGGGATTAGAATATCAAATCCTTGATTAGCTTGGCCATCTGTAATAATCAAAGTTCCCGCAAGACCTTTACTAATGCTTAGGTCTATATGATCAATAACTGAACCAAGATTGGTAGAAGCATCATTAAAAATTTTTTCTTCATTATTCCAATTAGTATCTATTTTTGAACCAAAATGATATATCCCAATTGGTATACCTTTTTTTTCTAGCTTACTAATAATATCATCAATGCCAGATGATAAAGAATTCTCAGATAAATTTGAATGGTAAGACATACTCAATGAATTATCTATATAAATATTCCATTTCAAATTTTTATTATCAGATTCATTTATGATGATTATTGGATTAAGATAAACCAATAATAAAATAAAAAATAAAAATACCCGAATTAAATATAATGGTACTAATTGCTTTGCAGAATAATGCTTTCTATAAAAAGTAAGAAGTGTAATGATTAAGAGTAGAAATACAAACCAAAATAAATGGTCGGGTTCTGAAAATAAAAAACGCAAAATCAGATTAACTTTAGATTTGGTTTTACACTAAAATCAATAGTCTCAAACTTACCATATCTTAGTTTCAACTCCCCTAAATATCCAATCATTGCTGCATTATCAGTACAATAAGATAAATCAGGAAAAATAATTTCTTTTGATTTTAATACTGCATTTAGCTCTTCTCGTAAAGATTCATTAGCAGCAACTCCTCCTGCAATTACACATGTTTTAAATCCTGTCTTAAATAAAGCTCTATTAACTTTTTCAACAAGAACATCAATGATTGCTTTCTGATAACTCGCAATAACGTCACTTAATTCAATAGATTTAGTTTCTTTAAAATCATCCATAAAGTATAGCAATGATGTTTTTAATCCACTGAAGCTAAATTCCAAGCTATCTTTCGATAATAAACTCCTTGGAAATTTAATCTTAGTAGGATTGCCTCCTTTTGCAGCTTTTTCTATTTCTGGACCACCTGGATATGGAAGTCCTAATATTCTTGCACCCTTATCAAAAGCTTCTCCAGCTGCATCATCTCTTGTCTCACCTAGAAGATTATATTTACCCATATTCTCTATTGACCATAATTGAGTATGACCTCCAGATACTAACAAACACACAAAAGGGAATTCTAAGGTTTTATGAGCTAAAAAATTAGCAAATATATGTCCTTCTAAATGATTGACAGGCACAACAGGAATTCTTAAACCTAATCCCAGACCTTTTGCAAAACTAATTCCTGTTAACAATGTGCCTGCCAAGCCAGGGCCTTGTGTAACTGAAATAGCATTTAATTGTTCTAAATTAATCCCTGCTTCAAGTAAAGCATGGTCTACTACTTGATTCAAAAGAGATTCATGCTCTCTTGATGCGATTTCAGGAATTACGCCTCCGTATTTTGAGTGAATTAATTGTTGAGAAACTACATTAGATAGTATTTTCCCTTCACTACAAATTGCAGCTGCAGTTTCATCACAAGAAGTTTCAATTCCTAAAATTATCATTTTAATTCACGAGCGACAGCGATTTCTATATTTTTTGGCGAAAGATCTCTCCAGTCTAATAAACTCTCAGGAATTTTTACCTCAGGCTCATAAAATTGTTTCAAATGATTCCAATCATTAAAATCAACAAGAATTTTAATATCTTTTGGACTAAGATTGGCTATCTGATTAACTCCGCCAATAACTGTAAGTGATACAGTTTGTGGCGAAGGAAAAACTCTGAACTTATTTGGAACATTTGCTACATTAACGGGTATGCCTGCTATTATTCTTTCACTTATATTTTGTATATCTAAATCTATTTGAACTGTATTTAATGAATATTCGATTAAGCGTCCTAATGATTGTATTTCTATTTTACCAGAATAAAATGATGTCAATCCATTTATAGTATCATAACTTGTCTCTACATGATTGATTAGTGCTAATTCCTTTTTGGGTCCAGCAATTTCTATTTTTGGGGGAATCATCACTTGTTTATTTACCAATATAAATCCAGGTGCTGGTCTAATGTATAGATTTGAAATTACAGGAACTATTTTTGAAGAATATTCATCTAAACTGATTTTTATTCGATTTGGATAAACAACTTCAATAAAAGATAAATTATAATTTAAAGGAAGTACTACCTTTTGAGGAAATTTTTCAAAATAATCATTTAAGATAAATTCATACTCATTAGAGATTCCTTCTAAATCAAGAACCAATTTAAACCCACCAAAATTTTTCAAAAGAAATGATTTAAATAGATCTCTACCGGTACCACGTAAACGTACTGAAGCAAAGGGAGGGACTTCTTCTTGATGCGCTTTTTGGACATTGAGATTTCTAGCCTCAATGGGAAGATCTAAAATAAGGGTATATTCATCTTCTGAAACAACAAAAACCCATAATAATAGTGCTAACCCAAAAGCACCAGAAAACAGAGATAATTCATATCCGAATAGAGTTTTAATGGGCTTATCCAACTTCAAAATGAATGTTTAACCCTATTATAAAAATTACTCTTCTTTTTGTTCGTCTGATTCTGATCCAGACGATTCATTCCCTTCCCCATCTTTCTCTGCTTGACTAGCAATATCTAATAATTCTTGTGGCAATTCTAGCTTTTCACCTGAATCTGTTTTTTGATTAGTCAAATATTGCTTGACTTCATCGTTTGCAGATGTTCTATTACCTGCTCCAGCAAGCTCTTCTTTGAAAAGAATGACCTTTTTATCCTCAGGAGAAACCTTCATTACAATACCTGATAAATTAGCTCCTATCTCATATTGTGTTGCAAGTGCACGTCTGTCTTTCTTAGACATTTTTCCAAAAGGTATTATACCTTCAACTCCCATTTCTAATTGAATAATAATACCTTTATCTAAAACTCTGATAATCTCACCACTAACTTCTTTACCTGCGTCATAGTGATTCACAATCTCGGGCCAAGGGTCATCTTCTACTTGTCTAAAACCTAGAGATATTCGTCTATTTTCTCTAGATACCTCTAAAATACGAACTTCAATTTCTTGATCTTTCTCTACAAGTTCTTTAGGATGCTTTACAACTTTTGTCCAAGATAAATCTGAAACATGTACTAGGCCATCTATACCTTCCTCTAGAGCAGCAAAAGCTCCAAACTGTGTTAGATTTTGAACTACAGCTTTATGTACTGTCCCAACCATATATTTCTCTTCTATCTCATCCCAAGGATCTGGTGTGAGCTGCTTCACACCTAAGCTAATTTTTTTATCTTCTGAATCAATAGATAATACCTTAGCATCAACTTCATCACCCATATTATAAACCTCTGAAGGGTTTTTTATATGTTTTGTCCAAGATATTTCAGATACGTGGACGAGTCCTTCAACACCTGGCTCAAGCTCAATAAAACAACCATAATTAGTCAAACTAACTACTTTACCTTTTACTATATTACCAATAGGATATTTGATTTCTACATCCTCCCAAGGATGAGGTGCAAGTTGTTTCAAACCAAGTGAAACCCTTTTTCTTTCTTCATCATATTCTATTACTTTGACGGTAATTGAATCATTCATGGATAGAACTTCTGAGGGATGATTCACTCTACCCCAAGATAAATCCGTGATATGTAGCAAACCATCAATTCCACCTAAATCGACAAAAACACCAAAGTCAGTAATATTCTTTACTCTTCCCTCTAATATTGAACCAACTTCAAGTTCTTTGAAGAGAGCCTCTCTTTGCTCCTGAAGACTGTCTTCAAGAATGATTTTATGCGATACTACAATATTCTTTCTTGATTCATTGAATTTTACAATTCTGATTTCAATTTCTCTATCAAGATAAATATCAAAATCCTGAATAGGGCGCACATCAACTTGTGAACCAGGTAAGAATGCTTGTACAACGCCTAAATCGACAATAAGTCCACCTTTAATTCTACGAACTATTTTACCAGTAATTATTTTCTCACTTTCATAAGCATCTTTTAATTCTTTCCATCTACGCATGAAGTCAGCTTTCTCTTTAGAAAGAATGGTGTTTCCACTAGCATCTTCAATAAACTCTAAATAAACTTCTACTTGATCTCCAATCTCAGGTAGGTCATCTACCTTAAACTCAGACCTGTCAATAATACCTTCTGATTTAAACCCTATGTCTATTAGAACGTCTCTATCATTCATTCCAACTACCCGTCCCTCAATTAGAGAATGTTCTGATATGTCACCAAATGTACTTGAATATTTATTTTCTAATTCAATATCAATCTCATCAGAGCTACCTTTATCATCAAAATCATTATCCTTTAATATTCTGATATCTTTAAATAGTTCAGGGTCTAGATAATCTAGCATTTCGGCTACATTTTCGGCCGTGGCGGAAGACGCTTCTTTAGCGCTGACCTCTTCCTTATTCTGCTCTGCAGAATGGACTAAAGTCTCTTCAGCCGCCTGTTCTTTATTTTGTTCTTCAAACATACTTTTTATGTTTCCTTTTTTTGTTTTATTGTTTCTACTATTTTATCAATCTGCTGATCAATAGTTAGAGAGCTTGTATCAATAATAATAGCATCATTTGCTTGCCTAAGCGGTGAGTGATTTCTTTTCGAATCTAATTCATCTCTTTTTCTAATACTTTCAATTAAATCCTCTAATGCTAGATATTCATTTGACTCTTTCAACTCTACCATTCTTCGCTCAGCTCGTATTTTAATATCTGCTGTTAAAAAAAACTTGTAGTCAGCATTCGGAAAAACTACAGTCCCAATGTCCCGACCCTCAAGAACACAATTGCTATCACCTGCAATAGATCTTTGAATCTCTACCATTTTATTCCTTATTTCTGGTATTGCACTGACCCTGCTGACATTGGATGAAATATTAACTGTTCTAATTGAATTCGATACATTTTTTCCATTAAGTATAATTTGGTTATTATGGTCAAATTTTATTTCTAGATCTTTTAAATATCTATTAACATCGTTTGAATTATTAACTTCAATTTTAGATTTACTAATTCCATACGTTACAGCACGGTACATTGCTCCTGTGTCAAGATGAATAAAACCTAGTCTACTAGACACTCCTTTTGCCGTTGTACTCTTTCCTGATGCAGAAGGTCCATCAATTGCTATTATCATATCATTTAATTCTCAATAAGCCGGCGAAGTTAACTTTTGAAAATCTTTTTCCCAATGAAGAAAATATTTAATGGCCATATAGAGATTTGATTTCTTTTTTAGTTAATTGACGAATTTCACCTTCATTCAGGTTACCTAATTTCAGATTTGAATATCCAACTCTTTTCAGACTTAATAATTTTGTCTTTAACCTAAAAAAGATTCTTCTTATCTCTCTTTTCTTTCCTTGCCTCAATCTCAATTGCACAATAGATCTTCCTTTTTTGGTCTCTTGACCTCTGATTTCTGCCCTACCATACTCTTTGTCGCCAATATAGATACCACGCGATAATTTTCTAATATGATTAGAATCTAATCTTCCCTCAATCACAGCTTCATAATCCTTAGGTACTCTATTACTTGGGTGAGTTAAATAATGATGTAGATCTCCGTCATTTGTGATTAATAATAAACCTTTTGTTTGTTGGTCTAGTCTACCAATAGGTGAAAGTCTCAGTTTGCTTTTAACATAATCCATTACCGTCCTCCTACCGTGCGTGTCAAAAACGGTAGTTATTACTTTTTCGGGCTTATTCAGCATATAGACTACTTTCTCTTTTAAAGGTTTCAATTTCTTTCCATCAAAATATATTTTATCCTCTGGTCCTACATCATATGCTGGGTCTAAACAAATCTTACCATTGACCTCAGTTGTTGCCATCTGAATTAATTCATCAGATTTCCTCCTTGAAGCCACACCTGATACTGCAAGATATTTATTTAAACGCATGATTTAATCGACTTTAATAATTTCTGCTTCTGAATCTGTAATATCTTTACTATTTGATTCGGAATCAAAAACAGCCATTTGCTGACCTAGATCTGAATCAGATGCGATAATTTCAGTTATCTCTTTTAATTTTGGAAGATCTGATAATCGATTTATTCCAAAGTATTCCATAAAAGCATCTGTTGTATTATATAGAAGAGGACGTCCGGGACCTGAGTCTCGTCCTTTAATTTTTATAAGATTTTTACCGAGTAAATTTTTTAATACTCCACTTGAATCCACACCTCGAATGGCCTCTATTTGATATCGACTTATTGGTTGTCTATAAGCAATAATTGCAAGACAATCCATAGATGCGACAGATAAAGATATTCTATGTGATTTTTTTAGCATTCGACGAATATAAACTTCATATTCTTTTCTTGATACAAGTTGAAATCCACCTGCAATGTTTTTTATCTCAAAAGCGTGTAAACCTTCCTTGTATTGCTTATTCAAGGTCTTGATTATGTTTTTAAGGTTTGGAGTTTCAGGACTAAATATTCCATTCACCTTTGCTTGGGTCAATGGCTCAGGACTTGCAAAAAGTAAAGCCTCTATTATCCTATTTAATTCAGAATCTTTCATTACGATTTTAATGATAGATGAAATATTTCTATCTCACCGAATACGTCAGATTGCTCCAAACTACATAAGCCGTCTCGAACCAAATCAAGAACAGCTAAAAATGTGACTACTATTTCCATTCGTGATTTTAAACTATTGATGATTGTAGTAAATCTTACTCTTCCCTCACCATCAAAATATTTTAGAATAAGCTCTTTCTGCTTTTCTAATCTTATGGGTTCACGATTAAGTTCAAATTGTGAAATAACAGGTTTTGATTCAATGGCCTCTTTAAACTTTCTTGCTAGGTCATACAGTGTTATATCTTTGAAATAGGCTTCTAATTCATCATCTTCGGCATTTGATAACTCTTGCTCAAACTGCCTTCTAATACTATAACTATTATTGATGGCCATATTTTTTAATATGTCAGAAGCCTCACGAAATCTCTTATAATCAATAAGTTGCTGCATCAATTCTTCTCGAGGGTCAATTATATCACCATCTTCATCTAATTCAGGTCTTGGAATCATCATTCTAGCCTTTACTCTCATCAAAGTTGAAGCCATGACAATGAAATCACCTGCAAGAATTAGATTGGCTCGTTTCCACTCCTCAATTACATCGATGAAATCCTTGGTGATCTTTGCAATTGGGATATCATAGATATCAAGCTCATCTCTTCTAATGAAATATAAAAGAAGATCTAATGGACCTTCAAAATTTTCTAATTGAATCTTATAGATCATTTTAAATAATTGATA
>CEVW01092692.1_pt1 | contig 10769 bp, 11 predicted proteins | sample 427061 | NCBI WGS metagenome assembly CEVW01 (sample SAMEA2623774, study PRJEB7988) | marine metagenome | biome: marine biome (ENVO:00000447); feature: surface water layer (ENVO:00002042); material: "saline water (ENVO:00002010), including plankton (ENVO:xxxxxxxx)" | depth 5 m
ATAATTCCAGATGAGTACGATGTAACAAGGTTGCAACAAAAATACATACCTTCAGAAAAGAACAATCTTGTCTTTAATCCTACAGAAAACACATATTCAATAGAGTCTCCTACGCAGATACCAGAATATACCGACCCCATTATTCTTAAGAAGAGATTAAAGACAGAATTTAAAAATAGAGGGGCCGTCCTTAATTTTGATTCAAATAAAGAAACTCCGTTTCAAGAAGATTCTCTGGAGACTAATACGTGGTTAAGTTATTTCCCAATTCAAAGTGATTCGGCAAAGAGCTCATTAAAGTGGGATTTCAAAAATGAAAGAGAAGTACCCAAGCACTTACAAAACAATAGACAATCATTAGATTACTATGACCGACAAAATAATCAACACCAGTGGAGGCGCCAGCTGTCTAATGCTCGGCCAAAGTCTTTTCCTAAAAGACAAACAGATCCAGCCTTTATGTATTATCACAGTGGGGGTATTCGTATTGAGTCAAATATGGATGGTGTGCCTATTTATATAGATGGTAAGTATGTTGGCGATACACCTTTGGGAAGACCCATTCAGGTTGAGCCGGGCTGGCACCAAGTTAGTGGTTTTTCACCGGTATATACTCATTTAGCATCTAAGGGTGGGCTTCAGTATGTTGGGTATGACGATTCAATAATACAGAATAATGAATCCTATGGCGCAACAACAGTCTATGCTGAAGCTGGCAAATTAGAAACCATAGAGCTGAAGTTCAATAAAATGGGCGACACACCTAAAAAGTGGATAGAGTTAAAGGGGGGAATTAACGTTGGTCTTCCTATGTTTGTTTTTGTCATGAGTATGATTTTATACTCTATGTGATTTCATATAGCCTGATTTGGTAAAAATAGAAATTTATGGAATTCAAAGATAAAATTCGTTCGACTATCCTCTCCCAAACAACAAATGATCTAAGGGTAGGGATTGAACTAGAAAGTATAATTTATACAAAAAACAATACTAGACTTCAGGTTAACAGCGGTGATTGTTTCACGGCAACGGATCTTTTAAGAAAACTAAAAGATGGGAATGATAAAAACGGTCTTTATTCATTAGAGCCTGGTGGGCAACTAGAGTGGTCAAGCCCACCATTCAAAGATCTAAATGATCTACAGCATTCATTAAAATCATATCAAAAGCTTATTGATTCAGTACTAATTGATAAAGAATTAAAACTTATAGATTATGGATTGGACCCGATACATACACCGCAAGAAGTAGAACTTATTAATCAAAAAAAATATTCTCTTATGGATGAATATATGGAAAAAAGTGGCACTATGGGTAAGTGGATGATGCGAAGTACTGCAAGCATACAGGTCAACCTTGATACTAAGTGCGATAAAGACATGGAAGAGATTGCTTTTATTTCAGACTGTATTCACCCTGTAGCTTCGTACCTATTCGCAAATTGTCCTTATAAAGAAAATAACAGAACAGGAAGAAAAAATATCAGACAGATTATTTGGGATAAAACTGATCAAAAACGATGTGGTAATTTATTTGATCACGGCATTTATGAACCAGATGGCCTCATTGATAAATACACTAATTATATAATGACAGTACCAAGCATTTTTCAACTTGATGAGTTTGGCAATATATCAAAACCTAATTCTAAAATAGGAGGTTGGCTTTTAGAATTATATAAAGAAGGTAGTGTAGACAAAAGAGATATTCAAAACGTACTACATCAAATATTTACAAATGTACGGTTAAAGGGCCTTGTTGAAATTAGAGGAGCAGATCGAACACCAAGGGGGTATGAGATTGCCCCAGCTGCATTTTGGATTGGATTATTATTTGATGAAAAAACCCGGGGAAAAATATATAAGCATTTAATTCAGTGGTCAAAGGAAGATAGAAAATTATTCAATAAATGCGCATTTGAATTAAGACTTGATCAAGAAGGGCCACAAGGCAAATCATATGGTGATTGGATATACACTTTTTCTGATTATGCCATAGAAGGCTTGGTTAATAGGGGCCTAGATGAAGAAAGGTTTTTTAAAGATTTTTATAGTTGCGTTATAGATGATGGTCCATTTAGTTTAAAAGTACAATCAAATGAATCAGCACATTATTCATAATCTGGTTTGGGTTCCTATTTTTCTAATTGGGTTGACAGCCTTGTTCTTTGGTTTAATTTGGTTTTGGCATCCGGAGCCATGGTTGATTGATCAACTTCCCAATGAGGAATTGCTCCAAGCGACATTTGAAAAACTTTTTTCTTTAAAAAATAATCATTATCTACCTTCCTATTTAAAAGTCATCTATAGATTTTTTGGGTTATGGTTAATTACAGTTGGTTTATTGATTTTGACATTTGTTAAGGTTACTAGGCTTGGTACAAAGCAGGCTAGAATTCCAATTTATTCAATATTGTTATTTACGCTCGTTATCCTATATTATTTAATGTTTACCTATTTGAAGACCTCTCCTCTTTTCCCAGTTTTATATGTTTTTACCTTTTTATTGGGTTTGAGCATATATGCCTCTACTCTAATTAGAGAGCAATGAAACAGATGAAAATTTTATGTGTTTAGTGTCTTAAATTTGGGTTGCAATAAATCATTTATAGTGAATAATTACTTTACATCAACTATTTTTAGAAAAATCTTAGCAGCCCTATCCGGGCTGTTCCTAACTCTGTTTTTATTAGGGCACCTTGTGGGTAACCTTCAACTTTTCATTCCTGGAGTTGAAGGTCAAACCCAGTTTAACAAGTACGCACTTTTTATGACAACAAATCCAGCGGTTAAAATACTTTCGCTTGTTACTTATGTATCTATTTTGTTGCATGTTTTTTTGACTCTTTATTTAGCAATTAAGTCAAGGCAGGCAAGACCAATAGCATATGCAGTGTCTAGTGGAAACTCAAATAGTACTTGGTCATCAAATAATATGGCACTTCTTGGTACCCTACTTCTAATTTTTATTATTATTCATTTAAAAAGTTTTTGGTATGAAATGCATTTTGGTAACATGCCTTATCAATTCTTAGATGATGGAACAAAGGTAAAAGACCTTTATCTAATTACGACTAGTGCATTCAGAGATCCCATATATACCTTATTTTATGTCCTGAGTATGGGTGCTTTAGCATTGCACCTCAAGCATGGGATTGAGTCAGCAGTGCAGACAATAGGTTTAAAACTCCCAAATTATGAAATGCCTCTCAAATATCTTGCAACTTTTATTTCAGTGACCATCCCCGCAACATTTGCTTCAATACCAATATATTTATATTTTAAAACCTTATGATACTCAATAGCAAAATACCTGAAGGCCCCTTAGAGGATAAATGGAAAAAATATAAATCAAGTGTTCCTCTTGTTAGTCCTGCAAACAAGAGAAGAATTGAGATTGTTGTAGTTGGGACTGGGTTAGCAGGCGCCTCTGCAGCGGCATCCTTAGCAGAAATGGGTTACAGGGTTAAATCTTTTTGTTTTCAAGATAGTCCCAGACGAGCCCACTCAATAGCTGCCCAAGGAGGAATAAATGCAGCAAAGAATTACCAGAATGATGGAGATTCAGTATACAGATTATTCTATGATACCATTAAAGGTGGCGATTATCGTTCAAGAGAGGCAAATGTCTACAGACTTGCCGAGGTTAGTTCAAGTATAATTGATCAGTGCGTAGCTCAGGGTGTTCCATTTGCTCGAGAATATGGTGGGACACTGGACAATCGGTCCTTTGGCGGTGTTCAGGTATCTAGAACATTTTATGCTAGGGGGCAAACAGGCCAGCAACTGCTGTTGGGGGCATATAGTGCTCTTAGTCGACAAATTGCCAAAGGCAATGTCAGAATGTATAATCGTCATGAGATGGTAGACATTGTTAAGATAGATGGCAAGGCAAGGGGTGTTATTGTAAGGGACCTTTTGACGGGAGAATTTAAAAGACATTTTGGACATGCGGTTGTTCTTGCAACTGGTGGATATGGTAATGTTTATTACCTTTCAACAAATGCAATGGGTAGTAATGTAACAGCTGCCTGGAAAGCTTACAAGCAAGGTGCTGCTTTTTCAAATCCTTGTTTTACACAAATTCACCCAACGTGTATTCCTGTTTCAGGTGATTATCAATCAAAACTAACCTTGATGTCTGAATCATTGCGTAATGATGGTCGTATTTGGGTTCCAAAAAAGAAGGGTGATAATCGCTTACCAAATGAAATACCTGAAAATGAAAGAGATTATTATCTAGAAAGAAGATACCCGGCCTTTGGTAATCTTGTACCAAGGGATGTTGCTTCTAGAGCGGCAAAAGAACGTTGTGATGAAGGTTATGGTGTCGGTGATACAGGTTTAGCAGTCTACTTAGATTTTGAAGATGCAATCAAAAGATTAGGTAAGGATACAGTTTCAGCCAGATACGGCAACCTGTTTGCTATGTATGATAAAATTACAGGGGATGACCCATATGCGACCCCAATGAGAATTTTTCCAGCAGTTCATTATACCATGGGTGGATTATGGGTGGATTATGACTTAATGACAACGGTCCCAGGTTTATATGCAATTGGTGAATGTAATTTTTCAGACCATGGAGCAAATCGCCTGGGTGCATCAGCGCTAATGCAGGGGCTTGCTGATGGATATTTTGTTTTGCCCTATACCATAGGAAAATATTTATCTGATGATATTAGAACTGAACCAATTGATACGGCTCACGAGTCCTTTGAGTTAGCAGAAAAAAATGCAAAAGATAGAAATAAATCATTGATACAAAATAATGGTAGTCGTTCAGTAGAGAGTTTTCACAGAGACTTAGGGAAAATTGTATGGGACCATTGTGGGATGTCAAGAAATGAATCAGATCTAAAGAAGGCAATTAATGATATTAGGGATTTACGAGAAGAGTTCTGGAGAGAGGTTAAAGTAGCAGGCGATGATAAGACCTATAACCCAGAACTAGATAAAGCAGGAAGAGTTGCCGACTTTTTTGAATTAGGTGAATTAATGATGAGAGATGCTTTAGAGAGGAATGAATCATGCGGAGGTCACTTTAGAGAAGAGTATCAGACTAAAGAGGGTGAAGCATTAAGAGATGATGAAAACTATGCTTTTGCATCTACTTGGGAGTTTAAAGGGTTAGAAAACCCGCCTGTTCTTCACAAGGAAGATCTAAAATTCGAGACTGTAAAGCCAACTCAAAGGAGCTACAAGTAATATGGCTGAACTTAACCTTACGCTTAAAATATGGCGCCAAAGGTCTTCCACTGAAAGTGGTTCTTTTAAAACCTACCGGGTGGATAACCTCAATACCCATATGTCTTTTTTAGAGATGATTGATGTTTTAAATGAAAAACTGGTCAATGAAGATAAAGACCCTGTTGCATTTGACCATGATTGTAGAGAAGGAATATGTGGTATGTGTTCCATGGTCATTAATGGTCGCCCACATGGTCCATTAAAAGGGACAACAACATGCCAATTGCACATGAGACATTTTGAAGACGGTGAAACAATAACCATAGAGCCTTGGCGGGCAAAGGCATTTCCCGTTATAAAAGATCTTGTTGTAGAGAGATCTTCTTTTGATAGAATCATTCAGTCTGGAGGTTATGTTTCAGTGAACACAGGGAGCGCTCCTGATGGCAATGCAATACCTATACCTAAAAATGTTGCTGAAGAAGCATTTGATGCTGCTGCATGTATTGGATGTGGAGCATGTGTAGCTGCATGTAAAAACGCATCTGCTAGCTTGTTTGTATCTGCAAAAGTATCTCAACTATCTCTTCTACCTCAAGGCCAACCAGAGAAGAATGACCGGGTTAAAAAGATGGTCTCTCAAATGGATGAAGAAGGGTTTGGACATTGTACCAACACAGGAGCTTGTGAAGCAGAGTGCCCTAAAGAAATATCAGTTGATTATATAAGAAAGATGAACTTGGATTATAACTTATCTAATATAAAAGGATAGGTGGTCTTAAATAATCTAAAAATTATTTTAGTCTAAAATTAACAGGTATGGATATCCATACTCCCACTGCTCTCTCACGTTGTTTAGCTGGCCTAAACCTGGTCTTTCTTATAGCTTCCATAGCAGCTTCATCCAAGCCAGTATTTGGAACTCCTTTAAGAATTAAGGTTTCTTTCACCCTACCTTTTTCATCAATAAATGCCTGTACAACTACAACACCTTCAATGCCAGCCTCTTGTGCTATTTCCGGGTATTTTGGTCTGATTGGTGACATTGCAACAGGTGGGTCATCATAAGGAATGAAAACAACTTTTGGGCCCGAGGGAGGAGGTGGAGGTGCATCTAAGTTAGAAAAATCATCAAAGTCCAATTCATCAAGTGTTAACTCATCATCAATATCTTCATCATCCGATGGAACCGGTATGGATGGTCTTGCTGGTGGTGGTGTATTGTCAATTTGTTGGGTTTGAGGAATATCAATATTTTCGATTATAACTTGTTCAATATCCTCAAATTCAAGACTGTTTCCAAATCTTGGGAATAAAAGGAAATTTAAAATTACCAACCCTATGCCAGTGAGTGTTGTAAGTCGAACAACAAGCGGATATCGAGCTTTTAATGGATTAGTGAATTTCATTTTTAATCAACCAGTGTTTTGGATGAATAATTCAGCTTTAAGGCCTCTACCTCACGCAGATTTTCATGGATATCTGAGACAAGACCCATTTCTGCCTCTTCATCACCCTTCAGTGAAACAACTATCTGTGGGTCTGAAACACGTTTGTCATACATGACAAGAGAGACATCATCTACTCCCATTAATCTATCATCAATCGAAATTAATCCTTCTTTTGATACCCATACCTGGACAGTGTGTCTCTTTGATTTTAGTTTTTCAATTCGTTTTGCCTTAGGAAGATTAACTGGCAATCCAGAGTATTCTTTTAAGACAGTGGTAACCATAAAAAATACCAGAAGCATAAAAATTATATCTGGCATTGATGCAGTTGGAATTTCGCTAGAGATTTGAGTTTTTTTAGAAAATTTCATTAATTGCTGTTTGCTATGGATATTCGTTTTGCATCGGCCATTTTTAATTGGTCTATTACTCTAACATAGTCACTGTAAGCAGTTTTGGGGTGAGCCTTAACAGAAACAACTAATTTATCGTTGGCTCTAATCTTATCACCCACAATACGATGAATTTGCTCAACATTAGTTGGTTCTTCATCTAATAAAACCTTTCCTTGGGAGTTAATAAGGCAGTTTAGAATATTTTCTTTACGAATTTCAATTTCCATATCTCCCGGTGGAGGTAAAATTATTCCTAGACCCTTATCAGTATCTATAGTGGTTGTAACTAAAAAGAAAATAAGTAACAAAAATGCTATGTCTGCCATTGATGAGGTTGGTATCTCCCCACCTTTGAATCTTCTTTTCTTTTTCATGGAAATGTATTGGTTAAAAAACTATTTTGTTTCTAGTTCTTGTAAATGATCCATTATTTTTATTGACTGCTCTTCCATTTCCAAAACCAATTTATCAATTCTTGCGACAAAGACATTTTGAAAGGTTTGAATGATCATTGCTACAATAAGTCCAAATGCAGTAGTTAAAAGAGCTTGAGAAATCCCCCCAGCAACAACAGCGGGAGAAATATCATTTGCAGCCTTGATTGCATCAAAAGCAGCAATCATTCCGACAACCGTACCAGTAAACCCAAGCATAGGAGCAATGGTGATAACTGCATTTAACCAGATCATATTTTTCTCTAGGAAGGCCATTTCTATTGCCCCAGCATTTTGTATTGCTTTTTCAACTTCTTCAAGTCCCCTATTCATTTTGCTAAGTCCAGCATGAAAAATTGCAGCTACCGGTCCTTCTGTTTCGCTACAAACCTGGGCAGCGGCATCCGCACCATTATCCTTTATGGATTGACTTACAGATTCAAAAAAGGTTTGAGAATCTACAGCAGACATCATTAGTGAGTAGGCTCGTTCAATAACAAACGCCAACCCAAAGAGAAGTGTTAAAAGGATGGGCCACATAAATGCGCCACCCTCCAAAAAATAATGTACCATTCTATAACTCCGTTTCTAGTGTGATTAATTTATACAAAAATATTTAAAAAAGTTTAATTCACAGATTGCTAATTTAATTTATTGATTTGACGAATGCATCTGCTTCATTAAAATGTTTTAGAGCCTCTAATACTTGACTATCCATCATTAATCTTAGGTTGGTACTTTCGTTTTTACCCCAAATAGAGCCAGCTAATTCACTTTTTATCCTATTTGATATATATTCAAAGTTTATAGCCAGTGAATCAGTTACAACCTCTATTGAATCTTTTTCAAGATGCATAAGAAAGCTATTAAATAAAGAATCTGGGACCTCCCAATTATTCTTGAAATCCTTGAAAGAGTTAAATTTATCTTTATAATCTGTAGCATATTTTGCGGTGAAATTAAAGAAAGGTCTCTTGGGGTTTCTTAAAACCTTTGCAGTTTCAATGTTTATTGAACTTTTGAATGGAATATAAATATCAGGCGTGATGCCACCACCACCATATACTGTTCTTCCTGATTTGGTCTTATACTTTGGCCTTAATTCTTTTAGGCTGTCAATTTTAGATTCTCTATCAGTCTCATAAAGTTCACGATAATATGCTAAATCGTTTCCATCTTCGTAGGGCCTCTGTATAAGTCGACCTGATGGAGTGTAGTATCTGGCAATGGTCACTCGAATTGCTGACCCTGTATCAAGAGGAATCTGTCTCTGTACAAGCCCCTTGCCAAAACTTGTTTCCCCCACAACAAGTCCACGGTCAAGATCTTGTACGGCACCAGATACGATTTCAGATGCGCTAGCTGAGCCCCTGTTGATCATAACAATTAATGAAAAATCATTATTGCCTTTATCTTTGCTACTTTGAAATATTTGGTTTGACTCCTTTATCTTTCCCACAGTATAAACAAGGGTATCGATGGTCGTGATGAATTGATCTGATATTGCAGCGGCTTGTTCTAGGTAGCCTCCACTATTACCACGCAGATCAAACAATAGTCTTTTCATTCCTTTTGAAAGGAGTGTGTCAATGGCAGCTACAACTTCTTTTTCTGTTGTTGCAGAGAATCGTCTTAGAAATATATAGCCAGTAGAATCGTCTATCATTGTCGCTGCGCCTACACTATATATGGGGATATTGTCTCTAATTATATCCACGTCAAATGGTTTGGATGCTCCAAGCCTGCTTATTGTCACTGTAACACGTGTACCTTTTCTTCCTCGTAGTTTTTCAAAGACCTCAGTTTTTGAGATTTTGTATGCGTCATCTCCATTAATTGCAATTATTTTATCACCGGGCATCAAACCAACTATATCGGACGGACTATCCGGAACTGGAGAAATAACAGTTATAAAACCATCCAGTATATCAAATTCAATTCCTATGCCTTGAAACTTCCCCTTAAATAACTCAGCTATATTTTCTTGTTCTTTTGCGGGGATATAAGTCGAATGCGGGTCTAGTTCTTCCATCAGGCCATGAAACGCCCCATCCATAATTTTTTCCATATCTACTACATCAAAATAAAAATGATCAACAAATCTAATAATTTGGCTCAAGACATTTATTCTTTCGCTAAGAATTCGATAAATGTTTTGATTGCTGGAATATACCTGAGGCAAGAAAAGAACAGTTGCGATTAAAAATCCAATTATACCAGACACGACCATTGGCCATACCCGACGTAGTTTATCAATCATAATTATACTACTGGCTTAAAGGCCTATGTATCCCATCAAGCGAAAAGATACTCCCTCAAGAGTCGATTGGGGTGAGTCACTGATTTGTGTGCTTCCATTCAATTTCCAAGCACCCTGCCTAACTGTTCCTTTGTTATATCCTACACTAATTCGCAGTCCCAATCGTTCTAAAAATTGAAATTTGATTGCAATATAGGGTTGAAAATTAAAAAATGTAGCACCCACCTCTCTGAGAAGTCCTGGTACCGGAAGAGGGGTAATAGGGTCATTAGATTCAAAATCACCATCGACAGCGTAATAGAGGACGCTATCTATAAATTCACCATAGACATTACTGAAAGTGTTATTCCATCTAATATTTTCACCACTTTTTTGTTCAAGCCCTATACCTACCCTACCAAGTCCTAGTAATGCGCCTGATGATAATTCAAGATCTTGAAGGAGGGGCATTACATATTCAACCGTAGCGGCGCCAAGTAAAAAGGATAGGTTTGCCTTTATTGAAGGTGCATAAGTCCCATCATAATCAGTAAGGGTCTCATTTGTATAGCCTTTATTACCATTATTGTTATTAGGGTCATCATCAACATATGTTTTTATTGGAGGGACAGTGCTTATTGATGAGCCTCCCATCCCAGCATAAGACCCTATGCGCCAACGTCCTGTTACATGAGCAAACCCTTCTCCGCCATGGATAACGAAGGGGTCTTTGAATTGAGTAGGGTCTAGACCAACATTTACAAGAGCGTCTGCTCCAGGTATTTCTTTAAGTTTAATATACATTGGACTGTATCCAATACCTCCGCCAAGAAAATCTTCTGCAGGGTAACTGAACTGTCCAAACAACATAGAAATATTCAGAACTGCAATTGTGATTATATTTTTCATGATAATGAGGTTCTCCGCATGGTGGAATGTATCAAATTAAAATTTATGTTTCAATTTAGAAAGAAAATATGGGCCAAAAATCCAATAATTTTGCCAATTGTGTGTTTTTGGGCTTTTTCTTGTATAAATACTGACATTATCCTATATTTTTC
>CEVW01027299.1_pt1 | contig 10744 bp, 9 predicted proteins | sample 427061 | NCBI WGS metagenome assembly CEVW01 (sample SAMEA2623774, study PRJEB7988) | marine metagenome | biome: marine biome (ENVO:00000447); feature: surface water layer (ENVO:00002042); material: "saline water (ENVO:00002010), including plankton (ENVO:xxxxxxxx)" | depth 5 m
AAGATTTACCTTTGATGGAAACTCGTCCGCCAGCTTGTGCATAACTATTTTTAGTCATTATATATTTGATATAGAAAAAAATATATAAACGCAATTTATTTATTTACTAAATTAACGAAACCAAGGTTTTCTACGTTTGGATTTATTCTTTTTTTTAACTTTTTTATTTACTTTTTTATTTTTTTTAACTTTTTTATTAGTTTTATTCTTCTTATTTTTTGTTTTAGACTTTTTTTTAGATTTTTTTTTAGATTTACTGACTACTTTTGTAGATTTTTGTTTTTCCTTAGCAGGTTCATATCTTAAAAAATACCATTCCCAATCTTTTGAACCCCTCTTATCTTTTAATTCTTCGTATTTTTTTGTTTTTTCAGAACGAATATCTTCTTTAGTATGTTGTGTTCCATAACATTTCATACTAAATCTTTTTAATAATCCTTTTTGTTCTAATCTGTTTTTTTCCTGAACTCTATATAAAAATTCACTCATACAAGTAATTCTTTCATTATTATAATAAGGTCTTTCGCTATACAAAAATGCTAAATAAAAACTTAACATAGTATCTAATGTAGCAATACGTATATTACCTAATTTACCAGGAATTACATTATAACTATGACAAGCTAACGGTTCATATATGAAACAACAAGATTCAGGACCAACTCTAATTTCATAATGCGGTGCAACTACTTCACCAATTCCTTCGTGTAATATAATTTTTATATTTTTAACTCCTATACTTTCTAATCTTTCTTTAATAATTAAAGCAGAACCGTTTGGGTCTTCTGATAAAACATCAAAATCCGGAATTTTTGGTATATCTTGATTTTTAAAATTTTTAGTTGTTTTTAAATATAATCTATTAGCAAATGCACCGAAAAATACACAACCTTGTTTTATAAGAGATTCTCTTACTATAGTAAATATTCTTTCTTCTATTGTATTTATAAAATCATCTTCATCCAATAATCCAGGAGTATCATCTTTCGTTTTTTTTCTACCACCTGTTAAAATGTCTTTTTTAATACCATATTGAAATAATCTCTGTATTTCGTCTACATTACAATTTTTACCTCTTAATGGATAATGTTTATTAAACAATGATAATCTTTTTAAAACTTTTGGCCATCTACTTACATCTCCATGTGGTCTAGATAATTCCAAATACATAGACATTCTTAAATAATTAATTGAACAATAATATATTCCTTTTCTTGTTTGTGAATCTTTTTTTATTTTATTATATAAATTTTTTGGCAAATATGTAATATCTGCTACTGGAATAAAGTTAACAAATACTTTAAATGTTCCTGCGTGCATACCCGATTGAGCAACAACTTCAGTATATCCTTTTTCATAATATATATCTGCTAATTCCTTTGCGTGTTCTAAAGGTTTGTCAGAATAAAAATCATAATCAGGCAATTCAACATCTTTATTATAAAATTGATCATTAATAGGTAATAAATTATTTATAGCAGTACCACCATAACATATACATTGTGTTTTTCTTAAAAAATTTTCCACTATATCTATAATATCTTTAATAGAATCGTCCATCATTGCTTTTCTACCTTGTTCGTCTTGTATTTTATCTACCGCATCACGCAATATATCTAATTCTATTTCTTCAAATTCTTCCAATGATAATTTTCTTTTTGGCATAATATATAATATATTAATATTAAATATTATTATCTTCCAGCTCCTCTAATTTTTTGTTTATTGCCTAATGCATCAGTATGTTCTGTATCAGCAGTTAATTTTTCTTTTGGTAAAGTTCTAGGTTGAATATCTTTACTTACAACGTCTGGTTGTTTCAACATTGTTATAGGTTTTGGTTTAAAAGCCCCTCCACCTGCAAAATAATCAATATATCCCGGATGTGCCTCACTTCCTATTATTTTTTGAACATAATTTTGATTTTGATCGCAAATAATAGTTCTATATCTTACCATTGCTACTTGAACACCTTTTGTGTGCATGGTATCCCAAGCTTGTTTTAATGAATCATTTGATGTATATTCTGGATATCCTACAATTAAACGATTATGGGCTTCTGTTATTAATTCCTTCCTATCAGCATCTAATATTTCTTGATGTGTATATGTTTTTAAATACTGACCTCCTGCTACCATATTAATTAAATCATAACAACCCTTTGCTTCAGGTTGTTCATATAATTTACAATGATCTTCTACACATATTATTGCTTTCCGTTTTAATGCATATAAAGGTAACTTTATTATAGATCTATTATTCGTTCCTGATATCAATTTACCATCACGTCCATAATTTTTAGGTAATAAATATTGACCCAATATATTTTTAATTGCAGTTTCTAATGCAATATATATTTTTGAATCAAATGATTTAATTCTAAAAAGTATAAATAATGGTTCATTTTTATTACCCGATTGACTAAATCCTGCTGATTTTACCACTTCTAATGCTTCTTTAATAGGTATAAAAGGAAACTTAGGGTGATCCGTTATACCATATGTTCCATTATCTTTTAATGGGTTTAGTAAATGTTCATTTCCAGAGTGTGTAGGACATTTTGTATACTGATATCTCACACCACCTATTCCAACAACGATATTACCTTTTATACTATAAATTTCAAAATCTATAAATCTAAATCCAGTTAATAATACATTAGTTAATTCTTGTTTTGATACAACGGTTGATGAACAAGAACTAGGGGTATTTGTTTTTGCACAGGAATTAAAACTACCCATTATCTGATAATTAACAATGGACTGACAAGTATCCCAACTGCATTCATATGTTGGAGACAACATATATTCACCGTTAAATACACGACAGGAAGCATCATTGCAAATTCTTCTTGCTTTTCGATTTCCATCGTTTCTTTTCCTTTTTGCGCGAGATGAATATGGGTTATTTTTTTTACCACCGGTTAGTCTTGTACTCCTTTTTCCCCCCGTCTTCCTACCATCACCATCATCATCACCATCCTTTTTCTTTTTTTTGCCTCTTTTTCCTGTTGCACCTTCTATTATTGTATTACTAAATCCTTCACGTACATCATTTGAATATGTAATTCTGTTCTGATTATCTGTTATTATATTTTTTTGAACCTCTGTAAGATCAAATATTGCACTATCATGATTATTAGTCGCTGTTGCGACTACCACAATAAGTAAAATACCACCTACAATTGAAATTAATACACTGATCCAAAACGTTAATGGATTTTTGTGCATTTTATCGTAGACTCCTTTTGGAAGCCAACCTTTTTTTGCACCTGTTGATGCAGCTGCATTGAGTGTTGAGTTTGTTGATGTCATAATAATATATATATATAAATTAATATATAAAATTTTAATATATATTTAATTTATTAGAATGACAGGAGGATTGATGAATTTAGTTGGTATTGGAAATGAAAATATTATAATAAATGGAAATCCAAAGAAAACATATTTTAAAGCTACATATAATAAACATACTAATTTTGGTTTACAAAGATTTAGAATTGATTTTGAAGGAGCCAGGGTTCTAAATTTTACTACACCAACAGTATTAGAATTTAAAATTCCTCGTTATGCTGAATTGTTACATGATACATATATATGTGTAACATTACCTCATATATATAGTCCTATAGTTTATGATGGTACGGCAGAATTAGGTAGAAATTTAATACCATATGAATTTAGATGGATAGAAGATTTAGGTGCTCATATGATAACTGAAATAGAAATAAAAAGCGGAGGAACAACATTAGCACAATACTCTGGTGAATATTTATCTTGTATAAAAGAAAGAGATTTTTCAAATGCAAAAAAAGATCTATGGAATAAAATGACTGGTAATGTTCCAGAATTGAATGATCCAGCAAATGCAAATGGTAATGTAAATGTATATCCAAATTCAATGTTTATAGATGAATCTGGAGTAGAACCAAGTATAAGAAGTAGAAAAATATATATTCCTATAGAAGCATTTTTTTGTGATTCAAGTAAATTAGCATTGCCGTTAGTAGCATTACAATATCAAGAAATATCAATAAAAGTTACATTTAGACCAACATATCAATTATATAGTATTAATAATATTAATGATGTTATAACTGATACTTGTATTAGTTATAGAATATCACCAAATCCAAATGAAATAAATAATCAATTATGGAGATTTTTACAACCACCTCAAGATGTTGCTGCATCAGAATCGTTTTATAATCAAACAAGAAATGATTGGAATAGTGATGTTCATTTAATAGGAACATATATATTTTTAGGTAACGATGAAAGAAGACAATTTGCAGCACAACCTCATAAAATATTAATAAAACAAGTAAAAGAAACAGATTATTTAGGTATGTCAGGTTCTAAAATAGTAGAAGTAGAAAGTCGTGATTTAATTAGTAACTATATGTTTAGATTAAGACGTAGTGATGCGTTAATGAGAAATGAATGGTCAAATTATACAAATTGGGCGTATAATGGAGTTTTACCACAAGCTTTAACAGAAGAGTTACCATTATTAGATAATAATGAAATACCTAACCCTAATAATTTTCATATAACAGGAAAAATTGGAGAATATGCTTATAATCAAAAAGATATATTAGTTAATTTAGGATTAGTTATGGGAGGAGTTTATAGAGAAAATGTATTAGATTCTGGTATATATAATTATGTTGAAAAATATATGAGAACAACTGGTAACGCAAAAGATGGATTATATTGTTATAACTTTTGCTTAAATAGCAATAAAAGATTGTATCAACCTTCTGGTGCTATGAATGTTAATCGTTTTGCTCAAATTAGTTTAGAATTTAATACTGTAGAACCTCCTTTTAATCCTGAAGGTGCTTTGGTTGAATATGTTTGTGACACAGAATCTAATCCTATTGGTTTTAGAAAAAATACTGGAAACTTAAATACATTTAATTATGATTTACGTGTATTTGAAGAACGATTTAATGTAGTATTAATTAAAAGCGGTAGAATAGGATTAATGATGGCTAGATAAATATCTATTAAATATATGAATGCTGAAACAAAGGTATTTGAAATACCAGAAATGCGTAGATATATATTAAGTTATTATTTGGAAAAAAGTATTCCACCACCCAAAATAAAATTAAAAGAAAAAATAAAATTAAAATTAAAATCTTGTGGAAAATCCTTAAAAAGACACGGTGAATGTTTATGTTGTTGTCTTAATATTACTGGTTGTTGTTTTTTTATTATTATTAGACATTTTAATATTAGATTTCCAGGCAATTAAATAAAGTATTACTTTTGATTGATATGATTTAATCATTTAATATATAAATGATTAAATTTTTAATTACTTTACTTATGCTTTAAAATCCCATATTGCATCGTAATTAATAGGACCATACGATGGATTAGGGTTTAATGGTTTATAATCTGTTCTATATGCTGTTTTTGAACCACCTAATCTATTATCTTTTGCTCCAAACATATTTGTAGTATCTTTTGTTGCAAATAGTCTTGATTTACTATATTCTTTTGTTTCTTTAGTTCTAGTATAATTATTTCTCATTGAATGTAAATCTCTACCCGATTCATCTACTTCTACCAATACTCTATTGCATTTAGATACACAATGTGCTTCTGTATCTCTACAACCATCCCGTTTCCAATTATATGGATTGTTATCATTACTTTGGTCATAATTTACATAATCTTTATCTGACCTATCTTTACACGTATGTGCACATTTTCTATAAAATTTATCTTCTCCACCTACAACCATTCTTATAATATCTTTTTCACAAAATTCATTTAGTGTTCTAGGTTTCATACAATTTTTTGGACAAGTAATATTATCTGGTATTTCTGCGGTTTCTATTGCACTTTTTTCAATATTAACGTCCGTCTCTGTTGGTGGTTTTTCACTATCTTCTGGTTTTGGCAAAGGCACTGGTGCGGCAGCTTCTGGTATTGGATCACTTGAACCCTGACTTATCGGTTCTGGATCTACTACTACAAAAGATGGTTGTTTTATAGCACTATATGCTGTTTCTAAAATATTTGATAATTCTCTTTGTGTTCCCAATTCTTTCTGTATCTCACTATTTTTTTTTTTACGGGCTCTTCTCCCTCTACCTGCTGAATTTTTACCCGGTTTATCATTATTTTCACCCGAATAATATTTATCTTTTTTTAAAGTATTCGCAGTAAATTTTGGTGCGTATTTATCTGCTAATTCTGTAGGTTTCATACCTCCTATAATATCAATATGCATACGATACCAATCCAAGGGCATCAAATATCTAAATCCACCCCATTGTGATAATACACAAGTAGAACAATTAATAGCTTCTTGTTTTTTCATTGCGTCACCACCCTGATTTAGTTCTATATCTTTAATTTTTTTGAAATATGTTAATATTGCATTTTTTTGTTTTGCTACTGCTACAGGGTCTTCCATATTTGATACGCCCTCTCTAAAATTCATAAATCCTTCTTTCTTTTTCATTTTTTCACATTTTGGTATAAATTTAATATAATCAATATTTCTTCTTCCACGACCAATACCGTCGGCTAATTTATTAAAATTATTATAATTATTACCAACTACTTTTAATTTTCCTGATGATACACCTTCTCCTTTAATATCGTGTACTAATTTTTCATTTACATATATTTTTACATCTAATGCTTTAATTGCTCCTAATAATTGTTTTCCTTCACGCACTGAATATTTTATAACATATGGACCCTGTTCTAACATACGTTTATATCTTTTACCTGAATTACCTATAAATATAGCACCATCTGCTGTATATCCATCTCTATATACACCTGTTGTCATACCTCTGTTATTTGCGTCTGTAGATATTCCCCAATTGCCTTGTACTGTGTTATGTAATAATTGTCCTGATGGTATACCCATTTCTATATCGTAATTATTCATATCTGGTAATGTTATTGTATTAAATTCATTACTATTAAATAACTTTTCTCTAGAACCTGTAAAAGATTGTTTTAAAGGAGGAAAAACTCCAGTATTCCACCATATAACTATATCTTGCCAAAAATGAGATAATGAAAATATAATTAATATTATTACTACTAATTTCCAAGCTTTTTGTGCAATTTTTATTACATTTGTTATTAATTTTATGAAAATACCCATAAATTCATTTATTATTTCACCAATCATATATATATTTATTAAATATTATATATGACAAAAAAATTATATATATTAATTACTATTACAAGAATTACAATTGCTAACTGATACATATCCTAACCCTTCTATTTTTGGAACAGCCCCATTAAATCCTTCTTGCATATTATGATATTTTTCTTTTTCATGTGGCATTCTTTTATCGCATTTTTTACCATCTGTAGCTAAACCTTCTAATATTCTATTCTTTTTTAGGAATATATATGAATCTGTTGTAAAATGTAAAGCTACCCACAATATTAATAATGGTGTTATAAATTTAAATATTGTTGGTATTGTATTTAATGTTGATTTAAACATAAATTTAAATGGTTTTAACATTTCATTAATCATATATATATTTAGTTAGTATTATATTCCATTCCCTAAATAAATTACAATAATTAAATATCTTATTAAATTATATATGTCAAATGATACATTAAAAAAAGCAGTTGCTAAAATTACAAAAAATGAAAAAAAAATTTATCAAGATTTAAAGAAAAAACATTTGAAAAAAGATAAAAAAGATAAAAAAGATAAAAAAGAGGAAGAAGAGGAAGAAGAATTTGATAATATACAAGAAGGTTTTAACCCACGTCGTAAGGGGAGGAGGAAAAAAAAAGGTGTATTAAGAAAAATTAAAGATGATATTGTTGATCTTTTTGCTGGTAAAAAGAAAGGTAAAGGACCTAAACAAGATTATGATATACCCGGGTTAATTAAAGGAGTTGTATTAATCTTATTTTTACCTACTGTTTTAATTAAAATTAGTTCTGGTATTTTACAATATCTTAAATGTTATAAACCTGATAAAATTGTTCCCGGAACTAACATAAAAATAGCACCTTATACCGCTAGAGGTTCTGAGAAAAATGCTGGATTTTTATCATTAAAAAATCACGGATTTCCATATAATTTAAAAGGTGGTGATGCTAGTCCATTTGGTATTATTAGAGAATTGACAAAACATACTTGGGTAGGTTTTAGAAAAATATTAGATAAAATTATTTCTATTTGGTCTGGATTTGGTTATTATAAAAAATTATTAGATCCAAAAAAACCTTATGATAGAAAAATATTAGGTCCTATAGGCTTAATAAAAGAAGCAATACCTGCGTTATTATTCTTATTAGTAATAATACCTGCTGTTGCTTTAATTATCATTCTATTCACTTCTTTAGGACCAGGTGCATTTTTAGCAACTTTATATGGGGTCGTTATGTACATTATCCATATGATGAAAGCACCTTTTAATTTGCCTATCATTACTTTCTTAAAAGGTATGGGTATGGATATGAGACATTTACAACCTAGTCGTGCACAATGGGCTGTTAATATGACATATGGACCTTTCCCTATTATTAAACAATTAATTGGTTGGATTATATTAATAATAGGTGTAATATTTTACAGTTCATTTTTATTTTCTCTACAAGGAATCTTAATACCTATTTATATCGCCTATTTCTTATTAATTAGGCCTATGATGGACAAAAATATGAAAGATGTTGCAAATAGTTGGTCCAATTATTTCCAAAAAAGATATCACGTTATATTAACTTTAATTACTGCTGGATTATTAGGTGCATTAGTTGTTGATAAAGCACCCGGCGCGGGTAATTATGTCGCAAAAGCATTCAATTTTGCTAAAAAAGGTGCTAAAAAAGGGGCAGATAGTTATAATATGAAAACTGAGGTCGGTAAAAAGTTAAAGAAAGGTGTTAAAGGTTATAAAGCAAAAACTGGTGTCGGAAAAGTTCTTATTGGTGATAATGATTTAAAAGGCAGTGCTATAGTCGGTGGGGCACCTTTTTGGATTTTCGGCGGTTTTACATTATTGATGTGGCTTTTTGGTATAGGAGGATATAAGAAAAGAGTCACTGCATTAAATCCTCCAGATATTCCTAGAGATATGAATGATACTTGTCCAAAAATTCTTGTGCAAAATTCTTTATCTGGAATGGTTATTGATGCTTTAGCTGGTTTAATAAAAGGACCTATGGGTCAAATATATGAATTATGGAAAACTAATATGGCTACTTGGGAAGCTATTGGTAATGAATTGCCTCCTAATAAAAACTAAACTATAATTATATTTACAAATTTAAAGATATAATTATAATAAATTATATATGGCAAAGAAAAGTAAAAGAAAAAATAAAAAAGTTAGCGCTTTAGGTAAACCTACTGTAAGTGTATGCACTCCAACATACAATAGAAGATTATTTATACCACAATTAATACGATGCTTTAAATCTCAAACCTACCCTAAAGAATTGATAGAATGGATTGTTATTGATGATGGTGATGATACAGTTGAAGATTTATTTAAAAATATTGAATGTGTTAAATATTTCAAATATGATACCAAAATGAAATTAGGTAAAAAAAGAAATGTTATGCACGAAAAAGCCACCGGTGATATTATTGTTTATATGGATGATGACGATTTTTATCCTCCTGAACGTATCAATCACGCAGTTGATAGACTTAGATCTCAGCCTAATGCATTATGCGCTGGTAGTAGTATTGTCTATATTTATTTTAACGATATAGATAAAATATTTCAATTTGGACCATATCATTCTAATCACGCTACTGCTGGAACATTTGCTTTTCGTAAAGAACTATTAAATATTAGTAGTTATGATGATAACGCTGAACTAGCCGAAGAAAAACATTTTCTCAAAGATTATACTATTCCATTTGTTCAATTAGATCCTAGAAAAACTATTTTAGTATTTGCTCATCAATATAATACATTCGATAAAAGAAAATTATTAGTCAATCCTAATCCTAATTTCGTGCGTCAGTTATCTATTAATCCCGCGTATTTTATAAAAGATAAAGAAGCATTAAAATTTTATATTTCTGTTTAATTTTTAATATATATAATATTTATAATGAAAATTGTCAAAAAAATGTCTAACTTATTTGTTTCTACTTTAAAAAAAATCCAAAAATGTAATCCTATTATTCAAGTAGTAATTTATGCTGTTATGTTTATGGGCGTAAAATTAGTATTAGATACTTTAATGGGTGGTAATATATTTAGCGAAGGATTTACTGGTCAAGGTAAAGAAATGGTTCTATTCCATATGAATGGTTGTGGTCATTGTAAAAAAATGATGCCTGAATGGGATAAATTTCAACAAAATGCACCACAAGGTGTTACAGTAAGTAAAGTTGAACAAGCTGAAAAACCTGATTTAATGCAAAAATTAGGAATACAAGGATTCCCAACTATTAAACTTTTTAATAACGGAAAACCTGTAAAAGATTATAATGGTCAAAGAACTGCCGAAGCATTTGCTTCATTTGCTCAAAGCGCTTAATTATTTATAACATAATCATATTTATATGTTATAAATTATAATTTTTTTGTTACATAACTTTTTACCTCTCTAAAAAAATAGAGATTGATTTCAAAAAGGGAGAGAAAAGTAATGATGTGTCTATCCTAAAATCATCCAAAAATTTAACGACGTCTTCTTTTTCTAGATTTTCTACGCGATTTTCTTCTTTTACGTCTTGATTTTCTTCTTTTACGTCTTGATTT
>CEVW01023027.1_pt1 | contig 10674 bp, 9 predicted proteins | sample 427061 | NCBI WGS metagenome assembly CEVW01 (sample SAMEA2623774, study PRJEB7988) | marine metagenome | biome: marine biome (ENVO:00000447); feature: surface water layer (ENVO:00002042); material: "saline water (ENVO:00002010), including plankton (ENVO:xxxxxxxx)" | depth 5 m
TTGTTTCATCAATTGCAGACGACACATCATTGGTTATATCTAATTCATTAAAAGAAAATAAAAAGATCCTATTTGAAGGAGCCCAAGGCACTCTTCTAGATATCGATCATGGAACATATCCATTTGTCACAAGTTCAAATACAAGTGCAGGTAATGCAGCTACTGGATCTGGAATTGGTCCTTTAAATTTTGATGAAGTTGTTGGTGTAACCAAAGCCTACATATCTAGAGTTGGTACTGGTCCTTTCATAACTGAACAAGAAAATGAAATTGGTGATTACATGATTGAAAAGGGGGCTGAGTTTGGAACGGTTACTGGAAGAAGACGACGTTGTGGATGGCTAGATTTAGTTTCATTAAAATATTCGAAAAGGATTAACTCTCTAAGTCAATTATTTATAACAAAATTAGATGTTTTAAGTGGCCTTGAGGAAATCAAGGTATGCATAGGATACAGCTTTGAAGATAAAAAAATTACAGACTATCCATTAGTTGATGAGATATTAGATAAGTGTGAACCTATTTATGAATCGTTTGAGGGTTGGAATGAAGATATTTCTGGAATTACGAAATATGATGCACTTCCTGAGAATGCTAAAAAATATATTGAATTTATTGAAGATTTCAGCGATGTGCCAATTAAATATATATCTGTTGGACCAGAGAGAAACCAAAATATAATTAGATAAATGATAAAAAGATACGAAGTAAAAGAAATAGTTGATATATGGAGTCAAGAAAACAAGTTAAGCACTTGGAAGAAAGTTGAATCCTCTGTTACAAAAAGTCTTGAAGAGGAAGGTATTGTGCCTAAAGGTTTGTCAGAAAAAATACTTGATGCAAATGTAACCGTAAAAGAAGTTGAAGCTCGAGAAAAAGTAACAAACCATGACTTAGCTTCATTTGTTGACATATTACAAGATAAAGTAAATGAAGATTCCGAATGGATACATTACGGCCTAACTAGTTCAGACGTAGTTGATACATCAAATAGTTTATTAATTTTAGAATCATTAGATTTCCTAATAGGAAAAGTTGATGAATTAATCAGTACTTTGAAGAATCTTGCGATAAAAGAAAAAGATACCAAAATAATCGGGAGAACCCATGGCGTATTTGCAGAAGTAACTTTCCTTGGAAATATAATTTCAAACTGGTTGTTGGAGATACATCGAAATAAAGAACGTCTTGAAAGAGCAAAAGAAAATATTAGCATCGGAAAGCTAAGTGGAGTTGTTGGTAACTACACCATAATTAACAGTGATATTGAAAAAAAATCTTTAGAGACTTTAAATCTTAAGCCAGAGCTATTTGCTTCTCAGATTGTTAGCCGTGATAGATACGCTGAAGTAATCAGCTGTATTGGAATGCTTGCAAGTTCCTATGATCGTATAGCTATAAATCTTAGAGGTTATCAACGTTCAGAGGTGGGTGAAATTCATGAGTCATTTTCAAGCGAACAAAAAGGTTCTTCTGCAATGCCACATAAAAAAAATCCAATTACTTCTGAGAGAATATCAGGAATTTCAAGAATCCTCAGAGGTTATGTTGTAAGTGCGCTTGAAAATATATCTCTTTGGCATGAAAGAGATATATCAAATTCATCAGTAGAAAGAATCATTTTTCCAGATAGTTTTAATCTCATTTGTTTTTCAACAATTGAGATGGAAGAGCTATTCAAAAATATCAACATTAATCATGAAAAAATAAATTCAAATATTAATTCAGCAAAAGTGAGTTTGCTAACTCAATCTTTTCTATCTCATTTAGTAACTAAAGGGATTGAAAGGGATGAAGCATATAGATTTTTGCAATCTCAATCATTTGAAATCGATAACTTAGATTCTTATATAAAAAATATTTCAACAAATTTTGAGGAAGTTGAAGAAAAAGAATTACAGGAAATTAGAAAAAGTTTTCTTTCTGAGAAAACCAACAAAAATTTTGAAGAAAAAATAAATTCTGTTGTTTAAAAGATTTAAAAATCAATTCACTGAGATAAAAAGTGAAGTACTGGGTTTAAATGAATCACAAAATAATATCTTTGATTCAATTCTTGCTCCAGTGTTCTTTGTTTTAACATTTAGATTTTTTGATTTAAATATTGCAATTATAAGTACAGCCGTATTGGTTGCCCTTACGTTTGGCTACAGGTTGGTAAAAAAAGATGAAATTAAATTTGCATTTTACGGTGTTCTTGGAACTTTAGTTGCTTTGTTAATTGCTCAGATTCAAGGTACTGCATCAGGTTTTTTTCTACCAGGCATTATAAGAGATTTAAGCATTGCATTTATAGGATTGGTATCAATCGTATTGAGAAAACCATTTACGATCTATTCATCAATGTATTTTAGAAAATGGCCTAGAGAGTGGTATTTATTACCAACAGTAAAACCAGCATATAACCGGGTTGCAATCTTGTGGGTCATATTTCTTGGAGTAAAAGGTGGTTTACAAGTTTTATTTTTTGATAACCCAGAAGTGCTTGCAGTTATTAAATTGGCAACTTCAAACCAAACTACTTTAATTCTTTTGGTAGTTTCATATTTTATTGGTTTAAATAAATTGAAAGCTTTACATGGTCCAAGTGTTGAAGAGTTTAAAAACAATACTCCTCCCCCTTGGAAAGGTCAACAAAGAGGATTCTGACTAAGGTATCATGCTTATATGGTAGAAGATAATTTAAAACTCTTGATTGTCGCAGGAAGCAGTCTGGGTATTTATATAGTCTTAAGAACACTAATTTTTCCACTTCTCAAACGTATAGCGAAAAAAACAAATACTATCATTGACGATCTTTTTTTAGAAAAAAAATTTTTAAATAGAGTATCTTTTGTCGCTGTATTTACTTTTTTAAATGGAATATTATTTACAGACTTTTCAACAGAATTATTAGACAGTGAAATTAGTCAACGAATAATTAGTTCGCTATTAGCAGTGTTCTTAGGTTTATCTCTAAATGAATTGCTTTCAATATTTAATAATGCATCAAGTAAATATGAAGCATTGAAAGACAGGCCAATTAAAGGTTATATTCAGATCGTTAAAATTATTCTGAACGCATTTATATTCATTATTATTTTTGCAATTTTATCTGGACAGTCAGTTACATATTATATAAGTGGACTTGGGGCGTTAACAGCAGTTCTCCTTTTAGTATTTCAAGACACAATTCTATCTTTTGTTGCATCGGTTCAAATTGGACAAAACAATATCATAAATAATGGTGACTGGATAGAGGTCCCAGAATATGGAGCTGATGGGGATGTAATTGACATAGCTCTTCACACAGTAAAAGTACAAAACTGGGATAAAACCATTACAACCATACCTACCTCAAAAATAATCTCTACATCAGTCAAAAACTGGAGAGGAATGTCTGATTATGGTGGCAGAAGAATCATGAGATCAATAAGTATTGATATCTCAAGTATTAAATTTTTAACATTTGAAGAAATTGAAAAATTAAAAAAAATTGCTCCTATTAAAGATTATCTGAATGAAAAAGTGCAGGAGTTGGAAACATTTAATAGCGAACTATCGTCTGGAGAATCAGTAACAGAACAAAGAAATTTAACAAATATTGGTACATTCAGAGCCTATATAGAAAGCTATCTCAGACAAAATGAAAACCTAGATACTGAAAACATGACATTTTTAGTAAGACAATTATCACCAACAAACCAGGGTGTCCCTATACAAATCTATACATTTACAAAAACTACTGACTGGGTTGAATATGAAAACATTCAGTCAGATATATTTGATCATTTAATAGCAGTGTTACATAAGTTTGATCTGAGAGCCTACCAAGATGGTATTGTCGAAGCTGCAGCAATGAAAAATTTGCACTTTAATGAGGGTCTTGAAAACTAACTTAAAACTCTCTTTCTTAAGAAAATAACAAATGCAATAGCAACTATTAGATAATTAAAGTAATTTCCAAACAAACTAAATGGAGTTTGTGAGTTAATTGGATTTATGTTTTCGTTCAAGATTTCAGAAGTGAATAAATTTGTCTGTGATAAAACCTTTCCATTATTGTCGATGAATGCAGATTTTCCAGTTATTGCAGAATGTATGACAGGCCTATCATTTGAAATCGCATTTGCACGAGACATTAATATAAATTGATCAGACATTCCGCTTTCTCCATAGCTGGCTTGATTTGTAAGAATTACAATAATCTCTGCTCCAGCCTGAACACTACCTCGAATATATCTTTGGAATGATCCCTCAAAAGAAATCACAGAGGCCAATTTATGTGATCCCATTTGAAATATTTTCTCTTGTTCTCCCCTAATCATATCTCTCGGAACTAGCGAAAGGGAAGGGATCCAATCAAGATATCTCCTAAAAGGAATGTACTCTCCAAAAGGTACTGGGTGTTGTTTCAGATATTGATCTACAATTGTTCCCTCATTGTTGATAAATAGACCATAATTTTCAAAATTAGCTTCCCGTATTGGCCTATCTCCACCAATTAAAAAATAAGAATTTAACCTCTCAACTTCTATTTGAATATCGGTCAAGACCCGATCGTGAATGAGAGGATCATTGTTAAAACCTGTCGAGCTTTCAGGCCAAATAATCAGATCTTTTTCGGAGCTAATACTTTTTGTTAAATTTATATGACTTTCATATATTCTTGCTCTTTCATTATTACATCTGTTTTTTGCTCCAGGACAAGGACTGTTTCCCTGGACAATCACAACACTAATCTGTTCAGATTTATTATTTTTGTCTAATAAATTAAAACTGTCGTTTAGTAAAAATAATGAAAGAGGTGTAAATATTAAAATGAAAAATACTAGTGAATCTTTCAAGTATGTATATTTCTTTTTATTTTCAAGTACAAATAAGACAATTAAAAGAGTCAACGATTGAATGATTAAAGAATAACCTGTCGGACCAAATGTTTTAAAAATGCTTGGTAGGAGATTGAACGAGGTATCTCTATATCCTGAAATTAAAACTGTTGAAGTTGAACCCCATGGAAAACCGCCAAATGGAAAGTAAGCCCTTAGTAAATCAAAAGTACTTATTATTCCAATCAATATAAAAAAATTGTTATTGGTTTTTACAGCAATAAATTTAAACAGTTTTCCATAAAATCCATATAAAAGACCCATAAGAATAGAAAGAGGAATCCAAGCTTCGTAACCAATTGATTGGATACCAAATAAAATTACACCAAATGATATTGCTCCAAATACTAGGCCTGAAAGAAATGGTTTACTACTTAATAAAATCCCTGAGTAAAAAAAGAACAGAGATGGAAAAATTAAATACCAGAAGTTAAATGGGGGGAAGCTCAAAAAAAATAGCACTGAGGATATTATGACTCTAGTATTCATTGTCTATTTAATGTTAACTCCGAATTCAGATTTCAAAACTAAATTATATTTCTGAATATAACAACCAATCCTGAGATTATTGAAAAGTATGTTACGCCTTTTGAAATTGCATTGTCAGAGACATCTGAAAACAGTAAAGAAGATATTTTTAATCCCACAGCAACTGGAATTGCAAGATATAAAAATAAAATTATATGATCTCTATAAATCTCACCACTAAAAAGCAGAAGACCTAGTGTTATCATTATTCCAAACGTAAAAACAGCGTTTAACGATGGTCTGAACTCCTTACCCGAAGCTCCTCTGTACAAAATTGCAATAGGAGGGCCCCCTACTCCTGCAATCATTGCAAATATTCCAGATAATGTTCCAGCGATCCATGACGAATTATTATTCCTATTCACAGTCCAGTTAAATAATGTTGCAATTCCTGCAACAAGTACAATTGCTCCTACGCTTATTGAAAGTAGTTTCTCGTTCAAGTTAATAAGGAGCAATAAACCCAAAGGGCCACCAATAATTCTTCCTAGGAATAAGAATTTAAACGGTTTCCAATCTACTTCTTTTTTTTCACGTTGATATATACGGAAAGCCATAGGCAAGGCAAGTAAACTTAGAATTTGTGGCACTAGTAGTGGCTCAATTTGGACAAGTATTGGTGAAGAAATAACAGCAAATCCAAAACCTAATATTCCTTGAATCGCTGCACTTACAAATAGAAGTAATGAAATAAATATAAGCTCAACTAGGGAAAGATCAAATGGATATGTCAACTAAGTGCTTTTTCCATTAACTCTAATATTTCACCTTCGTTTGTATGCCTTCCAGTTTCAAGTTTTGAATAAATAAGTTCACCATTTAAATACAATTCAAAAACACCACCTGTTCCTGGAATAAGATCAATGGATTTTACTTCTTTTCCGTATTTTTCAAGTATGTCTTCTACCGTACTAACTGCACGGGGTGTATAGTTTCAAACAATACAAAATTCTAGTTTGATTTCCATAAACAAATGTTACTATACGTAGCTGGATAAAAAGTTTGGAAAAACTTGCAGGTTTTTCAAATGTTTGTTAAGCTTGTGAATATATTCACAAAGTGGGGAATTAAATGACTGACGGATTAAAAGCAAGTCAAATTAAAGGTGGTATAAGCCTTCAAAGAGTTTTGACCAGGGCAGAGTTTGTAAAGAAGAATCTTGCAATACTCAATTAAGTATCTATAACAAAAGAGAGCACTGCTTTAACCATGCTCCTGTTAAATACCCAAGAGTTAGAGGAAGAATTCTTCAAGAAACTGCATAAGTTTAAAAATTCAACTTAACAATATAAACAACTAACAATTATTATTCTATTATGGCTACTAATTTTAACGTTCCCGAAATAAGTTGTGATCATTGTAAAAGTACGATTGTAAACACTTTGTCAGGTGTTGAAAATATTGAATCAGTTAATGTTGACGTTCAGACAAAAAATGTAACACTGGAGTCCTCAGAAGAGATAAATTTAGATCTTGTTAAATCACTTCTTGATGAACAAGGCTATACCGTTGTCAGCTGAGACAAAAACGTTAGTTCTATCTGTTGAAGGAATGACCTGTGCAGCATGTGCTGCAAGAATAGAGAGAGTTCTAACAAAAGAAAAATCTGTCAAAGATGTAGTTGTAAACTTCCCCCTAAAAAAAGCAATCTTAGAAGTTAACCTCGAAGATAATAATTCAGATGAATATATTCAACGAATTAGATCAATTGGATATTCAGCACAAGAAGAAATAGCCGAGGAGAAAAAAAGTAATATAAGAAAATTTCTTACTCCGTTTCTTTCTCTCATATTTACGCTTAGTATCAACCCACTCATTGGGGCTGATCAAGGTCTCGCCGCATTAGGAATAGGTTCACTAATAATTTTTGTTTTTGGTAGAAAATTTCACGTATCTGCTTTAAAAAATATAAAAAAACTTAATTTCAATATGGATACATTAATCTCTATTGGTAGTCTCTCCTCTTTCGCCATTGGAATTTTGCCAAATAATGGAGAATTAATGTACTTAGAAACAGGAGGATTCATAATTAGCTTCATTCTCCTTGGTAAGACTATAGAAGATATTTCAATTAAGTCATCTGTTTCAGTATCAGACTCCATAATCGAAAGTATTCCCAAAGATGTAAATGTTTTCGAAAATCAAATAACTGTTCGCAAGCCTTTAAATCAGATTGAAATTGGTGATGTAATCATAGTTAAGAAAGGTGAAATCATTCCTCTTGATGGTGTAATCATACGTGGTAGTTCTGAAGTTGATGAAAGCGTAATCTCTGGTGAATCCGAACCTCTTACAAAAAAAGAGGGTGATGAAATTGTATCTGGTTCAATTAATCTTGGTGATGATATTGAAGTTGAAGTAGTAAAAAAAGAGGGAGAGACAACTTTAAACCATATTGAAAAATTAATTTTGAAAGCCCAGACAAGTAAGCCTGAAGTTCAAGATCTCGTAGATAAAATAACAAATATCTTTGTTCCTTCTATTTTGATTTTAAGTTTTGCAAACATGATATTTAAATTATTTGTATTAGAAAATGATTTTTCAGAGACAATCAGTTCAACAATTGCAATTCTTGTTGTTGCCTGCCCTTGTGCTCTAGGACTTGCAACTCCTATCGTATTATTTAGGACTGCCTCAGTTTCAAATCGTAATGGTTTTATTTTTAAAAATTTTGACTATCTTCAAAGATTCAAAAATTTAGACACAATAGTTTTTGATAAAACTGGAACTCTTACTTCTGGTATTTTCAAAATAGAAAGCATCTCAGATTCAAAAGGTAAAATTGTTGATGATGAAGTATTGAGAGTGCTTGCGTCTGTTGAACAAAAATCAAACCATCCTATTGCTAAAAGCATACTTTTGGAATCGGAAATAAAAAATTTGAGTCTGTTCCCTGTAGATAATTTTATTGAAACACCAGGAATTGGTGTTAGTGGAGTTGTTGAAAACAAAAAAGTTTCTGTTTTTAGGTCGAAAGATGATTTAAAAGGGGATCTTGAATTAATAATTGATAATGAGGAATTTAAGGTAAAGCTAGTAGAAGATAAAACTGTAAATAAAGATATCATTAAAGATCTTTCAAAAGATTATGAAATTGAAATTTTATCAGGAGACAAAACTGAAAAAGTCCAAGAAATTGGAAATGATTTAAATATCAAAAATGTGTTAGGCAATCAGTCCCCAGAAGATAAATTAAAATATATTCAAGAAAAACAGATGGATAAAACGGTAGGTTTCATTGGCGATGGAATCAATGATTCACCTGCACTTAAACAAGCAAATGTAAGTTTATCCTTTTCTCAAAGCACACAAATCGCGCAAAGTGTTAGCGACATTATTATTTTTAAAGGGGGCCTTGAAATATTAAACAAAATTTTTAATATTTCAAAAAATTCAAATAAAAGAATTATTCAAAATTTATTTTTTGCCTTTATATATAACATAATCATGATTCCAATTGCTGTAAGTGGGAGTATTGTTCCAAGTATGGCTGCTTTAGCTATGGCTTTATCAAGTTTATCTGTAGTTTTAAACTCATCCAGAAAACTCTAATTTCTTTTTATATAAAATTTTTTAAATATTAATCTTCGTTTATGGAAGATGTTGTTTGGTATAGAAAGCCACTTCTATCTGACCCTGTAGCAATTCTTGCTTTTGAGGGATGGAGTGACGCTGGTAACACTGCAAGTGGTTGTATTGAAAATATTTGCGGTACCTATGATGTCGAACCTTTCGCAGAACTTAATTCCGAGGGATTTTATAACTATCAAATGAGAAGGCCCGTTGTTGAAGTAAAAGCAATTGGGGAAAGAAATTTTCACTGGCCACAAACAACTTTTTATTCTATTGAAGATTACAAACTTAAAAGAGAAGTGATCTTAGTCTTTGGAGAAGAACCTTCAATGAAATGGAAAAAATATTCACAGAATATATCAGAAGTACTAATTGAACTTGGGGTAAAAAGAGCAGTTACTTTAGGTGCATTCTTTGGCCAAGTTGCACATACTTTACCAGTACCAATATTTGGTGTAAGCGATGATCCAACTTTTAATTCAAGATTTAATGTACTTCCAACAAATTATTCTGGACCTACTGGAATTACTAGTGTTGTTGGCCATGACTTAAGAAGTAACGGAATAGAAACTTCAGGCTTATGGGCAGCAGTTCCCCATTATTTAAGTTCTGGCGCTTACCCAAAGGGTATTGGTGCCTTAATGAATAAAACTTCTGAAATCTTAAAAATTGATATAGATGATTCAGGTATTCAATCAGAAGGACAACAGTTTGATACAAAAATTAGTAAAGCTATGGAGAACTCTGAAGATCTCGCTGAATACGTATCAAAACTTGAAGAGGCAGAAGTAAGCATTGAAGATAGTTTTTCAGAGGATAATCTAGTCGAGGAAATTGAAGATTTTCTTAATAGTGAAGGTAGAGAGTTTTAGACAGACTTCTTTTTATGTCTATTTGATTTACGACGTTTTCGGTATTTATGTTTAGACATTTTCTTACGTCTTTTTTTAATCAAAGATCCCATAAAATTTAAATTTATCCTTTTTTCGTACTGCGAAATTCTAACCCAAGTAGATTAATATAGTTAAATCTTTTAAGAAAAATTATTATCATACTTTTCTAGTGCGGAAATTAATGCTTCTTGACCTCTATTGTCTTTTGGAGATTTTCTTTTTGCCCAAAAGCCCCAAGTAATCATTGATAAAATCTGAAATAATTCCATTTTTGTTTTAATTTGATCATTGTTAATTCCAATTTTTGAATAAATATCATTAATTATTTCGGTATTATCTTCTAGCTCGTTCTGCCATATAAAATCTGCGTAGTCAAAGAATGGATCCCCTTGTGATGAGTATTCCCAGTCAATCAAATATGCTTTTTCTTTAAAATAAACAAAATTAGCATGGTAGAGGTCTTGATGACATGGCTTACTATCAAGGCCAATTTTGTTCAGTTCTTTGACTATCTCTTCACCTACAGTTTTTGCTTCATCTTCAATTTTGTCATTCGTTTTGACTAATTTTTTAAAAACGTTGAGAGGAGAGAAATTTTCTTTAAATTTAAGTTCTGAATTATGCAGAATAGTTAGTAGGTTCAATGCGTCATCTCTAAATTTTATATCAAGCATATCGGTTGATTTAAAAGTATATAAATCTTCAAAATATTCTGAAATTTTTAGACCAGTTTCTTCTTCAAATACAATTAATGGCAATGATATTCCGATACTCTGAATGAGTTTTTCATTATATCCTTCAGATATTCTGTT
>CEVW01039159.1_pt1 | contig 10666 bp, 7 predicted proteins | sample 427061 | NCBI WGS metagenome assembly CEVW01 (sample SAMEA2623774, study PRJEB7988) | marine metagenome | biome: marine biome (ENVO:00000447); feature: surface water layer (ENVO:00002042); material: "saline water (ENVO:00002010), including plankton (ENVO:xxxxxxxx)" | depth 5 m
TAGTCTATGCAAACTAGTCAAATTGCAACTGAGATCACGCGAATGTCCCTTAATCGCAAGATCACGGTGTTTGTTATTTTTCTGACCATTCTTGCAATTGGGATGATTGCCGTTAGTCGGCTGCCTTTGGAAAAATACCCTAAAGACAGAGAGGGGCACTACATGCGCATTCGTACGGGATGGAGTTCAGGAGTGCCCGAAGAGGCGATGGAAAAAATCGGGCTTCCAATGGAGGAGGAGCTCAGCACGGTTCGTGGTATTGAGTCCATAGACACCCGGGCTTCCCAAACTTCTTCGGAAGTTAGTCTACGCTTCAAGCGTGATACCGATATGGATGTTGCTTATCGGGAAGTCCGCGACCGTATGGAGCGGGCCTCTCTCCGGTTTCCAGATGGAGTGGATGATTATCGTATTTATAAATACGGGGGCTCTAGTTCTTCGGTTTGCCGTATGTCCGTGCGTTACACTGACGACACCGACTTATATAACAATGTCGAAAAACATATTGTTAGGCCTCTGCAGCGTATTGACGGTGTTGCTGATGTGAATGTGAGAATTTATCGGAAAGAGATTATAATAGAATTAGACAAGGACCGTGCTGAAGCTTATGGACTTAGCATAAGTCGCCTTTCTCAGCGGCTTAGAGGGGACAATTTTACACTGTCAAGCGGTACTGTGACTGATGGAGGTAAGAAGTATCTGCTTAAATCAAGCAGTACCTTTCACTCTATGCAGGATTTAGCGAATATTCCATTAAGTGATTCGGTCTATCTGAGAGATGTTGCCACCATTAAATATGAGGTGGATGATACCTACCAAAGAACAGAACGTTGGAACAAAATGCGTTCAGCGCGGGTGGAAGTCGTCAAGGAAAGTGAAGCTAATACTGTTGAGGTGGGTAATAAAGTTGCTGCCGCTATTGATGAAATCAGCAAAAACCCTAAGTTAGCTCAGTACGAACTCTACTTATATCAGAATTATGGGGAGATCATCAAAAGACAACTGAATAGTCTGACCAACAATGGTCTTTACGGAGCTATAATGGCGGGCTTTGTTTTGTTCTTTTTTCTGCGCCAGTTCCGCTTGACGCTAATCATAGCACTCGGGATTCCTCTCGCTCTATTTATCTCCATGACAGTCATGTATTTTGCTGGGGATACTCTAAATATGACCTCCATTCTAGGATTGGTAATCTGTGTAGGCTTGCTGGTCGACAATTCAGTGGTTGTTGCGGAGAATATTCATCGCCATTTACAGTCAGGGCTGTCTCGAAAGGATGCCTGTATAAAAGGTATTGGTGAAATAGGATTGGCAATTACAACTGCCACGCTTACCACCATAATTGTTTTTCTTCCATCTCTTCTTGTCGGAGGAGAAATGCGTTTCATGTTATACCAGCTAGCATTGCCGGTGGTGTCGGCACTATTGGCATCATTAGGTATAGCAATAATTTTCATTCCCCTTTGTGTTTATCTGACTGTTGGGTCAGGTCGAAAAGATGAAACTTTTATTTCGAGGTCTCAAAGGGCCCCTTTTGCTTGGATGGTCTTGATAAAAAAAAGCCTTTTATTTCTATATGAGAAGACATTTGAAAAGTTTAACATATTATATAATAAAGCTTTAAAATATTACTTGAGTAGAAGGTTGGACTTGGCATTTATACTAATTGTCCTGCTATCGGCTACATATTTTTACGGTTTTAAAAAGATTGAAGTTACTGGATATCGCGATGATGACCGCGATGAATTTCATATGAGGGTGCGTTTCCCGGAGCACTTTACGATCGCGCAAAAGAATGATTATTTTCAACAGGTTGAAAATATCGTTGAAACCAACAAGTTGCAGCTTGGGATTTCTAGTTACCGAGTAGAATTTGACAAGCATACTCGTGCCGAGTTTGAAGCTAATTACTCTGATGAGGGAGGCACGGAAAATATTCCTAAGGATGAAGTGCCGGATAGGTTATACAAGATGTTTCCTGAAATCCCAGGTGTTCGAGTTTACTATTCAGGGATGGATACCGGAGGCGAAAAACGAAACGATCAAAAGTCGCGACACCATCTTCGCTTGGTCGGTGACGATCCAAGGCAGCTCGAGGAGGTCGGGGAAATGTTAAAGCCTGCATTTGCAGATTTGCCTGGAGTCCTCTCTGTAGAGGACAAAGATTCTGATGAGGGCCCAAATGAGATGGCATTAATGGTCGACCGCGATAGGGCTAGTTCAATTGGGATAAGTCCGGAAGCAGTTGCAGGGGTAGTAAGCAGTGCTTTGCGAGGGCGTTCGCTAGCAGATTTCAGTGGCAATGGTCGCCAAATTCCAGTTCGTATGCGGTTCAGTGAAGAAGATAGGGCGGAACTGGATGATATTAATAACTATCGTGTCAGGAGTGAGGATGGTCGTTATTCTTCGATTGGTGCTCTCACAAAACCGGCAATGCTAAATAGTGAAACTCATATTCAACGATCTGATAAAAAAATCAGTTATTACATTAGTATGAAACTTGAGTCTGGCGAGGAGAGCGTGGCGCGAAGGGCTATTTATGAGGCGCAAAGGAATATTGATTTACCAGAAGGAGTTTCGTTCAGTGAAATGAAGGTTACATTCGATGATGATGAAATTTCGACAAGCTTGATAGCCATGGGGCTTTCAATAATTTTTATATATATGCTTATTGCATTCCTATTTGAGAGCATACTAATGCCTCTTTCAATAATATTAACAATCCCCTTGGCAGCTATTGGTTCGATTTGGTTGCACTTCTCTACCGGAACCGGGATTGATGACATGGGAATAGTGGGTGGTATTCTTTTAATGGGGGTGGTGGTAAATAATGGCATTGTATTGGTCGATTACGCAAACCGACTTCGAGCTGGAGGGATAGCTCGAAATGAGGCCCTTTTGATAGCGACTCGTCACCGGTTCCGCCCAATTGTTATGACGGCTTTTACAACCATCTTTGGAATGATTCCTCTGACATTGGCGTCCTCTGAAGCTATGGGTAGAAGTTTTGAAAGTTTTGGTTATATGATTATTGGAGGAATGACTACGGCGACATTTTTCACTCTTTTAGCCGTGCCGGTATTTTATACTTTGATCGATGATGCCCAGAAGGCGATGCAAAACATTCTTGCCACTGTTTTAGATCGCTCCTCAAAAACAATTGTGGTCAAGTGAGTTTTTGCGTTTAGCTTCATTTGATGGAATCTAGAGACCTTGCTACAAGCATAACCCGATTATCTCTTAATCGTCGGGTTAGCATGTTTGTCTTGTTTCTAACTATTTTGGCCGTCGGCCTTATCGCTGTTTCCCGCCTTAAACTCGAGCTCTTGCCAAAAGGGTTCGAGGCCAACTCACTATCAATTCGAGTTCCTTGGAATTCTGCCGTCCCTCAGGAGGCAATGGAGAAAATAGCCATGCCGCTAGAGGAAGAACTAAGCACGGTAAGAGGAATTGATTCCATGACCACTTCATGTTCATCAAGTTCGGTAAGAGCTAGCCTCGATTTTAAACAGGGTATTGATATGGATGTAGCTTATCGGGAGGTACGTGATCGCCTTGAGCGCGCTAAACTACGATTTCCGGACGATGTAGAATTTTCCTATATTTATAAGATGGATACGTCTGGGTTTCCGGTAGTAATTCTTGGCGTTGCTCATGCACTTCCACCAGAGGTTGATGTGTATGATTTTATGAATAAGAAAATCATTACGCCTCTATCCCGAATTGATGGTGTTGCCAACGTTGATGCAAAGGGCTTGGAAGAGAAGGAAATCATTATCGAAGTAGATAAAGATCGCTCAGAGTCTTACGGTTTAGACATCTACAAACTGTCACGTCAGTTGCAGGGAGACAATTTCAATCTTGCGAGTGGGAATGTGCAAGATGGAGATAAAAAATATTTACTTAAGTCTAATAGTACTTATCAAACAATTGATCAGTTGAGGAATATGCCTGTAAGCACTAATATTATTTTAAGTGATATAGCTATTTTAAAATATGAACCTGAAGAGCGTCGCCATATCACTCGTGTGAATGGGAAGCCAGCCATGGCTCTAACAATTACGAAGGAAAGTTCTGCTAATACGGTGGCAGTGTGCAATCAAGTTGAGGCCATGGTTGATCAATGGAAATCAGATCCTGAGCTGGAGAACTTTGAACTTCGTATTTTTATGAATCAGGGAGGCATCGTGATGACACAGCTTAATACGCTTTATACAACAGGACGGATTGGTGCCTTTTTAGCTGCGTTGGTTCTTTTTATGTTTCTAAGGCGGTTACGTATAACTTTAATAATTACATTAGCCATTCCGCTATGTTTATTTATTGCTGTTTCGGCAATGTATTTTAGTGGTGAATCTCTAAATATACTTACTATTTTAGGCCTTGTTATTTGCGTGGGTTTGTTAGTTGATAATTCGGTGGTGGTGGCTGAGAATATTCAGCGTCATTATCAAAATGGCATGACTAGGCATGCAGCCTGCATCAAGGGGGTTCAAGAGATAGGTTTAGCTATTACAACAGCCACCTTTACTACCTTAATAGTTTTTCTTCCGGCATTATTGGTTGAAGGCCAAATGCGGTTTTTTTTGATAAGACTCGCAGTTCCAATTGTTGCTGCGTTGCTTTCTTCACTGGCTATTGCATTGGTATTTGTTCCGTTATGCGTATTTCTTACACTTGGACGTAATCCGTTCGGCCGATTTGAATGGTTAGGCCGTGCTGTTGAGAAATTTCGCGTTTGGCTTGCCCGAATGTATGATGTCACATTTGATCGGTTCAATGTTTGGTATAACAGAGCGCTCGGCTACTACCTAAAACGTCGCATCGACTTAGCTGCTATATTTCTCGTTTTATTTAGCGTCACATATTTACACACTTTTAAGGAAGTGGGTTTCTCTTTTGATGAAAAACGTGAAATGGGCCAATTCAATATGTCTTTCAATTTTCCAAGCCAATTCAATTTCGATCAGCGCACCGATTACTTTAAAAAAGTAGAGAAGATTTTAGATGCGCGAAAAGACGAGTTGGAACTCGAAGGGCATATGGTTAGGTACTCAACTTGGTACGGTTCGCTGCAAGGCTGGTTTAAGCAGGACAGGTTAAACGATGCTCCGCCCAGAGAGGTTTCTGAAAAGATATTCAAACTACTCCCAGAAGTGCCGGGTTTAAAGATTAGCTATGAACGTATGGGTGAAAGTGAAGAGAAACAGGATAGTGAAGAGCGTTATTCTGTAAGATTAGTTGGGAATGATCCCATAAAACTTGATGAAGTAACTGAATCCCTAAAACCTTTGTTTTCGAGCCTGCCGGGGGTGTTGTCGCTTCAAGAAAGGCAGGATGATAATCCTAATGAAATGGCATTGGTTGTCGACCGAGATCGTGCAAGTTCCATAGGGGTTAATCCAACTACACTTGCAGGCCTAGTTGGGAACGCATTGCGAGGGAGTAGTCTTCCTCGTTTCCAAAGTGAAGGCCGGCAAATACCAGTGCGTGTGCGATTTAGTGAAGAAGATCGTGCCGAGTTATCTGATTTAAATAACTTCCTTGTGCCCGCTGAGGATGGAAGGTTTAGTTCAGTCGGGTCCCTTACCCGGCCTTCGATGTTAAGCAGTCCACGTTATATTAGAAGAACGAATAAAACCGTTAGTCACACCCTAACAATGGAGTTGGAGTCAGGGCTTGAGGATGAAGCTAAAAAAGCTATAGATGCGGCAAAATTAAATATCGATCTTCCTGAAGGTATTTCATTTAGTGAACTTCGTAGACGATACGGAAAAGAGGATTTTGTGGCAGCAGGCTTGGCTCTTGCATTGTCTGTTCTATTTATTTACATGCTAATGGCGTTTCTTTTTGAGAGCGTTATGATGCCGTTATCGATCGTTTTCACTATTCCTTTAGCAGCAATTGGCGCAATTTGGATTCATTATTTGACAGGCATAAAAATGGATATGCTTGGAATTGTTGGAGGTATGCTGCTTGTCGGAGTGGTTGTTAACAATGGTATTGTTTTAATCGATTATGCTAATCGCCTGCGACATGCTGGTAATGACCGTAAAACTGCGCTCTTAAATGCTGCAAAGCATCGTTTTAGGCCTATCGCTATTACGGCATTAACTACAATTTTTGGAATGATTCCAATGGTGCTCTCTGATGGAGGCGATATGGGCATGAGCTATCGCAGCTTTGGTTTAACATTAATAGGAGGCATGACATCAGCTTCCCTTTTTACTTTGCTGGTTGTGCCTGTTTTTTACACGATATTTGATGATGCTCATGAGATTATTAGTGCGGCCTTTGCTGGGGTATTTTCTAAGAACACAAAGTCATCTGTGGCCAAGTGACCTTATGAGCTTTCGTTGCCTTAGTGATTTCGTGTTGACTGGAGAAGACGAGATCAGTCATAAACCTCATTTAATTAAGGCGTGTTCGTCTATTCGGTTAGGACGCCGCCCTCTCAAGGCGGAAAGACGAGTTCGATTCTCGTACGCGCTGCCAAGTTGATTACTATTATATGACTCCTTTTCAGATAATTTTTACTCCAACAGCTGCTGCGGAGCTTGGTACCTTGCCTAAGGACTTGCAGCTGGAGATTTTAGGTGAGTTTCGAGGTTTGCCGCAGGATATACGTAGTGATGAGATGGACAAATTCGGGCGCTTAAATCGTGACGGCCATCATATGTTTCGATTTAGGCTGGGCAATTATCGAGTTTACTTCGAAAGACATGAGCTGGGGGTGCTTATCCACAGAATACTTCATGCTAAAAAACAACTGCGTGATTTTCTCTATCGTAATAAGTTGCCGGGAGGCGAAGATCAAGCACTAGAAAAAAATCCAGAATTCTGGAAGTTGATAGAGAAAGCTAAATCTTCAGCTTGTTAGAGATTTTATTGTAGATCTTCTCCGAGCTCGACGTTCCAATAAGCAAGATCCAAAAAGTGCCGCCAGCTCTCATGGTACTGTAGACTGAATCTTACCTGCATGAATGGATGCCAGTGCGGCTTTCGCGGTTGTCGGATCAAATTCATGCCAGCTTGCTCTGGCGTTTTATTGGATTTGCGTGAATTGCATGGGATGCAAGAGCATACGATGTTTTCCCAAGTGGTTGGCCCGTTGTGCTGGCGTGGTACCACGTGGTCGAGATTCAGATCTCGAGAATCAAATTTTTTCCCGCAATATTGGCAGGTATTTTTGTCGCGTTGAAAAATATTATGCCGAGTAAATTTAACTTCTTTTCGAGGCATTCGATCGTAGGTCATTAGAAGTACAACTTTTGGAAGTCTCAGTTTAATGTTTACCCCACTGATGCATTCTAGTTCGGGTTTTTTTTCAGAGAAGTCAGCCCATTCATTGAAGCTGAAAGTGTTGAAATTGCCTTCTTCACTATGAACGACTTGTGCATTGCCTTCGAACAACATTGAGAGTGCTCGGCGAGTTGAGCAGATGTTTACTGCCTGCCAAAGCCGATTTAGCACCAATACTGGTTGTTCTAACACCATTGGTTAAATGGGAAGAACTGAAAAATAGCACGGTGGTTTTGTTGCTGTCAAACTGAGCTTTGATTTAGCTCAGATAATCGCGTGGATCAGCAACATGACCTGCAAGGGCGCTGGCCGCCACAGTGGCGGGGCTGGCAAGATATACTTGGCTTTCTTTGCTGCCCATGCGGCCAGGGAAATTTCTGTTGGTTGCGCTGATACACTTCATGCCCCCCTCGTTCATACGGCCAAATGTGTCAACAGGTCCACCAAGGCATGCCGAGCATCCTGCGTTTTCAGTCATTCTTACTCCAGCATCGGATAGGATATTCCAAACTGATTTTCCGTCCCATTCCGTTGTTTGCAAGTCATTGACGATCTCTGGTGTTGCAGGTACCCCGAATGTGTCTATGCGAACTTCTTGTCCCTTAACAATTTCAGCGAATGCTATAAAGTCACTCGTTTTACCTCCAGTGCAGGATCCGATGTAAGCACGATCTAATTTCATGTCGGTCATTTCACGGGCGAGCTTCCGGTTGCCCGGGTCGGGATGACAAGCTACTGTAGGTTCAAGTTGACTTAGGTCGACGGTTGAATCGTAGATAAATGATTCATTGTCATCACGCTCTACAGGTTCATATTCGCTTTTTGTGCCGTTAAGGGATGTGCGTTCCTCGACCAGAGACTTGGTCTTTTCATCATACTCAAAAATACCATTTTTTCCGCCCGCCTCAATGGCCATGTTGGCAACCGTCATCCGGTCATCCATTGAGAGTTCAGTTGCTCCCTGCCCATCAAATTGCATGGCGCGGTAGGTTGCCCCATCAAAGCCAATTTCTCCAATAACATGAAGTATAATGTCCTTAGCCATCACGCCGGGCTGTAATTTACCTTCAAGTTTAAAGTGCATTGTTTCTGGCACCTTGATTAGCAATTTGCCAGTTCCCATAACAAAGCCTGCATCGGTGTTGCCTATCCCGGTGGCGAATTGGTTGAATGCTCCGGCCATGCAAGTATGGGAGTCTGTTCCGAATAAAATTTCGCCAGGTCTCAGATGTCCCTTTTGTGGTAACGCTGCATGGCAGACTCCTGCGTAACGTGATCCGTATTGACGCTTAAGTAACCCTTGTGATGAGTCGAACTGCCAATTGCCATTTTCATCATCGATAACGTCATAGAAATATGGAAGGCCTTGTTCTTTAGAAAATGCGCGGAGAATATCTACGTTCCGATTTGACAATGAGTCAGATGTAAAAATGTAATGATCTGGAATAATCACAATCTTTTTTTTGTCCCAAACTTTGGCATCCTCGCCGAACTCGCGCTTAAAGACCCCGATCGTGCCAGGGCCGCAGACGTCGTGAGTCATCAAAGTATCGACTTTTACCCAGACGTTTTCTCCGGCAGTTAAATTACTTTTGCCCGAAGCCCGGGCCATTATTTTCTCAGTTAGCGTCATTGCAGCTGGGACAATGTATCGGCGAGTAGGCCATCACGCAATCGTGTTTTAGTCTCATCCGTTAATCATTAATTTAAGTGTGACATCCAGCAACGACATCTTTGCTATGAAGTTCGGGAGTGAATGGCTCAAGGAGCATAGGTCTTTTATGATCAAGATGCCGTCGGCATATGGCGAAAAAATCTAGTTTGTTTTGTGCTCTCCGAATGTCGTGGAGAAATTGACCACCAGCATCTATTCCTAATCCAAAGTAGTTCATGTACTTTTTCATTTTATGCACCTGACTGCGCTCGATGTAGTTATCTGGTGCAGTTTTTTCAAATAATTCTTCGACATAATTAAGAACCTCTTGTCCGCTTGGCCTAGTGAGAGGTTCTCCACGGAGATACTGCCGAATTTGTTCGAACATCCATGGATTACGGATAATACCTCGTCCTATCATTAGGCCGTGTGCGTTGGTCTCGTTGAGCACTGACTCTGCTTTTGCAGCCGAGTATATGTTGCCATTGGCCAAGACGGGGCATCCTGCTTCTTCGCATGAACGTTTTATAAAATCATAATGCACTGGGCTCCTATACATTTCCTTCACCGTCCTGCCATGGACGGTGAGCAAATCAAGATTATGTTTAGAAAAGATAGATAGTAATTTGTCGTATGTGCTTGGGGTATCAAAGCCAATTCGAGTTTTTACTGTGAACCGTGTCTCGATTGCCTCACGAAGAGCTCCAAGAATTCTGTCGACTCGGTCTGGTTCGCGTAGAAGTCCGCCGCCAGCGCACTTTTTATAAACGACGGGTGCTGGGCAGCCTAGATTGAGATCAACTGCAGCAATAGGATAATGCTGTAACTCCCGGGCTGTCCGAATTAGGTCTGGGATGCTGTTACCGATCATTTGAGCGACCACTGGTTGTCCAGTTGGATTTTCAGTAATAGATTTCAGAATTGGTTTTTCCAATCTGGACCCATTGCGTACTCGAAAGTATTCGGTAAAATAAACATCTGCACCACCGCGTTTATCGATCACTTTCCAGAATGGAAGATCTGTAACATCCTGCATCGGGGCAAGTGCCAACATAGGCTCGGCCCCATGAATAATTGCATCAAATGCTTTTACCTGTTTGCTTAGCGGCATCGCAGAGCGATTTCTCCCGTTTCGTAAACGATTTGGCAATCTCAAAACACTTTTGGTTTGTTCGATTATGACTAGAATATAACCAATTAAGGCGTAGGGATTGGCTATTAAGCTTTGTCAATGTAGGTTCACTTCCAGATGAGCGCTATTGAAAAAATATTGTCGCTTAAAAAATTACCTGTTTGGCGTCGGAAACTTCGCGAATCTAATCGCCGATTGGTAGTAACGAATGGCTGTTTTGACCTTCTCCATGCGGGGCATGTAACTTATTTGGAGCAGTCAGCAGCCCAAGGGGATTTACTGCTAGTTGGGTGTAATGGAGATGACTCAGTTCGAGAACTCAAAGGTTCAGGCCGCCCAGTAAATGGGGAGGAAGATCGTGCTTTGGTTTTGGCCGGGCTTGAATCTGTGGGAGCCGTGGTGGTATTTCATGAGAAAAATGCTGTAAATTTTTTGCGTATGGCTCAGCCGGATGTTTACGTTAAGGGAGGGGACTATACTCTTGAAACATTGGTGACGGATGAGCGCGAGGTGATTGAAGAATCTGGCGGCGAGATTGTTATTATTCCATTTGTCCCAGGTAAGTCCACTTCATCAAT
>CEVW01027660.1_pt1 | contig 10661 bp, 8 predicted proteins | sample 427061 | NCBI WGS metagenome assembly CEVW01 (sample SAMEA2623774, study PRJEB7988) | marine metagenome | biome: marine biome (ENVO:00000447); feature: surface water layer (ENVO:00002042); material: "saline water (ENVO:00002010), including plankton (ENVO:xxxxxxxx)" | depth 5 m
TCAAAGCATTCTCCTGAGGTCACTCAAATTGTCCCATCAAGCAAGATGATGAATACAGATCAGCAGACCTTAGGAACTCTCTTAAGTAATCTACATGGAATAGAGGTACAAAGTGCACATGACTATGGTAGAAATGTAAATGTTTCAATAAGAGGTTCCTCAGATTTCAAGCCTGGGGGTTATAATAATCGAGTGCTATTACTACTTGATGGATTCCCAGTTTCCATACCTAACTCAGGATCTTCCGATTGGAATGCCATTCCTTTTGAAACGGTAAAGCATATCGAAGTAGTTCGTGGACCAGCTTCATCCATTTATGGTCATAATTCAATGGGTGGTGTCATTAATATTGTTACAAGATCAGGAGATGGTTTGAGCCAATTTTCACCTGAAGTAAGGTTTGGAAGTTTTGGATCTGAATCTCTTTCATTGGCTTATGCTGGAGGAAATGAGAAGACTAATCTAGTCAGCTCCCTAGGGTATGCAAATTCTAATGGACACCGATTTAATTCAGGATATGAGCAGACCAGATTTTCACTTAAAATAAATAGATCATTACCAAGAGATCAGAAGATTCAATTCTCATATCTTGTGTGCAATAGTTTTAATGGACAACCGGGTTTTGTTTACCCTGATAATCCTGGACTCATATCCTACAGAGAATCTTATCGATTGAGTAATTATCTACAGATGTACTATAAGCGAATAATCAATCAATACCTTATCTCATTTTCGCTGGCTACAAACCATTTTGAAACAGACTACAGAGATCGTGATGATACTCCTATTGATGAATTTCGTGATAAGACAGAGTATAGAGACCGTAGTTATATGGCTAGAGCTCAGGTACAAAGATTTTTTAAAGATGGTAATAATATTATAATTGGTTCAGAGATCTCACTAGATCAGTCAAGCTCTAATGTTTTAAGAAATATTTATGAGAGACCAGAACAGAGAACTAATGCTGGATTTGCACAATACAGGATGAGATTTTGGGATGATCTAATGCTGGATATGGGAATGAGATTTGATTCCCGTGATGTAACTGGAGGCGAGGGGTATAGTGTTAAGTCTTTTCAGGCTTTCTCACCAAAAATAAGTATTTCTTATCAACTAAATCCTAGTTTGATAACATACTTGGCATTTAATAGAGGTTTTAGAGCTCCATCCATATCAGAGTTGTTTTTAGAATATGAAAGCAGCTATGGTCTATTGTTGCAAGGGAACCCCGAGCTGGAACCTGAATCCTTGACCAGTCTTGAAGGTGGATTAAAATTTCAAAAGGAACAAGTATCATTTTTTGGTAATGTTTTCTTTAACCATTATAGTGATATGATCGATTTCATATATACTATTCCCGTAAGATCAGTCAATCGAGAAATTGTCAGAGGAATAGGTGTTGAATTAGGGTCGAATATCTCGATGGAAAGCATTGGCTCCAATTTTAATATCACATATGGTTATCTTAATCTGAGCGAGGACTCTGATGCGCCATTATTGTATAGACCTAAACACAAGGTAAGGTTTACTTGGGTACAGCAATTCTCGTTGTTTGATATCCGATTATCAACTAGATATGCCAGTAAACAATTATATGAAGATTTTCTAAGTGATACCCATCCAATGGACGACAATACAGTTATTTTCCCTCTGGAGACTCTTCCAGAAACATTCATATCTGATTTTAGTATATCCAAAATCATCCTTGATTATGATATATCACTTAAGGTTAAGAATTTGTTTGATAATGATTATGTGTTGATCCAGCATTATCCAATGCCTGGAAGAAATTTTGAAATGTCAATAACGAAAGCGATTAAATAAAGGAATCACCCATGAATAAGATCTCAAAAGCAATTATCTCAACATTATCTATTCTTCTATTGTTCTCTTGTGAAGATAATGAAAATAACACAGAACCAGTTTTGGCTGAATTTGGCAGCATATCGGGTGAAGTTACTTTTAGTGGTACATGGCCAGATAGTGGGGAAGTATTGATCACGTTGGATACATCCTATCCTCCAATGGGCCCTCCAGCAGGATTTACATACATTACTAACGATGAAGTTACTAGTGGTGTGTATAATTACTCGTTTTCTAATCTATCCTTTAGAAACTATGAGGCAATTACAATAACATACTGGTCTCTTGGTTATGCAACAGCAGGTACTAATTATAGTTTAATTGGTGGTTTCATTGACTCAATAAATGTAACACAAGATGATGCAGATCAAACTATTAATATGGATGCTACTTTCAATTAGATGAGCAAAAAAGATGAATATTCAATCAAATAAATTTCTTCGTGCATTCTGGTTAGGATTGGGTCTTTTATTATCAATGATCGGTCTTATTGGAATCATTGTTCCAGGACTACCAACGACCCCAATCATGATATTAGCAGCGGCTTGTTTTTTCAAAAGTTCAGAGAAATTATATGATTGGGTCCTCCAAAATAAATATTTTGGAGAACACGTTAAAAATTTTCGAGAAGGTAGATGCATGCCATTGAAAGCCAAAGTTACGGCAATAATCACAATGTGGATCTTTGTCTCAATCTCAATATTCATTGGAATACCTGATACAATGATACTAGTTAAGGTCCTAACTTTTATTGGTGCAGCTACAGGTACGATCTATGTGATCAGTTTGAGAACAATATAAGCTATTTACTCAGTCAACTTCCCTAAACGACGATACTTCTCTTTATACTTTTCCCATAGCCTCTTTTGGCGATCTGATAGATCTATCTCTCTACCTTGTATAAAGGCTTTTATTGGATTAGTTGTTTGAGTTAATGGCTCGCTTTCGGCGATGAAAAATGTTGCATCTTTTCCTGATTCTAGAGATCCGATCCTATCATCAACTCCTAGTATTTCTGCTGCAGAAAGAGTTATCGATCTTAGTGCATGATCTTTAGATAGGCCCCAAGATACAGCACGCATTGCTTCATCTGGTAGAGTACGTACATGGCCATCCATTGGATATCCTGGGTCCAATGAGATACAGAAATGAACACCCGCTTCTTGTAGTACTGAAGGAAGTTTATATGGCATATGTATGGGCTCAAATCTTCTCCAAGGTGTTACCTGTACTCCTAGAAGGATGACAGGTATATTATTTTCGACTAATATCTTTGGATTGATCCAGGAGTCTCTTCCTCCAACAATAATAATATTCAGGTCTTGTTCATTTGCCCATTTTGCAGCCGCTTCGATTTGTCTAATGTCATCTGCCTTGATATGAATGGGATCCTTATAGATCACAAAAGGTATCATTGATTCTAGACGAAGATCGGTCTTTTGTTTGTGTTCGGCTTTTCTTTCTTTTGCATTTTTCCTTTTGTGATATGCTCGAACATTTTGGATCAATTGATCTAATTCTCTGATTCGCTGTTTGTACTCATCTTTCTGTATTTTATCATTCTTTTTTCGATTTTTACCATAATCCACATACATATAGGGCCAATTGATATTTAATGCTGCAGGATGTTTCAGTGTTGCATCTTCCCAGGTCCAACCATCTAATGACATTACCGAAGATTGGCCAGGTATTCTTCCTGAGGAAGGTGCGGAATTCACAGTAAGTATACCATTAGATCGTGTAACTGGTATTAGATCTGAATCAGGATTGTAGGCTACATTTGCTCGAACATTTGGATTTATTTCTCCTATCTCAGAATGGTCATTGGTCTGTTTGACCGCAGAGATCTCGGTTAGTCCAATTCGTGTATATCCAGCCACATATCCAGGCACGACATGTTTTCCATATATCTCATAGATATCTGTATCAGGAGATGGCTGTATCTGCTCATCTATTGTAATGATCTTTCCCTCGGCAAATAAAAGATCATGCTCCTCCAGGACATCACCTGAAACTGTATGTAGAGTGCCACCTCGAAGGAGTATGGGTCTCTTTTGTTCGATACCAGGAATCTGGTCATTTGAATATGAGACTGAAACAATTAATAATAAAAATAGGTATCTCATTCGTATTGCCCCGTTTCCATTAGTTCTAGGTCATCTATCTCACAATTATGAATATGACGTGGGGTTACACTATTTGGTTTCATGGTCTTTCCAGATGAAGTAGTACTATATGAAAGAATCTTTTGAATCAATTTTTCTCTTTCGACCTTATCTCTTTCTTCTAATTGATCGTTTTCATCTACGGACCAATATCTTGTTCCCTCGATCCACGTCTCCAAGACTTTTGAATAGATGGATAGTGGAGCACCATCCCATATGACAAAATCTGCATCTTTTCCTTCTTCGAGTGAACCAACCCATTTATCTATCTTTAATTGTTTTGCTGGATTGATCGTCACAAAATTCAGTGCTTCTTCTTCAGATAGGCCTCCATACTTGACTGCTTTCATGGCCTCGGTATTCATTCTTCGTGCTAACTCACTATCATCAGAGTTAAATGAAACTAAAACATTATTCTTTGCCATTATTGTCCCATTATGTGGTATGGCATCAATAACCTCATATTTATATTGCCACCAGTCTGAGAACGTGGATGCTCCTGCTCCATGTTCTGCTAGTCGCTCAGCTACTTTGTACCCTTCAAGAACATGCTGAAATGTTGCAATCTTAAAACCAAAATCTTCTGCGATTCTTGTTAGCATCCATATTTCATCCTGTCTGTAGGAGTGACAATGGAGTAATCTTTTCCCCTCCAATATCTCTGCTAAAGCCTCTAATTCTAGATCTATTCTTGGGGGTGTGGTTTTCCTCTGAGCTTTTGAACTTCGTTTGTAGGTCTTATGGCGATGTCTATAATCTTGAGCAGCTCTAAATGCATCTCGGATTACTTGTTCAACACCCATTCTTGTTTGGGGGTATCTTCCATTGCCTGACCAATTAGCCTGTTTAACATTTTCTCCTAAGGCAAATTTTATACCCTCTGGAGCATTCTTGAAAAGAAGGTCGTCTGGACCTGAACCCCATCTAAGTTTTATGACAGCATTTTGGCCTCCAATTGGGTTGGCAGAACCATGCAGAATATTGGCAGTCGTAAGTCCTCCACCTAGTTGTCTGTAGATATTCACATCATCCGCAAACAATACATCTCGTATTCTTACCTCAGCTGTTACTGCTTGTGCACCTTCATTTATAGATGATGCTGCTGAGTGACTATGGCAATCAATGAGTCCAGGTGTTACATATTTACCAGTTCCATCGATCACGAGAGCACTTCCCATTGGAACGCTGATGTCGGGGGCGACCTTATCGATCTTCCCATTGACAAATAGGATGTCCCAATCTTCTACTATTCCTTTTGGACCACAGGTCCATATCGTTGCATTATCAATTAATATGGCATTAGGAGATAAGAGATCTTTATTCAGGCCATAAGCGCCTTCTGGAAAGAATACTTTGGATTCGCTCATGGTTTCCTTTTCCCTAGTCACCTTTTTACCTGTTAAAGTGCGTTTTGCTTTGAACTCATATTCCATTGAACCATCAAAGACTCTACCTACGATGCGATCTTTCTTTATTTCACCTTTGAATGCAAGAGTTGCATCTATATCTAAAAGAGCACCCTTCAACTTAAAATCGATTCCGCTACCATCAATTTTTAAATCAATCAAATTAAATGATTCATCATTTGAAGTAACCTTGCCCTCTAATTGGTTATTCGCTAAAGCCATTTGATTTTTATCTTTATCTTTTTTAAATCTACTTGGAACATCAAACTCAAGTTTGAGAGTCTTATTTTGGATGATAAGATCCCACTTTCCAGCTAATCGCGTTTTATGTCTATTAGCAATATACTTTTCTTTTCCAGAAAGCCAGACAGATGTCACTCTTGACCTGGGGTCGAAATAATTTCCATCTGTAACAACTAGGTTTGCCATGAAACCAGGCTGAATTTTTCCAAGAGTTTTTTCCAATCCCATTGCTTCTGCGGGATAGGTTGTTAACGCTGCAAGTGTTACGTCCTCTGAGATACCACGCTCGATGATCTTCCTTAGATTTTTTCTGAAATCCAATTTATTTTTCAAAGTCCCAGAGGTAAAGCTAAAACGCATCCCAGCGTCAAAGACCTTTTTTATGTTATCAGGGGCCATATCCCAGTGCTTTAACTGTTCATTGGAAAATTGTAGTGCAACGTATGGATCATTTACTTTTGGTTTATTAGGAAATTCAAGAGGAAATATTATGAAGGGATTATGTTCTGCTATTTCATTTAGTCTCCTGTATTCATACCCGCTTGCTAGGAGCCAAGGATTAAGATTGAATTCTTTTGAAATTTTCAATGATCGAAGTGCAGCATGCTCTTCTCGTGTCATAAAGAGGAAGGGGCTTTTATTACCTTTGAACTTGGCTATTTCAACCAGAGAAGGGTTTAAAGGAAGAGGCTCATTCTCTTCAGGATATTTATTTATGATCTCAAGCGAGCGTTGGTACCAATCTGCATCAAGCAGGGTCTGTCTTATTACTGCAATGACTCCAAGAAGGGAATTAGGATAGCCATTATCAGACCATCCAGTTGTTTTGAACTCAATTAATTCCGATACATCTTTCGCAACAGATAACATTTCATCATTCAGTACAACAAGGTCTGATTTCCCCTTAAAGATTCCTTTCTCAGGTACAATATGTGCAGCAGTAATTCCAATGGAGTGAAGAGACTTTAGGGTCTTCTTTTTTATATTGAGATCATCTTTTGCACGATAGTCTGCTCTGATCTTTTCATTCCAATGATCATCAGGGCTTTTGACCTTTTCATCTTGCTTGACTTCTAACCAACCATCAATGAAACCTGCATATAAATGTGCACCCTCTAAGTCAATCTCGTATGCATCAAGAGGTACTTTGATATAGCGTCCTACTTTTTCAATTTTACCATCTCTGATAACGACTGTACCATTTTTAATGGAATCACCTGGTTCAGTATGGATCATTGCATTGGTCAATGCCCAGACCCTTGGATCATTCCTGTGAATGTCTTTTACAGGCTCAGTCTGTGCAAGTAAGACAGAAACAAGAATTATAAAATATGAGAATTGTTGCTTCAAAAGTTTGGACCTTTTAATTCATTATTATCAAGAAAGTCTGTAACATACTGAAAAGTATCTTCAATTTCATCAGAAATATGAAATAGGTCAAGATCTTCAGGTGATATAGTTCCAATTTCAACTAGATAATCCCAATTGACGACTTTTTCCCAAAATTCTTTACCATACAATACAATGGGTAGACGCTTCTTGATCTTTTCAGTTTGAATTAAAGTTAATAATTCCATCAGTTCATCTAGTGTACCAAAACCACCTGGCCATACGATCAATGCTTTGGCAAGATATAGAAACCAAAACTTACGCATGAAAAAATAATGGAATTTCATATCCAGGTCATCTGATATCCATTTATTTCCAGATGACTCAAAAGGGAGGGAAATGGTAAGCCCAACATTTATACCTCCTGCATCAGAGGCCCCTCTATTGGAAGCTTCCATTATTCCTGGTCCTCCTCCTGAGCATATGATATAACGATGTTTTGTACTTTTTAGACCTTTACTCCATTTTGTTAGTCTTTTTGCGAGCTCACGTGCATCTTCATAGTAGCGACTCATCTTTAGATCCATTTGTAATCTTGCCATAGTTTGTTTGTCTGCATCATCAGGCGCATTTGATAATGCTTTTTCTGCATCTTCTTTTGATGAAGTTCTAGCTGAACCAAAGAAAACAATCGTATCTGAAATGTTATTACGTTCTAATCGCTGTAGTGGCCCGTAATATTCTGATAGTATTCTTAGTGACCTTCCAGAAGTACTTCCTAGGAATTCACGGTTATAATAGAATCTATCTTTGGGGTCAATTTTAGACATGTTATTCAATCCTTTTATATCTTAATTCGTAAAGTAAACCTTTTCCTTTGCAAAAAAAAGCTATGATTATAAAGGATATAATCTATTGATTGGACAAAATTAATCTGGGTATTTTCTGATGATGAAATTTAACATTTTATTCATAGGAATATTTTTATCCTGTACTCCGCCTTCACCCAACCCAATAGCTATGCCTCCAACTAAAAGTGCTATGGTCGAGCCATTGGAAGAGACGATCTATACTCTGGGGTATATGTCAGAGTATGATATATGGGAATTTTTAAAAGGGAAGCCATCTGAGGAGGAGGTCATTGAAACATTTGGATTCCCAGATTCTGTATGGTTAGATGATGAACAATCGACAAAATTTCTTTACTATTACATATCAAAAATAAGGGATTATAATACCATAGAGGTCAGTGCCACTACAGATAGTGTATCTGGGTTTGAATGGGACTAGTTGATAATGAATAAAAAACTGCTTAACTATAGTGACTATTTAAGATTGGAAGAAATTTTGAATAATCAAAAATTAAAGAGTGCTGAACACGGTGCGCCTGCGCACGATGAAATGTTATTCATTATCATTCATCAAGTCTATGAACTATGGTTCAAACAAATAATCCATGAATTGGATTCTGTGCTGGTGATGTTTAGTAAGGTATCTATTTCGGAATCAGATGTGAGTCTGGGGGTAACAAGACTAGATAGGATCATTGAAATACAAAAAATTCTCATTGATCAGATTCGTGTTCTAGAGACGATGACAGCAATGGACTTTCTGGAGTTTAGAGATCATCTCTTCCCCTCATCTGGCTTCCAAAGTTCTCAGTTCAGGCAATTGGAAAATAAACTTGGTCTTAAAAAAACCGATAGAATCAACTATGGAGGGAAAGACTATAAATTGGCTATAAAGAAAAATGAAAAGGATAATGTAGGAAAATCCGAGAGCCAGCCTTCTCTTTTTCAATTAATGGAGACCTGGTTAGAAAGAACACCATTCTTACAATTTGAAGGATTTGATTTTTGGGATCAATACAGTGTCGCAGTCCAATCGTTGTTAGAGGGTGAGGAAAACGTGATCAAAAACAATCCAAATTATTCAAAGGAGGAGGTGGAGTATCATCTGAAAGAACACGAAAGAGCAGTTGCCTCATTTGAAGCAATGATAGATTCAAATAAGCACAATGAGCTCATAGAGAAAAATAAAAAACGTCTTTCTCATAAAGCCACGCAAGCAGCTTTACTTATTTTCCTATATCGTGACGAGCCCATACTGCACTCCCCATTTAATTTTTTATCAAGGCTCATGGATGTGGATGAACTTTTCACTACTTGGAGACAAAGACATGCATTAATGGTGCGGAGAATGATTGGGTCTAAAATTGGGACAGGAGGTTCATCTGGTCATGCATATCTAAAATCAACTGCAGATAGGCATAAGGTCTTTGCTGAATTGGCTGATCTCTCAACCTTTTTCATTCCTAGGTCTGCTCTTCCAGAATTGCCTGAACATATAAAACGAAACCTGGGGTATCATTTTCAATCATGAAACTATCATTCAAGAATAAACATGCAATCGTTTGTGGAAGCACCGATGGCATTGGAAGATCAACAGCAAAATCATTAGCAAGTTTAGGTTGCGAGATCACTTTAGTTGCTCGCAATCAAGAAAAATTGGATGAGGTAAGATCATCTTTGCCAATGAATCATGATCAAAATCATCAAGTAATATGTGCAGATTTCAATGACTCAAATGGTTTGGAAGAGAAAGTTAATATGCATGTGGATTCATTGGGTAAAGTTGTAGACATATTAGTCAATAATTCAGGTGGCCCTCATGGCGGACCGTTGATCGAAGCCGATGAAGAGGAGTTCAGGATAGCATTTGAGAGATTGTTGATCTGTAATCAGGTCATGACCAAAGCAGTTTTTCCGGGGATGAAGAAAAAGGGTTCTGGGAGAATCATTAATATTATTTCTACATCGGTCACTCAAGTTATTCCAGGTCTAGGTGTCTCAAATACAATTAGAGGGAGCGTTGCGCAATGGGGCAAGACCCTCGCTTTGGAATTAGGCGAGTACGGTATATGTGTTAATAATGTTCTTCCAGGGTATACATCTACTGCTAGATTAAAAGAATTAGCAGAAAGTAAGGCAAAAAAATTGGGTGTGACCTCTGATAACATTTATGATCAGTGGGAAAAAAATACATCACTAAAACGTTTGGGTACTCCAGAAGAGATTGCAAATGCAATCTTGTTTTTGGCTTCAGATGAATCTGCCTATGTTACTGGGCACAATCTTTCAGTAGATGGCGGTCGTTTTGGTGCTTGAAAAAATCAATGTTTAGAGCTTAGAGCTAATCAATCAATGGAATTGGTTCAAAATTATATCTCAGGTGAATATGTTGCTCCAAGATCCACTAGCAGGTTGGACCTATATGATCCAGCAGTGGGAGAAGTATATGCCCAATTAGTTGACTCGAATTCTGAAGACGTGCAAGATGCAGTTAGGTCAGCCAAGGATGCATTTCCTACATGGTCTGGATTAAGTTCAAATGAAAGAGCAAACTATTTATTGGCAATTGCTGAAGAGATAGATTCTCAATCAGATAATTTTTCTGAGTTTGAGTCGAGGGATACTGGAAAGCCAATTACTCTGGCTCGATCTTTAGACATACCACGGTCAATATCAAATCTTAAATTTTTTGCTGAACATGTTCAGGATTTTAAATTTAAATGGGAATTGAAAAATGATACTTCAATTAATTATGTAACGAGGTCACCACTTGGTGTGGTATGTTGTATCTCACCTTGGAATTT
>CEVW01008967.1_pt1 | contig 10651 bp, 7 predicted proteins | sample 427061 | NCBI WGS metagenome assembly CEVW01 (sample SAMEA2623774, study PRJEB7988) | marine metagenome | biome: marine biome (ENVO:00000447); feature: surface water layer (ENVO:00002042); material: "saline water (ENVO:00002010), including plankton (ENVO:xxxxxxxx)" | depth 5 m
TCTGATAATGATCGTCAGCGAATTTAAGGTATCGATTCGACTGTTGGGGGTGGGTATCCTCGGCGGCGCCTTGTCGGCGTTTTGGACAGTCCCGTTTTTGATTCGACGCCCTTTCCTGAACGACATGGGGTGGGAGAAACTCGACGATGTCCGCAATAATCTTTTCTTCCCTGAACGACTGTCGGGGGATAGCGCCAAGATGGCCATCTTCTGGCTTCTCGCTTTAGCCGCAATAGGCGTCGTAGTCGGGTGTTTGCGTTGGTACCAGCCAGCAATCTTTTTTCTTGCGGTTGGGGTCACCGCAGCCCTCGCCTTCACCTTTTGGCCTCAACATCGCCTATGGAACGCGCGACTACTTCCGTTTTGGTACTTGGCTGTGTATTTCTCTGCCGCGGTCGGTGTTTATTTTCTAATCGAATTATTGCGAACCAAAGATTTTCCAGACCGTCGCGCACCTTCTCATGGCAACGGAAACTCAAAAGTCGTCATGGTTCCAGTCGCAGTTTTGCTTGCCGCGGTCACCTTCATTTTGGTCTATTTGGGAATCGCCCCTGGTGGTGCCTACAACCAAAATGGCGATTTTCGCTGGGGTCCGGTAACGGTCGCGCCCGACGATCGGAACTTTGTTGCGGGCTGGGCTGCTTGGAACTTCACCGGCTACGAAGCACGCGCCGGTTATCCGGTTTATAGAGCCCTTATAGAGACCATGACGGACATTGGAGAGAGTTATGGATGCGGACGAGCGCTATGGGAGTATGACCGGGATGAATTGGGGTCCTATGGAACGCCCATGGCTCCAATGTTGCTGCCCTACTGGACAAATGGCTGCATCGGCTCAATGGAAGGCCTCTATTTCGAGTCGTCTGCAACCGTCCCGTTTCACTTCTTGATGCAGTCAGAGTTGTCCGCGAACCCGTCCCGACCGATGCGAGGCCTGCCCTATAGGGGACTGGATTTAGACTCCGGTATCGAACACATGCAAATGTCGGGAGTCCGGTACTACCTAGCTTTCAGTGAAGAATCTATTGAACAAGCGACTGAACACACAGACAGGCTTGAACTGTTGGCAATCTCAGGTCCTTGGCGAATTTACCGAGTCGGGAACTCTCCGCTGATTGAGGGTCTCTCATATGAACCCAACGTTTCTTCCAGCGGCAATGCGGGAGGCCGAGCCTGGACTGACCCCGCCGTGGCATGGTTCAACGACCCCGCTCGCCGACATGTTCCAATTGTCGAAGACGGACCCCAGCAATGGGCGCGTGTCGATGTTGTAGAGGCGCCGTTTACCGCCGGACGAACTTTCACTGAACCAACTGAACGACCGTTGCCCTCAACCGCGATAACAGAGATTCACGAGTCTCGCGAAAAGATCAGCTTTTCTGTTGACCGCCTCGGCGTCCCAGTACTGATCAAAACGTCTTATTTTCCGAATTGGTCAGCCGCGGGAGCGTTGGGTCCTTACAGGGCTACCCCCAATTGGATGGTAGTAATTCCCACTGACCATCACGTCGAGTTGGAATTCGAAGCAACCTGGGCCGAGTATTTAGGGTGGGCAGCGACCCTCCTTGGAATCGTGGGAGTCGCTTCCATGCTCCGAAGTCAACGCAGAGAGATAAGCAAATGACGGACCGGCGCATCTCGGTGATTTTGCCCGCATATCGCGCGGCCCCGCTCGTCGCAGAAGCTATTCAACGAATTCGAGATGATGTTCAACCAGCAGAGGTGGAAATCATTGTCGTAGATGATGGGTCGAAGGACGAGACAGCCAACATCGCACGAGAATCAGGAGCGGACGAAGTTATTGAGCTGACCCAAAATCGAGGTAAAGGTGAGGCAGTTCGACGAGGCATGGCGGCCGCATCAGGTTCCTATCTGGTGTTTACCGACGTAGACCTTGCCTATCGTCCATCACAAATAATGAACATCGTTGAAGCCCTGGAAAAAGGCGCAGATGTAGCTTTGGGCAGTCGTCGTCACAGCGAAAGTGAAGAAAACGGTCCACCCAGCCCTATGCGTGAGCAAGGTAGCCGAGTCTTCAACCGTCTTGCCCGCCTGTTCTTGCCCGGCCCTCACCTTGACACCCAATGCGGTCTAAAGGGGTTCACCTTTCAAGCAGCTCAATCCGTCTTCCCAATTTCAAGAATCAGTGGGTTCGCGTTTGATGTCGAGGTTCTTTTCCTGGCTCGACGGTGTGATATGGAGATAGTGGAGATCCCAGTAGTTGTGGACCACTTGGAGCAAAGCACAGTGCGATTCATCCCCCAAGCAATTCGGATGCTCTGGGATGTGGCCAGAGTTCGTCTATGGTCGATGACCAGGAGATACAACCACGCACCTCCTCAAGGTGGTTAATCTCCCAGATGCGATGTCTCAAAACGATGTGATCCCGCCAATCATCCCAGAACGCCTAGCGAAAGTATTTAAGGCATACGACATTCGGGGTCTCGCACCAGAAGAATTTGACGAACCGATGGCACGAGCGTTGGGTGCTGCGTTCGCAAAATTCACACAGTCCGACGCAGTCGTCATTGGGCGAGATATGAGACCCTCAGGTGAAGGACTCTCCGCGGCGTTCAGTGAAGGCGTCACGTCCCAAGGAGTCGACGTAACCAATATTGGGTTGGCGTCCACAGACCTCCTCTACTTCGCATCGGGATATTTGAACGCGCCCGCAGCCATGCTGACCGCGTCGCATAATCCAGCCGCGTATAACGGGATGAAGCTATGTCAATCGTCGGCAAAAGCGATCGGCGCAGACACCGGATTAGATCAAATTCAGCATTTGGCCACTCAACCCGCCAGCTCAACCAAGCAGCGGGGCAGTGTTCACCATATGGACCTTCTCGACAAGTTCGTTCAACACGTCCATTCATTTGTGGACATCAGTGCGTTGAAGCCACTGAAGGTGGTTGCCGACACAGCTAACGGAATGGGTGGACTTGTGGTACCCGCAGCGTTCAACGCCCTTCCATTCGAACTAGAAATCCTTTACGAAGACCTTGATGGAACCTTTCCAAACCACCCCGCTGACCCACTGCAAATAGAAAATTTGGCAGACCTTCAACGTCGCGTGCTCGAGACTGGAGCAGATATCGGTTTGGCATTTGACGGTGACGCCGACCGAGTGTTCCTCGTCGATGAACGAGCGGTTCCTATTACTGGATCGATCACCACAGCCCTAGTTGCTCAAGCGATCCTGGAAAGAGAAGGACCCGGCCCCATTCTGCATAATCTGATTTGCTCAAAAGCAACAGTGGAAGCGATACGAGAGGGCGGGGGAGACCCCCTAAGAACTCGAGTTGGTCATTCCTTTATCAAGGCTCTTATGGCAGACACAGGGGCTATGTTCGGCGGAGAACACAGTGGCCACTACTACTTCGCTCGAAACTATGGCGCAGATTCAGGTTTAATCGCAGCAATGATTGTGTTAGAACGCCTGTCGCAAAGCGAGGGTCCGCTCTCTTCAATGTGTCTTCCCTTCCAGCGATATTCGCAGTCGGGTGAAATAAACGTTGACGTCGATGACACTGCAACCGCTATTCAGAACATCGCGAACGGCTTCACTGATCAGCAACAAGATCGCTTAGATGGATTAACGGTTGATTGCGGCGATTGGTGGTTCAATGTGCGGCCCTCAAACACCGAACCGCTGCTGCGTTTAAATGTGGAAGGGCCTGATGTCACCGAGGTCGCTAAACGAGTAGACCAAATTTTGGACCTCATCCATTAATTGCTGCCGTACCCTGGTCGCATAACTACGAGGTTCAACTGATCCAGTCGAATAGCAAGATCTGAAAGAGAGAAAATGGCTTTAGATCCCGGTTTACTCGAGATTCTCGCCTGTCCAGATGACAAGGGACCCCTGAAATATTTCGCTGACGAAGAGATTCTCTACAACCCGCGACAGGGGATCACATACCCAATAAAGGATGGGATTCCAGTACTGCTGACATCGGAATCGACTTCGCTTAGCGAAGAGGAACGACAGCGACTTGATCAGCTAGCGGGACACGAAACTGGAAGCGCGAGTTCCGAGGAATAACGTGACAACTCGACCTGATTCACTTGGCATGCAAGAAGCCGCACTGGCGTTGCCTGACCAAATAGAAGAATCACTGGCGCGAGACCTGCAAACCGATGAGTTTCCGGACGCCTCGGACATCGATCAGCTAGTGGTAATGGGCATGGGTGGCTCAGGGATCGCTGGGGACATCGTCAAGGCAATAGTTGGTCCCCGAATTCCGATCCCCGTTGTAGTGAGCAAAGGCTATGAATGTCCGAACTTTGTTGGTCGCCGGACTTTGGTGATGGTCGTCTCATTCAGCGGAGAAACCGAAGAGACCCTTCACGCGGCGACGACAGCCAATGAACGAGACGCTCATATCTTTGCTGTGACTTGCGGTGGAACTCTGAGCCGTCTTGCCGAGGAATGGCAAGCTTCATTGTCGTTGGTTGATCCCGCAATTCCGATGCCGCGATGTGCCGTGGGTGCAATGTCGGTGCCGTTACTCAGAGCACTGGATTCGATGGGGCTCATCGAAGGCCTCAAAGACGATTTTGAAGATGCAGTTACTACCCTTCGAAATCGCTCTGACCGTATACGCGATGGATCGGATATTTCGCGTTCGGTGGGCGAGAGCCTCGCAAACCACATCCCACTGGTTTATGGAGGGGGAGCATTAGGTGAAGTAGCTGCTGTTCGGTTTAAGAACCAGCTAAATGAGAACGCGAAGACGCCAGCGTTTTTTAATGTTATGCCTGAAACTTGTCACAACGAACTTGCAGGGTGGGGCGCAGCTCACGGCGGCGAGCCAAATATTGTGGCTGTTCAATTACGTCACAGCTATGAACACCCGCGTCTGTCTCCCCGCTTCGACTTCAACGAAGCTGTTGCAGGTAGCGGCAAATCTGATGTCATCAATGTATGGGCAGAAGGTGACTCCGAACTGGCCCAGCTTTTTGACCTGATCTTGGTTGGAGATCAAACATCACTAGAAGTTGCTGCTCTGCTTGGACAGGACCCCGGACCCATTGATGTGCTAACTCAACTGAAGCATCGGCTTGCTCAATGATCATCGTGATTGCTAGCCGCAGATGCCGGTAGGATTTGAGGTGTGCGCCTTGCTCCCCGATAGGCGTCAAACCGCATAGGAGCGCCGCATGGCACCCAATAGCTCTCTTGAAGGAGACTTCAAAGTCGCCGATTTGAGTCTCGCAGAATCCGGTCGAAAGCAAATTGAGTTAGCGGAGGAGGAGATGCCTGGCCTAATGGCACTACGCGCCCAGGGGTATGACTCGCAGCCTTTGGCAGGTGCAAGAATCATGGGCTCCTTGCACATGACCGTTCAAACTGCTGTTTTGATAGAAACGCTGGTTGACTTAGGAGCCGATGTTCGCTGGGTGTCTTGCAACATTTTCTCCACCCAAGATGATGCTGCTGCAGCTGTCGTGGTAGGCAGACACGGAAGTGTGGAAGACCCGCAAGGTGTTCCCGTTTATGCGTGGAAAGGCGAGACCCTCGAGGAGTATTGGTGGTGCACAGAACAAGCGTTGAACTGGCCAGGTGAGAGCGGACCCAACCTGATTCTTGACGACGGCGGCGACGCTACTTTGTTGGTGCATCTGGGAGCACGCTACGAACAAGAGGGCTCCATACCAGCGGTAGAAGAAGCGACTTCTCACGACGAGGAAGAAATTTTGAAGCTTCTCGCGACAGTGGCTGACAGCCGTCCCACATTCTGGTCAGAGATGCTGGCAAACATTCGAGGCGTCTCAGAGGAAACGACCACCGGAGTCCACCGGCTTTACGAGATGGTGGAGCGAAACGAACTGCAGTTTCCCGCTTACAACGTCAACGATTCCGTTACCAAGTCCAAATTCGACAATCTCTACGGATGCCGACACTCGCTAATTGATGGACTCAACAGAGCCACCGACGTCATGCTCGGCGGAAAACTCGCTTTTGTCGCCGGATACGGAGATGTCGGAAAAGGTTGCGCGCAGTCTCTACGCGGACAAGGTTGCCGAGTAGTGGTGAGCGAAATAGACCCGATCAATGCGTTACAAGCTGCGATGGAAGGATTCGAAGTTGACAGGCTGGACAATGTGGTCGGTGACATCGACATATTTGTAACAACCACCGGCAACCGCGACATCATTTCGGCTGAACACATGGGTGCAATGAAACACAACGCTGTGGTGTGCAACATTGGTCATTTCGATAATGAAATCGATATGTCTGGGCTAGAAAAGATGTCCGATGTGCAACGACGCAACATCAAGCCCCAAGTCGATGAATACATCTTTCCCAACGGAAACAGCATCCTCGTTCTGGCCGAAGGCCGCTTAGTGAATTTAGGATGCGCCACGGGTCACCCGAGCTTCGTAATGTCAATGAGTTTCACCAACCAGGTACTCGCCCAAATTGAGTTGCACGCGAACGCCGAATCCCTGGCCAACGACGTCCACCTTCTTCCTAAACACTTAGACGAAGAAGTCGCAAGACTTCACCTTGACAAGCTGGGCGTAAAACTCACAACCCTCACCGAAGAACAAGCAAATTACATAGGCGTCCCGGTGGAAGGCCCATTCAAACCCGACCACTACCGCTATTGATTTCCCGTCGTTCTAGGCCCTAAGCGACCCGCAGCGGCAGACATGCGCCGGTAGCCTTAATGCAATGGCGGTGTTTCAAAAACTTCTGCGCGCGGGCGAAGGCAAAAAGGTGCGAGCCCTCGAGTCGTTAGTGCCAGAAATCAACGCCGTCGAAAGCGACTATCAGAAACTTTCTGATGAGGAGCTACGAGCAAAAACAAATGACTTCAAGCTCGAAATCGACCGCGGCGCCGACCTTAATGACATACTCGTCGACGCCTTTGCCGTTACACGAGAGGCAGCCCAACGAGTATTAGGGCAACGACATTACGACGTCCAGCTAATGGGTGGGGCTGCTCTTCACTTTGGTTGGGTAGCGGAAATGCGGACGGGCGAGGGTAAGACACTCGTATCAACCCTTCCCGTCTACTTGAATGCCCTTTCTGGGCAAGGAGTCCATATCGTCACCGTCAACGACTACCTGGCAAGTCGCGACGCTGATTGGATGGGACGCGTTCACCGATTCCTCGGACTAGAGGTCGGGCTAGTTCTTTCAGGACAAACCGACCCAGAGGTCAAACGACTCCAATACGCAGCAGATATCACCTACGGCACAAATAACGAATTTGGCTTTGACTATCTCAGAGACAACATGGCGCCGTCGAAAGATCAACAAGTGCAGCGAGGACACAACTTCTGCATAGTTGACGAAGTCGACTCAATCCTTATTGACGAAGCGCGAACACCGTTGATAATCAGCGGACGCTTAGCTGATGCTGCCAAGTTGTACGGCCAATTCGCCCAGATAGCACGAACACTGACCCGCGACATTGACTACGAAGTCGAAGAGGACAAAAGAAACGTGGCGGTGTTGGAACCAGGCATTGAAAAAGTTGAGCGAGCTCTCAATATTGACAACCTGTACGACCAAGTTTCTTCGAATCTGGTCCATCAAATGAGTGCGGCGTTGAAGGCTAAAGAGTTGTACCGCCGAGACCGCGACTACGTCGTACAAAACGGTGAGGTCCGAATTGTTGACGAATTTACAGGACGCATCCTTGATGGTCGACGCTGGAGCGAAGGTCTGCACCAGGCAGTAGAGGCGAAGGAAGGAGTGAGTATAAAAGCAGAAAACCAGACGCTCGCGACTATCACCCTTCAAAATTACTTTCGGTTGTACAACAAGCTTGCAGGCATGACAGGTACCGCTACCACCGAAGCGGCCGAATTCGGAAACACCTACGGACTCGACGTAGTGCCCGTTCCAACCCACCGACCAGTTAAACGCCAGGACCACGCAGACCTCATATACAAGACGGAAAACTCTAAAATCGAAGCTGTAGTTGACGACATCGAAGAACGACGAGCAACAGGACAACCCATCCTGGTAGGCACTGTGAGCGTCGAAAACAGCGAAAAGATCTCGCGTGCCTTAGACCAAAGGGGCATTACCCATAATGTCCTCAACGCCAAGGAACATAACCGAGAAGCAGAGATTGTTACTCAAGCCGGAAGACTGGGTGCCGTCACCGTCGCGACAAACATGGCCGGCCGAGGCGTAGATATTCTCCTTGGAGGTAATCCGGAGGGTCTGGCACGCCAAGACTTGTTCCGAGACGGAATGGACCCCGACGACCCGGCGAACGCGGCACACCTAGAAGCGCGAGTTGCCCACCATGAGCCGTCCTGCACTACCGAAGGCCAACAAGTTAAAGACGTCGGCGGGCTCTACGTCTTAGGAACCGAACGTCACGAATCTCGCCGCATTGATAACCAGCTACGAGGTCGTTCCGGTCGTCAAGGAGACCCAGGCGAAAGCCGTTTCTACCTTTCGTTAGAAGATGACCTCATGCGGCTCTTTGCCACAGGGGCAATGAATTGGGTTATGGACCGAGCGCTCCCTGACGACACACCTATCGAAGCAAACATGGTGACCAAAGCAATCGAACGAGCCCAGAACACGGTTGAGCAAAAGAATGCCGAGGTTCGGAAAAATGTTCTTAAATACGACGAGGTAATGAACGAACAACGCAAAGTGATCTACGCCCGAAGGTCACAGATTCTCAATGGGGAAGACCTACGAGAAGAATCTTTGGAGTACATCGAATCTGCAGTAGCTCAGATAGTTGACCAGTTTTGCGGCGACGAAGACCGACTTGAGTGGGACCTCGAAGCGATTCACGCTGAGACCAACAGCTACTGGCCCACTGAGCTCACTGTCGACGGGATGCGGCAACTTAACGATGTCACCACGCTCGAACAAGACATGGTTGACGACGCTGTCCGACACTTTGAAAAGAGAGAATTGGAACTCGGTGCATCAACTATGCGCGAGGTCGAACGCCAGGTTCTACTAAGAATCATCGATCAGCGTTGGCGCGAACATCTATATGAGATGGATTATCTGCGGGAGGGAATCCATCTCCGAGGCATCGGCCAGAAGGACCCAGTCGCTGAATGGCAGCGTGAGGGATTCGACATGTTCTCGTCGATGCTCGAATCGGTGTATAGCGATTTTGTTAAGTATGCGATGCATGCTGAAGTAGTAATCGCTGATGGTCAACGAAGCGGCGATGGTTTGACCTACTCGTCATCTGAAACCAACCCCCAACTCAGCCCTGCGGCTGCGCCACCGAAATCCGTGGCTCCCAACCAAACAAGCCAACAAACACAAGTAGTTAAGACCGAAGAACAAAAAATCGGCCGCAACGATCCATGTCATTGTGGGTCAGGTAAGAAATTCAAACACTGCTGCGGACGCTGAGTATCGAGACCTCTAATGTCAGATAAATCCGAGACACTTGAAGAACTCGAACGTCGTGTAACTGAAGCACACGTATACCTGGGCATTGATCAGGCTCGCGAAGAAATGACGCAATTGGAGTCTCGAGCCGCAAGTCCCGACCTTTGGGATAATCCCGATGAGGCGCGAAATGTGACAGGTCGCTTAGCCAACCTTCGAGATGATATTGATCGATGGGAAAAGGTCCGCCGTGAATTAGACGACACCTCAACGTTGGAGCTTTTGGCGCGGGAAGAAGAAGATGAGTCGGTCGACGAGGAAATCGATGCGGCTATCTCTTCGTTAGAAGACCAACTCGACGATATTGAACTTTTTGCGTTGTTCAACGGAGAACATGACGAGAATGACGCCGTGTGCGAGGTCCACTCCGGCGCGGGAGGGACAGATGCTTGTGATTGGGCAGAAATGGTTCTGCGCATGTACCTCCGTTGGGCTGAAAATAAGGGTTTCTCAGTAGAGATTCAAGAAGCGACAGATGGAGGAGAAGCTGGGATCAGTTCCGCAACGTTCATCGTGAAGGGCCGATTCGCATTCGGGTTTTTACAAGCGGAACGGGGTGTCCACAGACTGGTCAGGATTTCGCCATTTGATGCTCAGGCGCGACGACATACAGCCTTTTGTTCTCTCTCTGTTGTTCCATTCTTCGATGAAGTATCTGATGAAGTTGTTATCGATGAAAAGGACTTGCGAATCGATACTTACCGATCATCGGGGGCTGGAGGTCAGCACGTAAATGTGACCGACTCCGCTGTGCGCATCACGCACCTGCCGACTGGCACAGTTGTGGCCTGTCAAAACGAACGAAGCCAGCATCAAAATAAAGATCGAGCGATGCAGATGTTGGCTGCAAAGTTGGCTGACCTGCAACGACAAGAACGAGAAGCGGAACTCACAGAATTAGCTGGGGAGCAACGTGACGTAGCTTGGGGAAGCCAAATTCGATCTTATGTCTTGCACCCCTATCAACAAGTCAAAGATCTGAGATCTAACTTCGAAGTTGGCAATGTGGAAGCCGTTCTCGATGGTGATGTTGATTCGTTGATGGAAGCGTTCCTCCAATGGCAGCGAAGTCAACGAGATTCGAATATCTGAAGGTATAGAGAAGCTTTCGCTCGCTGACGCGAAGAGAAAGTAATCCTGCCGTACTCTGGGGGATCTCGCCTAGGTCTCCACAACATTGCTGGCGAGCTACATACTTATGATTCGCCTCAACGACGTCACGAAAATTTATAAGGGTGAGACTCGCGCCATAGA
>CEVW01047783.1_pt1 | contig 10616 bp, 6 predicted proteins | sample 427061 | NCBI WGS metagenome assembly CEVW01 (sample SAMEA2623774, study PRJEB7988) | marine metagenome | biome: marine biome (ENVO:00000447); feature: surface water layer (ENVO:00002042); material: "saline water (ENVO:00002010), including plankton (ENVO:xxxxxxxx)" | depth 5 m
CCTAAGTATTGGAACTGCTGCGCCTGATGCCAGATCAGCAATATCCTGATCTGAGAGGGCAACATTATATACTGCAACATCGTCAAGGGATCCTAGGAAGTTGTTTCCGGTGGCATCAAAAACGCCATCTCCACCCATATTGAAAGTGTCAGCCGAGCTAACAGGGCCTCCACCAGAAGTTTCTCCGATAATGTCTCCACCTGCATAAACTTTAAAACCTTCGGAATTGACTACAACAGCTACGTGTGTCCAATCATCAGTAGTCGGACCAAAATCTACGCTGATATTACCGGCAGGGGTCCAGTACTGCATTGAAGTAGGACTAATCATTCCATATTCAACAGCATCATTTTGCCCAATAAGCCCCTTTCTGTTTCCCGTCTGTTGTTCAGGCATATTCATCCAAAACGACAAAGTTAATTCTTCCAAATCATTAAGAAGACTAACTTCAGTTGTAACCGAATCATCTTCACCATCGAAGTTGATCGCCAAGTCACCTGCCTTACCTGAGTGACCTTCAATATATTCAGGGTCACCATTAACGGTACCATTATTGCCATTTGGCGAATGATCCTTAGCAGTGGTAGAACCACCATCAAAAGGCCAATAGCCGATCAAGCCTTCGCTTAATTCCTTGGCTTCCTGTGCTTGAGCATTCACATTGCAAAATAATGCAAAAATGAACACAAACATCATTTGTGTTTTTTTAGTCATAGTTTTTAGTGTTTGGTTAGTTTTAATAATAATATTATTATTAAAATACACCACGCCCAAAACGAAAGTTATTCCGTCTTAGATGATTAATATAAAAGGTGTTGAAAAGAAATTCAACAAAGACAAACATATTTGCAAGGCATTATTCAGCATTGTGAATAACTTTTATTTTTTACTAATTTGTAATGTATTTGCTCGATTATGTATTTGAAAAAAATCGCAGAAAAATAATATTACATGAGAACTTTATGAATATTAATTGAAACATTATTTTATGCTGTAAGAGTAAAAATGATTAAACTTGATTTTAAAATATTAATATTGCAATAAGCGCTTAGAACCTTTCGCTTATATTAAAAATAATGGATTTATTAATGAATAATATTTGTAGAGTTCTAACAATTATTTCAGCTCTTATACTAATGGGTTGTTCAGATAATTCTAAATCCATCAATTCTCAACAAGAACCCAATCCTAAGGTTGCACAAAACACTTCAGGCGCGTCAATCGATAGTGAAGTGTTAACTGGAGTACAAGTGGCACCAGGACTTGATAAAAAAACTTTAATAGCTCCATTGAAGGATGCCTACAACAGGATCAATCCCATTGAAGATGGTTGGGAAAGCGAAGCTTTCAGCGAATCTGCCACAAAGATATTAAAATCCATGGCAAAAAAAATGGTTAACCCTGAAAAAATCAAAACAGATACTTTTAATGTATTTTTTGATAATAAAACCGAACCTAAATTAGAGATTAATCCGAAGATAATTTCTGAGGTTTTTAGGGATGAAGATTTTCTAATTCGTAGTGGAGATGTTGATTCATGTGATATCATTCAAAATCCTAATTTGTCTTTTAAAGCATTTCTTTCCACCTTCAGCTCATCAACAAATCTTCAGACAGGGATAAAGTTGTACAAGGTTAGTATTAATGGAGACAAAGTCACTTCCGATGTTAAACTTCAAGTTTCTGGTCTCTCTACAAATGGAGTGAAACAGATTAATTGCGACCTGATTTGCCAATGGACCCCTCAAATCAAATCTCCACTTTTAAAAAGCATTAAACTTAAAAAATATGAGGAATCAACAAGGCTATCTGAAAAAGGATTAACTTTATTTAGCGACTTTACTGATTCGGTCATGAGTGGAAACGATTCCTATAACCAACAAATATTGCGTTCTACAGATTATTGGAGGTCAAGAATCCCAAGTAATCTAGGACTTGATGTAGTTGCAAATCACGGGTTGGCCATCGGGGATGTCAATGGAGATGGTTTAGAGGATATTTATATTTGCCAACAAGGAGGGTTACCAAACCTACTTTATATACAAAATGAAAATGGAACCTTAATGGATCACACATCTTCAAGTGGTGCAGATTGGCTGGAATATTGTTCAAGCGCCTTAATTATTGATATTGATAATGATGGGGATAGAGACCTAGTTATTGGCCAGGATTTTAAACTCTTGTTTATGGAGAATGATGGAACTGGATCATTTGTTCTTAGCTTTGGCACATCGTCACACGCTCAAACCTTTTCCCTAAGCGCCTCGGATTTCGATTTAGATGGACTGATAGATATTTATGCCTGTGGCTACAACCCGTCTGCCAATAGAAGTCGTTCAGGAGCTTTAGGTGAACCTATCCCCTATCATGATGCTCAAAACGGAGGTCCAAACATGCTATTAAGAAATAAAGGTAATTGGGACTTTGAAGATGTCACTGCGAAAGTAGGATTAGATCATAATAATAACAGATTTAGTTTTGCCTCGGCTTGGGAGGATTTCGATAATGACGGAGATTTGGATTTGTATGTGGCTAACGACTATGGCCGCAACAATCTATATCGAAATAGCTCTGGAGAATTTGCCGATGTTGCTGGAGAAATGGGTGTTGAAGACATGTCTGCGGGTATGTCTGCTAGCTGGGGTGACTTTAACAGGGACGGATACATGGATCTTTACGTAAGTAACATGTTTTCAGCAGCTGGGAACCGCATTACATTTCAACGTCAGTTCAAGCCATCCGCAACAAGTCAAATGAAAGCTCAATATCAGCGGCATGCTCGAGGTAATACACTTTTTCAAGGTACTAAAGAGGGAGAATTTCAGGATGTTAGCATTGAGCAGGAAGTTACAATGGGACGGTGGGCCTGGGGCTCTCGATTTGTAGATTTAAATAACGATGGGTGGGAAGACCTGATCGTTGCAAATGGCTTTATTACAACTGATGATACTGGAGATTTGTGAAGTGTCTATTGGCGGCAGGTCGTGTCGCAATCACCAATTGGAAAAAAAATTACTCCAGAAAATACCGACAAATATCGTCAGGGCTGGAAGGCATTAAATAGATTACTGCATGAAGACCGTTCTTTCAGCGGATTTGAAAGGAACTGCGCTTATTTAAATATCAAAGGAAATCGATTTTCTGATATCTCATCAGCTTCAGGCTTTGATTTCTTGGATGATTCAAGAGCAGTGGCTTACATTGATTGGGATTTTGATGGAGACTTGGATTTATGGATGACAGGGAGAACAGCACCTCGTGTTCGTTATTTAAGAAATAACTCTGACAAAAAACATAATTGGCTTGCGATTAAACTCATTGGGAATGGCACAACTACAAATCGAGATGCCATTGGCGCAAAAGTTAATATTTATCTAAATAATCAAAACATCCCACTGATTCGCAGACTAAATGCTGGAGATTCTTTTCTTTCCCAATCAAGCCAATGGCTTCATTTCGGGCTCGGTGAAACAGAGAAAATAAACAAAATAATTATAGATTGGCCAGGCGATGATTCCGAGGAGCACTCGAATGTAAAAATAAACCAGTTTTATATTGCAACTCAGGAAGCTGATGGATTGAAAGAATGGAAAACCAAACCTTCCAAAAACGAACTTCCCCCATCTAAACCAAGCAATATTATTGCCGATTCCACAGCCCGAATCGTTCTATCATCTCGCCTTTCAATCCCTCCAATATATGTTAATTCAGATGGAATTGAGGAGGAGTTGGATAGAGAAGTTTTAAAAGGGCCTTTGTTATTAAACCTATGGACAAGCTGGTGTGCCCCTTGTGTTGCAGAACTAACCGAATGGTCTAGATCAGAATCTGTCATTCGAAACAAAGGACTTAGAATCTTGGCACTTAATGTAGAAGAGAATGGCGAGTCGGGTTTAAAGAAAATAAAAAGAAAAACAAATTTCCCATTTGATATGAAATTAGGAACTTCTAAGACGGTGCGCAATCTAGACTTTTTCCAAAGATCACAACTAGATCGATGGTTGCCTATGCCGGTTCCAAGTAGCTTTCTAATAGATAAATTCGGCCGAGTTGCTGTCATATACAAGGGGCCCATTGCTATTGAGCAGTTAATGAAAGATGTAGAGTTACTTGAGACTGAACCAAGGGTATGGAGAGATTTTTCAGTCCCGTTCAATGGGAAATGGATTGGAAGTCATCCCAGTGCGGACCCTCTCAAAGTAAATAGTCAGTTTGTAGATCATAACGAAATTAATGAAGGACTAAAGTATCTTGAAAGACATGTTTCAATGGTTGAGAAAATTCCAAATGAAGATCCAATTGAATTAGCAGATATCTACCTAGTCGTGGGTGTCATGCTAAAAGAAAAGCAGGAATTAAATAAAGCAATTGAGATATTTAAAAAAGCTCGCAAAAAGAATCCAGATGATTTTCGCGTTCACTTTGAATTAGGTAATGTTTTATTAATTAAAAATGAATTAGAAGAAAGTCTGGTCAGTTTAAATACTGCAAAAAAAATCAATCCAATTGATGAGCAACTTAAAAGAATGCTAGGAGAGGCACACTACAAGCTCGCTAACTCACTGTTACTTGAAAATAATATCAGCAAAGCTATATCAAGTTACAAAAACGCATTATCAAGTAATCCCAATCAACTCAGTGCCGCAAACAAACTTGCTATAATTTTAGCGACAACAAAGAATAAAAATTATCAAAAGCCCAAGGAAGCCCTTGCTGTGGCTAACCGCTTATGCCAAATAACAAAAAATCAAAATCCTGACTATTTGGACACCCTTTCAATTGCTTACGCTGCAAACAACAATTACAACTCAGCTAAAGAAGCCTCTCTTAAGGCAATTGAACTTTGGAAAAAGAGCAACAATGAAAAAAGAGTTAATGCAGCCTTAAATCGCATTAAGGGCTTTGAAAGCCGGACTTCAGAGAAACAAAAGAAATAATATTTAACTTTGTATATTCATTATAACTTCTTATTGATGCCTGCTCTGACTTCCAAAAATTAATTCACCCTACCAAAAACAATTCACCATTTTTAGTTTCTTAAATTGAGATAGAAAGATGGTGAAAAATTCTTATAAACCTTTATAACCGCTCAACCCAATAATGGTGAGTGAAAGGTGGCTGGTGTCCCTCGCGGTCCTCAAAACCGTTGTCGGTATTTGTATGCCGAGGTAGGTTCGATTCCTACCCTCTCCGCCATTCATCAATTTAATGAATGAAAAAGTTAAATTAACGGCATTTAGCAAAGGAGCAGGTTGTGGATGCAAATTAGCACCAAACCTCCTTCAAGAGCTGAAAAGCAAATCAAATAATTCCCCAAAATTATTGGTTGGAAATGAATCTAATGATGATGCCGCAGCTTTTGCCATCGAAAATGATAATGCTATCATAAGTACTACAGATTTTTTTACCCCCATAGTCGATGATCCATATGATTTTGGGAGAATTGCTGCAGCAAATGCAATTAGCGATATATACGCAATGGGAGGAAGCCCGATCATGGGGTTAGCTATTCTAGGTTGGCCTATCGAGAATCTCTCCATAGAAATTGCTAATCTGGTAATGGATGGAGCGCATGCTGTTTGCAAAGAAGCCGGCATCCATCTGGCCGGAGGCCACAGTATTAATAGCCTTGAGCCAATCTTTGGGCTAGCCGTGACGGGCATCGCTAAACAAGAAAATATAAAAAAGAACAATACTGCTCAACCAGGCTGCAAACTTTTTCTTACTAAACCTATTGGAGTTGGATTGATAACCACTGCTCACAAAAAGTCTTTAGTAAATCAACGGGATTTCAGTGAAGCTTTGGAAGTGATGACCAAATTAAATGATATTGGAAAATCGCTTGGAAATTTATCCGCGGTAAGCTCAATGACAGACGTTACAGGGTTTGGCTTGATCGGGCATCTAATCGAAATGTGCGAAGGCAGCGATGTAAGCGCCAAAGTTGAAAGACGAAAAGTTCCTCGTCTAAGTAATTGTGAAAAATACATAAGTTTAGACTGCGTTCCTGGAGGAACTTTTCGAAATTATGAAAGCTATAGATCTAAAGTCAGCGGATTAAAAGATGAAGAGAAAGCATTGTTTTTTGACCCTCAAACAAGCGGAGGTTTATTAGTTGCAGTTGACCAAACTAAGCTTAATGAATTTCATCAATTAACAGACAATTTAAAGTTAGAATCCTTTGGTGAAATAACACCAAAAGATAATAATGTTATTACTATAATTTAATGCCGAAGAATTACGGAAATCAAAGGGATATTCCTAGTGTAGATTTTCTGATAGAAAATTTAGATTCAAACAATATACCTCGGCCTTTATTGAGCAGACTTGTTCGTGACGAGTTAAAGAAAATTAGAAAAACTGAAAAAGTGCCGAGCAGATCTGAAATAATCGATCTACTTAACAAAAAAAAATCGGATTTAACATTATCCAGAATAAAACCTATAATCAATGGCACTGGAGTTGTTATTCATACCAATCTAGGCCGATCTCCAATAGATATTCCTGATGGCTCAGGTGGATATCTAAACTTAGAATTCGACCTTTCAAATGGCAAAAGAGGAGACCGAGCAATATACGTTGAAAAATGCCTAGCTACTTTATTGAATACTCAAGCAGGAATGTTTGTAAATAATTGCGCAGCTGCTTTAATGCTAATCCTGAAAATCTTAAGACAGGACAAAAATAAAGTAATTATCTCAAGAGGAGAACTGGTTCAAATTGGAGGAGGATTTCGCTTACCAGAAATTTTGCAGTCTACAGGTGCAGAATTATGCGAGGTTGGAACAACTAATAAAACAACCATTGCAGATTACGAAGAAAGTATAGATTCTAATACTGGCCTTATCCTAAAAGTTCATAGAAGTAACTTTTCTATGGACGGATTTGTTGGAAGTCCTACAAGAAAAGAGCTCGGACTCTTGGCTAAAAAAAAACGCATACCCTTGATAGAAGATTTGGGTAGCAGTGTGTTGCACAGTTATGATTGCTTTGCAGAGCCTGACCTAAATCCTAGGAGAGTTCTCAAAGAAGGCGTGGACCTTGTTTGTTTTAGTGGTGATAAATTGATGGGTGGAGCTCAGTCTGGGGTGATAGCCGGCAAAAAAAAATTAATTAACTCTCTTAAGAAGCAACCCTTTTACCGAGCATTTAGATGTGACAAAATGGTACTAACTGTAATGCAGGATGTATTAGAAAAATACCTAAACAGAGAAGTTGATTCCCTTAAAATAAACAAAATTATTACTGAAGACTTGCATCCGCTTAAACAAAGAGCAGAAAAAATTGTTTCTGAATTAAAAGGAATAAAATTGGACTGTGACATTATGCCCTGCACATCAACAGTTGGAGGAGGATCTTCTCCAAGAGCCAAAATCAACTCAATTGCGCTTCAATTGTCATCCAATAAATTAACTGCTATTCAAATAGCCGCTAAAATGCGGAATGCAGAACTTCCAATTATTGGATTAATTAAAGGAGGAAAATATTGTTTGGACTTAAGAACAATTTTTCCTGAGCAAGATAAATTTCTATTATCTCGAATAAGAGAAATTTTTAACTAAATACATTTGAAATAAAATTTTTGAATAATGTAATAATAGCCACAGCTGGTCATGTTGATCATGGCAAAACTTCACTAATAAAGTCTCTAACAGATCAAGATACTGACAGATTACCTGAAGAGAAAAAACGCGAACTAACAATCGACTTAGGTTTTGCAGAAATGCAATTAGGTGGAAATAGGATTGGCTTTATCGATGTGCCCGGGCATCAAGACTTTATCAAGAATATGGTTTCAGGTGTTTGTGCAGTTGATTTAATCTTATTGGTGATATCTGCAGAAGACGGCTGGATGCCTCAAACTGAAGAGCACTTGCAGATAATAAGTTATCTGGGCGTAAAAAAAGGAATAGTTGTATTAACCAAAACTGATTTGGTTAAAGAAATTAATTTAAAGATAAATTCCATAAGAAAGAAATTAGATACAAGTGTTTTAGCAAGTTCTGAAATTATCCCTTTTTCATCTAAAACAGGAGAAGGATTAACTGATCTCAAAAAAAGCATCTTATCAGCTTTAAAAACATTACCGGAACGTAAAGAAGAAGCCCCAACGCGACTTTTAGTGGATAGATCTTTTTCGCTTAAAGGAATGGGTACTGTTGTAACTGGAACTCTCACTGGAAATCCACTACTTATAAACGACAGTATCGGAGTTTATCCTCCTGGAAAAAAATCTAGAATCAGAAGTTTACATAATCACAACCATTCAAGTGATAAGCTAACAACAGGATTAAGAGCAGCAGTAAACTTGACTGATATACCGCAGTCCGAGGTTAAAAGAGGATCAGTTCTTGCTAGTCCAGAGTATTTAATTCCCGTTTTAACTTTGGATATAATTTTGGAATGCTCCTCGCGTTTTGCCTTAGATTCAAAGCCATTAAAAACCAACTCAATCGTTCGAATACATCATGGAACAGCAAATACTGAAGCCAGAATTATTTTATTAGACACAAAAACCATTATACCTGGCCAACGAGCTTTAGCTCAATTGCGACTCAGTAAAGCAGTCAGCATTTGGCTGGGAGATCGAATACTCATTAGAAATTGGCAGGGCAATAAAACATTAGCTGGCGGACTTGTGTTAAATATTGGAAATAAAAAAACACAAATTACTGAAAGAATTAAAAAAACACTCAAAATTAAAACCAGATTTCCAGACTCAGCAATAATTTGGGCTTATACTCAGATAGAACTAGAAAAAATTTTAAGATTAGATCACTTAATTAGACCTTCCATTTTTACAAAGTCAGAACGCAACCAAGCAATTTCTCATTTAGTAAAAAAAAATAAGATTTACCTATTTAGCGACTGGGTTTTATCCAACAAGTTTTGGAATACATTAGTTGAAAAGGTTTCTAGATCTGTAGACAAAATCCATGTTGATAATCCAGCTTCCCACGGCATGCCAGAGGAGAGTTTATCTGAGTTACTCAATCATAAATTTGACTATGAACAACTTGAAAAATTACTAGGCGAACTTTGTTTGCAGTATAATTTTATTCGTCATGGAGGATATATTGCGCGAAAAACACATGCTCGTGATCAATCAGATAATCTTAGTGATGAAAAAGAACGAATACAGCTATCTATGAAAGAGTCCGGAGTTTTAACTCGGTCGCAATTGATAGAAGATAATTTAAGTAAACAGGCACTCCGATTTTTAATCGAATCAGGAGACATATTATCCATCAATGACGAGATCTTTATGAGCGCCATGAAATATGGCAGCTGCAAACTAGCTGCAAAGATGCATCTCAGAGGGCATGGCAAGGCTACTGTTAGTGAGCTTAAAAAAGTTATGAATACCTCACGAAAAATTGCTGTGCCTGTTTTAGAAAAAATGGATAGTGACGGAATAACATCTAGACAGGGGGACTATAGGGTTTTGTTTAAATAAAGGTATCTATAACTGTCTTGAGAACAGTAGATTTTTCACCACTTAATCTATCCCATAATCCGGAACGACCCAACTAATCTCATCAATTTTAAACTTACCCTAAGGTTTAAAACTCTTAAGAAGTCGAATTGACAAGATAATTTGGATCGCTATGCTTCCTGACCTGCTATTGCGGGTGTAGTTCAATGGTAGAACGGAAGCCTTCCAAGCTTCATGTGAGGGTTCGATTCCCTTCACCCGCTCCACTTCTAGCTAACCATCCAACTTCAGGAGTGCGATACTTATTTCTTATGATATGGAAATTCGGATGAATATTTTAATGAAACAACTATTCGTCACAACCATAGCCATACTTCTAGCAGGAAGTATGATGACACAGTCGACTGCCAAAGCACCTGACATCTCAATCAACCAAGCAATTTTTGACGGAAATATCGAAGTCACCAAACAACATTTGGCTGGCGGAGTGGATGTAAACAAGGCTGGTGAATATCAACTGAAGTACAATGTTGTCGATGCATCGGGGAATAAATCATTAGAGTTGACCAGAAGGGTCATAGTAAAAACAACTTCTAAAGAGTCTATTCGTATTGAGAAGCATAACTCTGTTCCGTTCTGGTTTGAATTTAAGAGTAAAAAAGAAATGTCCTATGCTATCGAATCTTCTAAGGATTTAAGAGCATGGGAAGAAATAAAAATCATTAATGGCACAGGGGAAATGATTCGCTTTGAAGACGAAAGAGACCAAGTATTCCCAGAAATTTACTATCGCGTAAAAGTGGTTAATTAGCCAGATCCTCAATTCTATTCTCCTTCTGAATAGCTTACACTTAAAAGCCTATAGTTTCAGTCACAATATTTGCTAACTATAATGGAGACTGTTATTTTTCCTCAGGGGTTAAATGTAAAAACGCCCCGTCTCAAGGACGTTTTTTAATATGAAGAAAATTTCTTTAATATTTTTGGCTGTTATTTCAGCTAATTTGAATGCTGCGGAGCTACCTAAACCTCAGTCTGTAAAAATACAAGCTGCTTCAGATGAAGGAATGCGAGCCATGCAGGGTTTCAAGCTTGCTGAAGGCTTAAAAGTTGATTTGATCGCGGCAGAACCATTACTCGCAAATCCGGTTGCATTCGATATTGATGAAAAAGGTAATTT
>CEVW01050911.1_pt1 | contig 10584 bp, 3 predicted proteins | sample 427061 | NCBI WGS metagenome assembly CEVW01 (sample SAMEA2623774, study PRJEB7988) | marine metagenome | biome: marine biome (ENVO:00000447); feature: surface water layer (ENVO:00002042); material: "saline water (ENVO:00002010), including plankton (ENVO:xxxxxxxx)" | depth 5 m
CTCGAGGGCCTCTATCTTGCTGCGCGTAAAGTAGGCCTCAAGAAGATCAAGCGAGAAGAAGGAACCTCTCATCCTCGTCGACCTTACGGAAAAGAAGGCCGATTGTGGGTCAGCAGTGCTGGTGCGAAGCAATCCATAGGAGCAAACAGCAAGGAAGAGGTCATGCAACTCATCGGTGGTGTCTGGAGACAGATGCAAAAAGACCGCAGAGCATCCGAACAACAACAACAAGCTGCAGGTCCTAAAGCAGGTGACCGCAGAGCACGTTCACAACGAAAGTCAGGCAATAAAGGCAACAAATCCCAGAGTGGTGGCTTTAGAAAGCGCGGATTCAAGAAATAAGCAATACCGTTAAGACCGACCAGAGACATATGTTTCTGTATGGATCCAACATCATTGGCAATACCTGCAGCAGTAAATGGAATGAAAGTGTTAATTTCAGCCTACGATGGTTACGAACAATCAAGGGTACGTGTCACGGATAGAGCCGTACGAGAAGATGTTCGTAGGCGCGTCAATCATCTCCACCATCAAGTTGAACGTTGGCTCTTTCGTTCCTATGCAAATAATGAAAAATACGAAATGGATAGAATACAATCCATATTGCATAATCTGCAATCATTTGCGGAAGATGCCCAATATGCAGTTGCTGGAGAATCACGTCCAAAGCATGACGGTATACGCAGAATGAACCGTTCATTGCACAAGAAATTGATTCGACATGATCGTGAAACCATCACCATGTTGGAGCATGCAAGTCAACATCTTGGGGCTACATTAGCAACATATGTTGATACACGTCACACAGATCTCGACATCATTGACGGTGTCATTAGCAAAGCAAAGCGTCATTTCCTCGAACGCAATATGCTGCTTGACGGCATGAGGAGCAGAAACTGAAGGTGAAACCATGACACGAGATACGTACAGATGGAGAGAAGAACCGGACATTATCGCACGATTTGTCCATGACAAAGAACTACCAAAGAGCACCCCGATTGTACTTCGACCAAACGAAGTCTGTGTTGTTCTTGAGAATGGAAGAATTTCTGGAATCGTGACCCAACAAGTCATGCGAGCCAATCCAACCACGTCGATGCTTCGACGCGTCTTTGGCGGCAAACGGCAACGTTCCTACCTTTTCGCATTCCTTGGACCGTACACATTCACCATGCCATTCGCTTCCAAATCCAGTGATCATCAAACCATGAAAGGTGAGGCATCTCTTCGAGTTCATGCATCTCGCGAAAACATTGCTCGTTTGATTCAACTTCCAGCAAAAGGAATCATGGAGATACGAACTTCAGACATCAGCAATCTTCTCATCGATGAGGCTCAAGCCTACATGTCGAAAACGATTCAACGATTTACCAATGATGAATTGGTGCAAGATCAAGCCGATGAAAACACAACCATTGGCCTCTGTATGGCATTACGCCGCACCATTGAATCGTTTGGCATGACCATCGATCATTCCTACATCACCTGGAAACCATCGGATAAGGTTCGACTTGAAGCAGAACGTGAGCATGTCACAAACATGGCTGAACACGCTTCCATTCAAGCAGAGCGAGATCAAATCACTCTGGATGCCCAATTGTCCCATCATCAACGACGAGCAGACCATCATGCACGTTCTCAAGCAATGAACGCTTCAGCGATGGAGCGAGCAAAGGTTGAACCTGAACTTGCTCGAATTAAAGCAAAGGGTGCTGTGGATGAAGCTGAGTGGCAAAACAAGCGAAGGGCACTGGAACATGAGCTGCATCAAAGAAGAGTCGATGCAACTTCTAAGGCAGAAGTTCTCGATATTCTTCGAAGTAAGGAACTTGATTTGAGGGAACGGAAACAACAGAACGATCTTGATGTTGCCATGCAATTGTTCGACGCTGTCCAGAAAAAGAAACTCCAACGTCAGCAACAAAAATACGATGCTGTCGTCAAAATATCGTCGTCAATACAGACGGCGGAATAAGAAAAAAACTCTCGAAATACGTTCGGGAAAACGTTTTGCAGGAGTTATCTTTTTATCTTTAATAATTAATTTCGCAATGAAATGAGAGATAAAACGTTTGGGTCAAAGGTGTCGTTTGATATTGAAGAACAGCCCGAACCAAAACGTCGTAGAAATCGACCTACGCGTGAAGAGAACGATTCCTCTGTATCTCTTCCTGCTGATCACATCAATTGCCCAGGCTGCGGCTCTTTAATGGATGAAGATGAATGGCTGCAAGCACTTATTGGGTTTGTATCAGGAGCAAGAGACTTCAAAATCGGAAATCCAATCAGGGCAAGAGTTGTTCAAACACTGCAAAAAGAGGTCGCTATGATGGAAGTTCCTAACCCAAGAGAACATTGGGAATTGAGTGTTGTTGACAAACTAATGAATCAAATCAATCAGATCGTACAAGCAGAGGTGCTTAGGGCGACTGCGGAACAGAGTGATCAGATGTATACAGAGGCAGATGTTCAACATACCATCAATCTCGTCGAACAGCAAACTGAACAACGAGTGAGGGATGAATTGGTCCATGAAATCGCACCACAAATCCAAAATGAACTTGAACCCATTTTGAGGCAACAGATTGAACAGGAGTTGTGGGTTCAATTCGAAGAGGAATTAGACCGACGTATGGCGAATATAGACAAAAAGTGACCAATTTTGGAAACGCGTCAACAAGAAAATGATCAAAAAACCAGTCATAAGAGGGTGAATCGCTATTAAACGCCTTTCCGTGAAAAGAATATGTCCGGCGCAGCCTCTGCAAATCTGAACAAAGCAATCGTCCTTGTAATTCTCATGATCACGATGACTCAAGTTGGGTATCTTGATTCAATGAATTCGTTAACAAACGGTGAGGAAACGTTGGATGAAACCGATGATGTCATGGAAACGGGCGGCTCGGGTTCAACTGGTACATCGGTCGTCTATGGAAACAACAGTTGGTGGACACCTCATGGAGCATTGGGTGGAATCTCAAGAAATTCTCAGTTCATTGCCTTGTCTTCTGATACCGTTCTCTACCAGGCTGCAAGCAGTTTCACCTCAGATCATGGTTGTCCGCATGCCTATAATTCATCCAATTTGACGGCTTGGCAACCTACGCTGTCTGGCATTTCAACATCAAATTGTAACACAAAAGTTGGAGACTACATCGCTATGATCGATGGCTTAACGTACTTCACGATGAACCCAAATAATCCTACCATCGGCTGGGGCAATTGGTTCAACATTTATGCCTACAATCCTTCAAACGATACCATCTATCCGGTCCTAGATTTGAATAAAAGACTGATAGAAGCCGTCGGCATTGGCAGAACCATCTACGCCAACACGAAGTGCCAATCATACTGCCCTTCATTCCTCCCAAGCGGTACCGAATTTATTGCCTACAACGTCGACAACCAATCTACATGGGTTGTGGAAGATGGTTTGCCAACGAATCCGTACCATCTCGATTTGCAACATCTCCATGTCGTTGAAAACAAAATCATACCGTTGGACTCAACACGGTACATTTTCAATTCCTTGAACGAGACATGGTATACTTCTCCTTCAAGTCCATCAAAAGGTACAGGTGGATCATACGAGTATGAGGGCCTTGTCTCGAACGGCCAGATGCTGTTCTGGGAAAAGGATTCAATGCATGGTCACGAGCCCTGGATTTACGATTCATCAAACGATTCTTTTTGGATGGTGGATGATTTCTACAACGGCTCATCGGATGGAGCTTTAGTGGCTCAAAATGCGTTCAGCGCCATGAAGAGTAAACCTGCCATTCGAGATGGAAACAACATGTATTTTGTAGCGCGTTCAGATGCAACCATTTTCGACTTGTGGGGGTACAGTACTGTCAATTCCTCCTATTGGCACATCCACAACATTTCGCAAACCTTCGTTCTCAGTACGTCTTCCACGTCAAGCACTATTGATGCCCAAGTCAAAATTGGACTATTGGCCAGTGGTGATTTGGTAGTTTCTGGTTTAAGAACAGGCATATCATCAGCCGGTGAATGGGACACGGCATACTACTCCTTCGTCAATGATACGATGTGGAGAGTGACGACATATCAAACACAGTCGTCCCTCGGTCATGGAACGTCATCAAGTTATTCCATGTTGCTCGGCATCCGCGGAAATACTGTCTGGATTTCCAACATGGACAAGTTCATCTCGTACAACACTGAAAATGGCTCAGCATATGCAGAAACTGTGGCAAATGGGAAAAATAATATTCAAAGCGACGGCGTTATGTTCGGGAACCAATTTATCGTTAATTTTTACTGCGGAAACATGGCGTACTCCTGCAACGGAGTCGGAGCCATCGATTTCGTAATTTGGTCGCCGGAGGCCGTATCTGTAAATCCTGCATGGAATTTTACTGCAGGTCAGCGAATCGACGGACCAATTACTGGTGGGACTGGTAGTATGTACAATTCTGGAATTGGCATACAAGACTTAACTGCCAGCGTCGAAGGTGCAGATCTGTACGTCGATGTTCCAATGACCGACATCACGTTCGGAACGAACAGTGCGAGTTCATCTTCACTTGCCATGGGATACAATCATGCCTGTGGCATCTTGGACAACGGCTCGGTCAAGTGTTGGGGAGCGGATTCTGCCGGCCGTCTTGGTCAAGGAACCGCCACGCAGGTTATTGGAGATGCTCCTAGTGAAATGGGCGACGCTCTTGCCGTCACAAACCTTGGTACGGGACGTACGGCCACATCAATCTCCGCTGGCCTACCTTCAAGTTCTGCTCACACATGTGCTGTTCTTGATGATGGTTCAGTGAAGTGTTGGGGATGGAACGACAACGGCCAGTTGGGAATTGGAAACACCACGGCCATGGGTGATGCGGCAGATAAAATCGGCGATAATCTCGCAGCGGTTGACCTAGGTACAGGTCGAACTGCGGTTGATGTTTCAGTTGGCGATCGCTTTTCTTGCGCTCTCTTGGACAACGGCGATGTGAAGTGTTGGGGCAGGAACACACACGGCCAGTTGGGCATTGGAAACACCACTACTATGGGTGACGCGGCAAACGAAATGGGCGACAACCTCTCAGCGGTTGACCTCGGTACAGGACGAACCGCCGTTGCCATTGCAGCTGGGTATGATCACGTCTGTGCAATTTTGGACAATGGACTGGTCAAGTGCTGGGGCGGGAATTATCACGGACGATTAGGAATTGAAAACACCACGTCTATGGGCGATGGACCAAACGAAATGGGCGACAATTTGGCCTACACCTCTCTTGGAACAGGACTCACGCCCGTTCACATCGACGCAGGCAATGCGCACACGTGTGCCCTCTTTGACAACGGTTCAGTAAAGTGCTGGGGATACAATCAATACGGGAATCTTGGTCTTGGAAACAACTCGCACCAAGGAGGTGCCTCCAACGAAATGGGCGACGCCCTCTCCTTCGTAGATCTCGGTACTGGCCGAACAGCTGTTGATTTGACGGCTATGACCCAATCAGTTTGCGCCGTTCTTGACAACGGTGATGTGAAATGTTGGGGCCGAAACCAACACGGGCAACTCGGTATCGAGAGCACCACAGGCATCATAGGCGATGGATCAAACGAAATGGGCGACAACCTCGCAACAACCGATCTCGGAACAGGCGTCAAAGCGCTCGCAATTGAAGGTGGCTTTTCCCATGTTTGTGCCATCATTGAAAATGGTTCACTCAAATGTTGGGGTTCTAACGGATTCGGTATGCTTGGCATTGGTAGTGTAGAGCAGATAGTAGGCGATAATGGCAACGAAATGGGCGACAACCTCCCCTTCGTCAATCTCGGTACTGGCGCCTCAATGCCAATTTCGCAATTCACTTCTTGCACTTCCTCACCGAACCTTCCACCAGGTCTCTCGATGAACAACTGCATCATCAGCGGCACACCATCATCTCCTTTCACCAACCAAACCTACACCATCAGCGCTGTTCGAGATGGGGTCACGTATCAGGCCAGCATCTATCTTTCAGCATCCGACCTCGTTCTCACACCGAGCGTCGAAGGTGCGGATCTTTCGGTCGGCGTGCCGATGACCGACATCACTTTCCAGTTCAATACCAGTGCGACGATTAATCGCACCATGCAAAACGGAGTGCCGGTTGGGATTCTATCCGGTTGTGGATATGAATTAATTAGCCACGTTATGGATTCAAACGATCATCATCATTTGACTCACTATGATGCATGTAATTCTGATGGAGTATATTATTCGACAAATTCAGGTGGTTCTTGGACGACAACGCTGATTGATTCAGGAGTATATGGTATGGGATACGCCAATGCCATTGCTGTCGATTCAAATGATAATCCACACATCGCATATGGAATTGATAATCTGTACTACACGACGCTATCGAATGGGGTCTGGTCTTCTCCGATTGTATTGGATCAGACCGTTGGCAGATCAATCTCTATGATCATCGATTCGTCAGACAACATCCATATTGCCTCAAATAAGTTCATTACTGGCGGAGACCTAAATTACACTTCATACGTTTCAGGAACCTGGTCAACCGAAACAGTGGCGTCCGCCTCGTCCCTGTATCCAGGACCTACCGCCATAGTCGTAGATTCAGCAGGTGATGTGTACATAGCAATGATACAAGAAGCAACGTCCCAGGGTAACACAAATTATCTCTCCGTGTACAACAACTCGGGCGGTTCTTGGTCCAGCGACTTCATCGACTCTGGTGCCCTAGGTGACTACAGTATCGATCTTGCTATCGATTCAAATGATGTCACGCATCTTTACTACAGGAAAGGAAGTGGACACGTCATCAAAAACGATGCGAGTGGTTCTTGGTCCAGTGATCTCTACACATTAACCGGATCGAGTGCAACTTCCATAGGAGATATGGTTGTAGAATCCGATGGTACAGTTCACCTCGTAGCCAAACATGGTACGAACAGCGCTCAGTTCCAATATGCAACCAACAAGAGTGGCTCATGGGTCAATCAAGCGATCGCAAATAGCTCAGGATTCGTCCATCCCACTTACAACGCGCTTGCCTTGAATTCCCAAGGCGATATGCATTATTTCTTCAGAGCAGGTAGCGCAGGACAGACTGGTGTCCTGTACCACTTGGTAGAAAGTGGTGCATCTACCGTGGGTAGCGGCTCTTCGAGTCCCTCTGCCTTTGCTTATGCCAACGACCAGGTGGCTGGTGCGAGGCTACACACATGTGCCATTCTTGCTAACGGTGACCTGAAGTGCTGGGGCGGTAATTCAAAGGGGCAATTAGGCATGGGCAACACCCTCAATCAGAACGCACCTCCCTCTACAGCGATTGACCTCGGCACGGGCCGAACAGCTGTTGCGGTGTCTGCTGGATTTCAGCACACCTGCGCCATTCTTGACAACGGCGATCTGAAGTGTTGGGGGCGTAACGACAAGGGACAATTGGGCGATGGAAGCACCACGAACACCAACGCTCCTTCAACCACAGCGATTGACCTCGGTACGGGCCGAACGGCCTCTAGTGTAGCTGCTGGCGAATACCACACCTGCGCCGTTCTTGACAACGGTGAACTGAAGTGTTGGGGTGGTGGTTACTATGGTCAATTGGGCGATGGAAGCAACACCGACAGTAACGAACCTTCAACCACAGCGATTGACCTTGGAACGGGCCGAACGGCCGTTGCGGTCTCTGCTGGAGAGTACTTTACCTGCGCCATCCTTGACAACGGAAACGTGACGTGCTGGGGACGAGACAACCATGGACAGTTGGGCGACGGCGGGACAAACCTTGACACTAACGAACCTTCTTCCACAGCGATTGACCTCGGCACGGGCCGAACGGCCGTTGCGCTGTCTTCAGGTTGGAATCACATCTGTGCAATTCTTGACAACGGTGATCTCAAGTGCTGGGGCTACGGTGGATATGGAAACTTGGGTTATGGAAGCACTTCGTCCTTGAACGCACCTTCCTCCACAGCGATTGACCTCGGCACGAGCCGAACGGCTGTTGCGGTGTCTGTTGGAGAGGCCCACACCTGCGCGATTCTCGACAACGGCGACCTCAAGTGCTGGGGATACGACCCAGTTGGACAATTGGGGGACGGTGGAGGCTATACCGACACCAACGAGCCTTCAACCACAGCGATTGATCTCGGCATGGGTCGAACGGCCGTTGCAGTATCCGCGGGATATTCGCATACTTGCGCGGCTCTCGACAACGGCGACATGAAGTGCTGGGGTAGCGACGGAAACGGTCAGTTGGGCGATGGCGGAGCTATAATCTCAAACACGAAACAGGCTTCACCCGTTTTGGTCTTCGGTAGCAACACTTGGGATTCCAGCACTGGACTGAGCAGCGGTTCAAGCGGCGGCATGACCGACGTCACCAACGCGATGTCATGCGTTGCGACACCCAGTCTACCTGCTGGTCTGAGCATCGACAGCAACACGTGTACCATCAGCGGTACGCCAACGGCTGAGGCGGTTAACGCAACTTACGAGATCAATGCCACCATCAGTGGCATCACTTACTTGGCAAGCATCTATCTTTCAGCATCCTACCTCGAACTCACACCGAGCGTCGAAGGTGCAGATCTGTTCCTCGATGTTCCAATGACCAACATCACCTTCCAATACAACGCCAGTACGGCAAGCGGCTCAGGCAGCGGCTCTTCGAGTTTCTCGTCCTCTGTTTATGTGAACAACAAGTTGGCTGCTGGAGGCGAGACCACCTGCGCCATCCTTGACAACGGCGACCTGAAGTGCTGGGGCGGCGACGGCTATGGAACGTTGGGCGACGGTGGGAGCACCAACACGAACGCCAACGCACCTTCATCCACCGCGATTGACCTCGGTGCGGGCCGAACGGCCGTTGCGGTGTCTGCTGGCCGTTACCACGCTTGCGCCATCCTTGACAACGGCGACCTGAAGTGTTGGGGGTCCGATATGTACGGACAGTTAGGCGATGGTGGAACAACTCATACATATTTGACGTACACAACAGCACCTTCCTCCACAGCGATCGACCTCGGCACGGGCCGAACGGCTGTTGCGGTGTCTGCTGGCGAATACCACACCTGCGCAATCCTTGACAACGGCGACCTGAAGTGCTGGGGTCAGAACAACGCAGGACAGTTGGGCGAGGGTACCTCCGGCGCCAACACAGACACCTACGCGCCGTCATCCACCGCGATCGACCTCGGCACGGGCCGAACGGCCGTTGCGGTGTCTGCTGGGACTTTCAACACCTGTGCCATCCTTGACAACGGCGACCTGAAGTGTTGGGGATCCGACGGTAGCGGACAGTTGGGCGACGGTGGGAGCACCAACACGAACACCAACGCACCTTCCTCCACAGCGATTGACCTCGGTACGGGCAGAACGGCCGTAGCGGTGTCTGTTGGAGGTAACCACGTCTGCGCCATCCTTGACAACGGCGACCTGAAGTGTTGGGGGCGTGACGACCATCACCAAGCACCCAACGGCCCTGCTGCAGGTAACCCTTCTCATACCAACGCACCTCAATCCACAGCGATTGACCTCGGTACGGGCCGAACGGCCGTTGCAGTATCCGCGGGATATGCCATAACCTGCGCTATCCTTGACAACGGTGAGGCGAAGTGTTGGGGGCAGTCCACCTACGGAGCGTTGGGCTACCAAACTGTTTGCAACAATGGCTGCTACCATTGGCAGAACGGCGCGATTGACTTTGGCACGGGCCGAACGGCTGTTGCGGTGGATACTTCAACAATATCTGGCACTGCGCACACCTGTGCCATCCTTGACAACGGCGACATGAAGTGTTGGGGATCCGACGGAGCTGGAAGGTTAGGCGATGGTGGAGCCAACTCAAATTCAAATACACCTGTTGCAGTTTCTGGTAGCAACACTTGGGATTCCTCAACTGGACTGAGCAGCGGCTCAGGCAGCGGCATGACCAACGTCACCGGTGCAACCTCCTGCACGGCATCTCCAAACCTACCAACCGGCCTGTCCATCGACAGCAGCACATGCACCATCAGCGGTACGCCAACGGTTGAGACGGTCAACGCAACTTACACGCTTACGGTCGTCATCAACAACGTGACCTACCAGGGCAGCGTGTGGTTGTCCACCTCGACGTTCGGCACCATCACCTCAGCGGTGGAAGGTGCGGCGCTCAACTTGGGCGAAGCAATGACGCCGATCACGCTCAACTACACATCTCAAGCACCGTCTGGTTCTACAATCTATGGAAACGGTTCAGTTTGGGATATCTCAAGTTACACAGTAAATGTTGGTTTACCAAGCACTATCGATCCTGGCTTTAATTTCCATCTCGTCGTTGGTGATGTCATTTACTTTGATGGTCAATGTGGTTCACCCTCATGCTCTCCGAGCAAAGGCAGAGAGTTATGGGCTTATGATACCTCTAACCAAACAGGGTGGTTGGTCAAAGATATAGGACCGGCGGGTTTCTCAGGAAATCCAGGAAAGTACTGGAATGAAGCTATTCTAATTGGAGATACGCTCTATTTCGATGCAGTAAGTACAGGTTCTTGGCAGCAGAATAAATGGGAATTACACGCTTTTGATACCTCAAATCAAACACTTTGGCAAATAAC
>CEVW01012466.1_pt1 | contig 10566 bp, 11 predicted proteins | sample 427061 | NCBI WGS metagenome assembly CEVW01 (sample SAMEA2623774, study PRJEB7988) | marine metagenome | biome: marine biome (ENVO:00000447); feature: surface water layer (ENVO:00002042); material: "saline water (ENVO:00002010), including plankton (ENVO:xxxxxxxx)" | depth 5 m
ACCGCCATTTAGATCGTCTGCAAAATAATCGTTTGCAGGTGCTATACTTGTGTTAAATGTAGGGTAACTACCATCTGTTGTAGTTATTGCGTTATTATGAGCAGTAATTAAACCCTCGTAAGTTGTCTGTTCTGTAGCATAAGTTCCAGCCTCATAAGTTGCCAAAGCTGAACCATCAGCATCAGTAGCTTTAGTAACTTCAATCAATTCCCAAATTTTAGAATCAGGATCCAACCTATTCATCAAGATAGGGTAAGCGTCTGTTTTATCGACACCAATTCTAAAGACTCGATTTGTTGAAGTTTCTGTAAACTCACCAGTACTAGCAGAAATTGGAAATGTAGTACCAGCTTGCAAACTTGGCGTAGAAATAGTTAGAGTAGGATTACTAGTATAATTACTATCCCCACCTGTAACTGTAATGTTTTGGATCTTACCTTGTGAAATATCAATAGAAGCTGTAGCTCCTGTACCCCCACCACCTGTAATAGTACCAGTAGCTGTCACATAACCAAGACCAACATTTGTAGCAGCGGCAGTGAAACTAGGAGTAATAGTAAGTTCTGCTGTAGCAGGTGTTGTTGGATTACCTCCACTAAAAGCAACAGTTGTAGGTGTACCAACGTTGTAACCACTACCAGCTGAAGTCAGACTTACGCCTGTAATTTCCTTACCAACTTTAATATTAGCAGCAGCTGATACAGGATTACCTGTTTCTAAAGAGTTGTTAGTAAATGTCAGGTCAACATCAGAACCAGTTCGTGTTGTAGGAATCAATTCGATAGAACCGACAGCGTAGTTATTTGCTGCAATTTTAACACCCAAACTGTAATAAGGGTCTCCCTTAAAGGGTTGATCAATCCTTATGTAAACGTTCTTTTTACGAAACTCTGGTGGAATAGTAATGTCAACAGGTGTGTACTCAGTATCATCAGACGGATAATCGTTGGAGAAAGTACCAGTTGTTGGATCAGTTACACACGCACAATAAGGGTGAACAGTACCTGCAGTAGTAGGTTGAAATGGAGAAACGTAGCAGTCTTTAACTAGATGGTGATCAGCGTCATTCCAATCATTCCAACCAGGATCAGTGCCATCTATATCTTTATCATAGAATGACAGGATTAGCCTTTGTAGTGCTCTTTTGTAAACACCATTATAGCTACTGTGTTCCCAGCTTGGTTTTTCACCACCATTACTACCACTACCAGCTTGAGCGTAAACTCTAATCGTTGAATAATTAGTTAAATCTTGAGCTGGAATATCGATGTATCGGTTGCCGTCATGGTAAAAACTACAAGCTGCATAACCACAGCCATAAATATACCTACCAAAAAACCAATAATCTGATCCAATTTTAAAACCGCTGTTTACGGTATTACCTGCTCCACTTGGGTTTGTCAGAATAGCAGAACCTAAAGTAACCTCACTAGTGTTATCATTAGGAGAAAACCGTTTGTCACCATCTAAATAGACAGCACTTACATTACCACTAGTGTTAATAAGAGCTGTAGCATTATAATTGGGAAAACCTGAGTCAACACTTACAATTGGTCGTTGGCTGTACCCACTTCCAGAATTACTTACGTTAAGTAATTTGTAAGTACCGATTGTTGACATAGTAAACGAGGCAAGTGCCTGTGTACCAGATCCAGAAATAGTTAGTGTAGGAGTTGTTTCATAACCAGAGCCACCATCTGTTAAAGTTATAGCAGTGATTTGGTTGTCATCAAGGTTGATAGAAGCTGTTGCTTGAATAGACGGTAGGCCACCAGTCATAGTACCACCATCTCTGATGTAACTAATGTTACCGTTGGAGTCTTCTAGGATGGCATTGTTGATAAACTGGTAAACTTCTCCCAAGTTGTAGGTAGTACTAATATCAAAAATATTATTGAATTGATCGTTAGTAGCTTGGAAATTAGTGTAGTAAGTTTTCTGTTCATTCTGGAAAGTTGTCAGACCAGAGATCTTAGAAGATAAAGCAGAAGCTTCGGAGTTGATGTTGGCAACGTATGTAGCCCAGGAACCACTAGAGATATAAGCTGGGTTGCTGTAGTAGTCATCGTAACTAACAGCTCTAGGTAGTCCACTATCTTTATACCAAAGTTTTAAATTAATATGATGATCTGTTAAACCAGTGTGGTTGTAGTCATTAATTTGACCAACATACGGAACACCGTCAATGTTAATGTCGAACCACTTTTCAGTAGCTCCCCATTCTCTTGTGCCTTCAGTTCCTCCTGGGGTAGCTGCTCCCCTAAGAGAGGATTCCAGCTTAGCGCCAGGACGCTTCATCAGACCCAGAGCATACTCAGGAAATGCGTTAACCATGTCACGCACTTCACCGGGATATTTTTTAGCGTCAGGTTGTTGGCTAATGCCTCCCAACAGGTTAGGTATCTTCTGGGTAATTGTTGTCATCGTGCAAGTGCCTGGAAGGGTTTATAGCTGCTATATGTATTATAGCCGTCTTTCCAACCAAACATTGAGTAGTCACCTTGTTGGGTCTCATACTCCATCATAGCTTGCTTAGTCATTTCCTCATCAATAGAGAGTAGTCGAACGAGTTCTTGATCGCCAACTAGTTTCAGAGCGATTTGACGTGCAGCTTTTGCTTGAATGTGTGCTTGGAAAGCGTAGGGGAGATCGTTAAAGTCGTAGTAGTAAACGACATCACAGTAGATGTCTTCGTCAAATTCGTTGGTATGATTATACTTATCATACAACAAACGTTTCTTTTGAATTAAATTGTACGTGTCACGATGCATGTCTCTACTAGCATCGATTTGTAGAATATCAAACTCAAGTGCAATAGTCTTATCAGCACGTGGAGTGAACTTGACACGACGTTCAGTGTTAAACACCCACCCCTCAGCTTGGAGGTTTCGGCTTACTTCACGCAAAGTCTGCAGTGTTGTGTAAACCTCAGGGTTTTGCATATCCAGCGTAGTGACAGGAGCCTGTCCCACGGAGCTTAGTATTTGGTTTACTGCATCCAGTTCTGTGGACACTGCATAGTTAGGATTAGGCATTGTCTAATTTTGGATATAAAAAAAGGGAGACCCCAGTTAAGGAGCCTCCCAAGGAGAAAAAATTAATTGGATCAGACAGTCAGGACGACACCAGCGGTTTCAGTACCGGCGGTGGTAGCAGTCAGATCGGTGGCAGCACCGGAGGAATCTCCACCAGCGTGGATGGCGACAGCGCCAGCACAGTTCAGGTGAGATGCACCCATAGCCAAGCGTCCCACGACCAGATCGCCCTGGTACATGATCGACACGTCACCAGAAGTGGTTTGAACGGAAGGACCAATTGCCTCAACCACACCCACAGAATCCTTGTGCATGATAATGCCTTGGAGGTTCTGGTTTGCAGCGAAGCTGTAGTCGTTGTTCTCACCATCAGTGTGAGTCGAAGCGCTAGTGCCAGTAGGCAGGTTGTTGGAGCGCAGGATCTTGATGCCAGCGATGCTGACCAGACCGTCACCGTTCTGCAAGGAAGAACCAACCACGTCGCGGTTGATCAGTGCAGCGTCAACCTTAGTAATCAGGTCATAGTAGCTAGCGGGAGGGAGAATAGCAACACGTCCTTCAGCAGGCACGTTAGTCTCATCAAAGCGAGTAGCTGCTGCAAAGAATGCATCAACCATCTTCTGAGCGTGACCAGAAGTACCTTGGATGTTAGCGTTACCGATCTCGATACGAGCGCCAGCGAACTGACCAGCCACAGCGCGACCCTGTTGGGAAGCAATAGCGGCAGCACGGAAGATTTTCTGATCGTATGCATTTGCGAGGCTGTAGCCAAGCTTGCGTGCGATTTCACCGCGCAGGTCATAATGAGCCAGAACTTCGTCAAGGTCATCAACGAAAGTCGAAGCGATCAGCAGGTCATCCATGATGATCGTCTTTTCAGCCACGTCGAGCTGGTTAGCAGAACCCCCACCTTCAGTAGTCTCACCGAGAATCGGTTTACCAGGAGTATGGTAGTAAGCATCCAGAACGCCGGTGAAGATGAACTGCATCGATTTGCCGTTCTTAAGAGTACGGCGGGTGCAGAGATCTTTGGCGATAGTTTTGTTCTGATAAGCCTTGAACAGCTCACCGCTGAACAGCTTCAGATACGTAGAATATTTGCCGGATTGGATACCAGCGTCATAGCCTTGGGTGTTAGAATTAAACCCAAGGGATCCAGTCAGTGCAGGCGTTGCACCATACAGACCGGATACAACTTGATCAGCCATTGTATTGTTTTAAAAGAAGGTTTACGTTTACCTTCAAGCGCTTGAAGTATTCAATTTGTATTGTGGTCTATCCCACCGTCTAGACGGCAGCAAGGTATCCGCGTACGGGCTTGATGCCAATGCAAGGGAGGTCCGACTCTGAGGTGCCTCCCAAGCTGTTAAATAAAGTAGCCCATACTAGTGGGCTGTTTCTCTAGCTGTTTCTGTTTGAACCTTGTATACATACGCTCTGCCTCTTCAGCCCTTCGATCGTAATGAGGAATACTTGGCTTGAAGTAGGTGCGAGTAAAGTATTCAGATGCTTCAGAAGCTGAACCAAAGCGATCGGGATTATCGAAAGCTCTAGTATAACCAGACAATGATGCACCGTTTGGATCATGTTGTCCACCATACTCTTGTGCAAAGTAAAGTAGTTGAGAACTCATAAGGTTAGGATCTAACCCAGTTCTCATCCACGATTCTCTTTGCGCATCATATGCTTTCCTACGCGGTCCAGTATATTGTGATAAACCACGACCAGCAGCGTAGCCACGCTCAACCACATCCAATTGCATGAGGTTGGGGTCACCGGTCTCAACAGCCCAAGAGCCTAAGAGACCAGCCGCAGCTTGTGCGCTGAATGGTCGTGGGATTCTGCCACCAGAGTCTTGAACAACTTGAGGTGACATCAGATACGTGAAAGCCGCATCGATGTTTCTGTAATCCTGTTGGGATATTTGTGGAGGTTGTTGTTCAGACATAGTAGCATAAAGGACAAATTCTATCAACTGTAAACTTTGTTTTTAACAAGATAGGTAACGCCGCGATACTTCAGCTTGGCTTGTTTGTCAGCGGCCTTTTGCTCTTTGAGTCGAGCTTGCAGTTCAACATTAGGCATGTTAATCTCCATGAAGTATCACACCCCCGTTCCATGGTGTGAGTGTTATGCGTCCAGCATGTAAGTCTCCTCTAAGAGTACACGTTGCAGACTATCTTTTAAATACTCATAGTATTGCTGTTCCACTGGGTCTCCACCTGGCCAGTTCTTATGGGCAAAGGTGACAGCCTTGTGGAGCATTCGTAAAGAGGTGACTGTAAATTGTAGCTCGTAGATGCTTTCTTCCATGATGGATGAACGTACGTTACTTAGAAGGAATATTTGAGACCAGCTTTGGTCCCGACGCCAAGGCCTTCCAGCTCCAGACCCTCTTTGGTTGCAGCAGAGACTTCACCGTATGCACTGAGGCGCTTAGTAACTTTGAACTTCATACCGGTTTTGCCAGAGGCAGCGCCGACTTGTTCAGCATTATCAGGAAAACGAATCTGAGGACCGCCTTGGATATACCAAGAGGCAGAGTCACCAAGCTTGTTTTCATAGCCCACGTGTGTCTCAAGAGTGGCTGATTTGTAGTCTTCACCAGACCACTTCTGCTTTGCTTCGAGGTTCACATAAGGACCAGCTGCAACGGGAGCAGCAAAGGCGAGAGTAGAGATAATAAGGAGGGCGTTTTTCATTTCTTTTTAGTAGATTTCTTTTTAGCGTTTTCTGCAGCTTTCATCCCCGCTGCAGTGTAGGGGTATTTTTTACCACCAACTTTAGGCATTTTTTTTCTTAGCAGTTTTTGCAGATTGTTTGAAATTGGCTGCCGTAGGAGCACCTTTGCTCCCAGGCTTCCTCATTTTTTCACCACTACCTTTTGCGATACGTTCGCGCTTGGCGTGGATGTTTGCATACAAACCTTGTTTAGCCATTACCAGAATCCTGGAATAAGTTGACCGGTTACAGCATAGGAGCCGATCGCAGCGATGACTCCCAGCATAGCTAGGCGCCCGTTAAGGCGCTCAGCTTTTTCGTTATGTGGGACTGAGTTTTCGTCGATGTACATGCGGGGTTCAGTAGGCCAAATTTGTGTGTCGTTCATTAAGCAATAGCGGGTGCAGTGAGAGCAATGGGAGTGGACTCAGCAGCTGCCAAGTCAAGAGGGAAGTTGTGAGCATTACGTTCATGCATCACCTCCATCCCCAAACCTTGACGGTTCAGAATGTCAGCCCAAGTAGGAATGACACGGTTAGAACTGTCAATGATAGATTGATTAAAGTTGAATCCATTTAGATTGAATGCCATAGTGCTTACCCCCAAAGAAGTAAACCAAATACCAACAACTGGCCAAGCAGCAAGAAAGAAATGCAGACTGCGTGAGTTGTTGAAGCTGGCGTATTGAAAAATGAGTCTACCAAAGTAACCATGAGCTGCTACAATATTGTACGTTTCTTCTTCCTGGCCAAACTTGTAGCCTTGGTTCTGACTAACTGTTTCAGTAGTCTCACGAACCAGAGAAGAAGTAACAAGACTACCATGCATGGCGCTAAACAAACTGCCGCCAAAAACACCAGCGACCCCAAGCATATGGAAAGGGTGCATAAGAATGTTATGCTCAGCTTGAAATACCAGCATGTAGTTGAAGGTACCCGAGATTCCCAGCGGCATTCCATCAGAGAAGCTGCCTTGTCCAAAAGGATAGACAAGGAATACAGCTGTTGCAGCAGCAACTGGTGCGGAGTATGCGACAAAGATCCAGGGCCTCATCCCAAGTCGGTAACTAAGTTCCCATTCGCGTCCCATATAAGCGAAGACGCCAAGGAGAAAGTGGAAGACAACAAGCTGGTATGGTCCTCCGTTGTAGAGCCATTCACTAAGTGAGTTGGCTTCCCAGATGGGGTAAAAGTGGAGCCCGATTGCGTTACTAGAGGGTACGACGGCTCCTGAAATGATGTTGTTTCCATAGAGGAGTGCTCCTGAAACTGGTTCTCTAATTCCATCGATGTCTACTGGAGGTGCAGCGATAAACGCAATGATAAAACAGGTAGTTGCGGCAAGCAACGCGGGGATCATCAAGACCCCGAAGTGTCCAACGTAAAGTCGGTTGTCAGTACTTGTCACCCAGTTGAGATAGTTATCCCACAGTGATGACTGCTGACGTGTAGCAATAGTAGCAGCCATTTATTTAAAAATTAAAATTCAAGGTTAGGGGAGTTAGCAAGTTTGTTCATGACATCGTTGCGATAAGCAGGATCATTCTCATACTTAGGATCGTTCATGTCACGGATCAACTCTTGCTGACTTCGATAAGATTGATTATTTATAGCTTGGCGACCAGTCAAGGTAGTACCTTCTTGGCCATTGGCGTCGAAGAAACGTTTGGCAACTGCATCAACTGCCATATTAATCTGGGTCACATTTGCTGAATCAATGATTTGATCAAATTGTTGGATTTCTTCTGGAGGAAAGACTGATGCTGCCCACCTCATCATTTGTTCGTACTGCTCTTGTCCACCAACTCTACCAACAACATCGTTAATCTGTTGGTCGGAAAGATCAGCCGGAGCTTCTGAGTTATCAAAGAAAGCTTTGATCAGCTCTTCCTTTGAAACATCGTTAAAAGCTTCTGCGTTGAATTGTTTTTCGTTTGTGTAAGCCTCAAATGCCTCAGCCAGTTTGTCTCCAACAGAGGATGGTTGTTCAAACTGTTGTTGCTGTTCAGGTTGTTGAGGGGTGGGGTTTTGCTCACTAAATTTAGTTTGCAATTCCAGATAACCACGTTCGAGATCCTCTGCGGATTTATATTTACCAGCCAGAAGCTGGTTCTCAGCTTGAGAAAGTTGCTCACCAATTTCTAGTGAGCTAGCTTCATCAGCTGCTTGAGCTTCTGACTGTTCGGCAGGTACACTGCCATCAAATTGCATTTCAGACATTAGGGCGAGTTACTTTAATATTTGGTTTGACTTTTCCATCCACAGTAATAGTTTTAGTTTCTTCAGATTTCTGTGGATTCGGGGAGGTCTTCGGCGTCACCTTCCTGGGGTTCTTGGATGTTCTCATTTTTAGAGGGATCGAGTAGTGGAGCTTTGGCTAGCTGTCCAGCCTGTTGCAGAATCGTCATGTCCTGCTGCTGTTGCATAGCTGCCTCTTGCTCTTGCTGCATCTGATCCATAGACTTAACCAGGTTAAGAACGTCGATGCCTTGTGCAGCTGCGAGGCGTTTGATAGCTTCGTCAGCGTTAACGAAATTGACCAGTGCTTCAGGTCCAAGTGTGGCTGCAATAGTTTGCAGGAACATAGTCAAGGATTGTTGATCTTGACCACGACCAAGACTATTAATGCCAGCAACAATAGTTGGATTAACAATATCTTTGGGGTAGCGTGGTAACTCACCGGTACGTTGAAGCACCAGCAGTTTACGATTAAGATAAGGGACTAGGAACTCTACAGTCAGCAGGGAGAACAGTCCCCCAAGGCTGGATTCGAGTTCGAGTTGGGTCAACCTGATCTCTTCGGCTGTGACGCGTTCCGCTTGCCGTGGATTCATTACTAGGAATGCTTCCAGTAGCCTACGTTCGTAGTCACCAATCATGGCAGCAGCGGTAGAGAAGTCCATCGACTTCCCAACTTGCACCACACCGATGTCATCAGGACGGCCTGCAATGATAGCACCATTGCCAGCAGCGGCTAGTGCCTGCGGCTTAGTCATGCTGCTTGGGGAGACCGTGAACACCACCTTAGCAGCTGCAGCGCTGCCTTCGACCAGTGCTTGTGACAGTGCGTCAAGTGACTTGAAGTCGCCCAGGAATTCACCCACGCGTCCACGTCCATAACTTTCACCGTCAACAGTATTGAATCTCAATGCGAGCCAGGGTGATGCATCCTTAGGAGCTTTGCCTTGGCTACCAGGAATGATTTGATCATAAGCTTCCTGGTGCCACACCCAACGGTTGCCTTGCAGCACTACGTGAGTGTACACTTCACATTCTTTTTCATAGGACACACTATTGTCAGTGTCTCCGTTCATTTCTCTTGCTTGCTGTGCCTTAGCTTTAAAATTATCAGGCAGCAAGTCTTCATGGATCAGTTCTTTTGTGACAATCTCTATCACATTTCCGTTGCCGTCTCTGTCTATGACATAACGGTTGAGCGGGTAGTGTTTGACACCAGCCTTACCCATAAACAACAACGCGTTACCGCCCACAACAAGGTGCTTGATTGCTTGGTGAATCGTGACACGATCACTGGATGCTGCAATGCTATCCATCACCATGCGCTCCATCTTAGCAAAGCTTAGATCAAGTTCGGATCGTACTTCAGCTGGGAGCTCATCTCCAAGCTTGTCGTCACGAATCTGGAACTTAAAGAATGTGGTTTGTGGTGGTAACAAAGCAAGCATTAGTTTACTTGCCAGAGTTACCACGCACTTAGCACCAACACTTTGCCAGGGAGTTTTAACCTTGTTAAATGTAGTACGAGTTACGTCATCAATGATGAGGTAAGGTAGAGTCAACCGGGCACACTCAACCGCTTCGTCTAGAAACTGCTGCCGGTATGATGTGAGGCGACTGTATCTGTTACGAGCGGTCATTGTTTATCAGGCCATGTTGATTGATGCGCCAATTGGTTTGGCTTGCAGTGAGCTATCACCAGTACCACCGAGATAGCCGCTGGCTTGCAGCACGTTAGTGTTGCGTACGCCAGATTGTTGTGCACGTTTCTGTGTCTTAGATCGAGCACCACGTGGACCAGCATTAGCTGCCTTCAGTGTGCTGACTAGTTGTTTGGTTTGTGCTTTAGCAGGAGCTGCCTGGGAGCGTGCCGCTGCTGCTGCTTGTTGCATCTGCTGTTGCATCTGTTGCATCCGCAGTTGGTTGCGACGATTTTGAGCAGCAGCTTGGATGCCACCGCCGTGCGCTTGCCAGTGCTTCAGTGCGTTCTTTTCTGAGACCGCATTCATGTGGTGAGCTGCGACGCTTGCTGCTTCAGGCAGTCCAGCGTAGGCACCCATGACTAGGTTATAAAGTTGTTGCTTCTTGCTCATGATTAGAATTCCTCTTCTAGTTTTTTGTTCAACCAGTCGATGACTGATCGTTGTCCAGCCCGGTACATAATAGTAGACATACTATCGCCAGGTCCGGGGTTGGTTGGGGGGAATGATTCATCAGCTTGGTTGAGCAATGTCCTTACGGTCATGCCGTATGCTTCAAGCGTATTGAGGGAGATTGACATTGGAGTGTTCGAAGAAAGCAGGCATTCTGGCCCGCTGTGTTTCTAAAAGACCTTCGGCTTTCCCTGCGTACATTAAAGAGTCGCTTTGATCGAGCCAAAATTTTTTGTCTAAATATTTATCGGTAGTATTTATACCTAATGGCTGCATAATCCAGTTAATGGTAGCTTTACGCAGCTTATCAAGGGAGGGGGAAATTGTCAAGCCCAGCTCCCTGGAAACCAAGGAATTACATGCAACGTGGACCTGTTCGTCTCGGCTTATGTCGGCACTGACTGTTCGCATTCCTGGATC
>CEVW01141470.1_pt1 | contig 10555 bp, 10 predicted proteins | sample 427061 | NCBI WGS metagenome assembly CEVW01 (sample SAMEA2623774, study PRJEB7988) | marine metagenome | biome: marine biome (ENVO:00000447); feature: surface water layer (ENVO:00002042); material: "saline water (ENVO:00002010), including plankton (ENVO:xxxxxxxx)" | depth 5 m
ACAGTCATTTCTGAAGCAGTTAAGCCAAGAAGCTGTGCCTTATCAAGCAGCATGTTTTCTGAATTAACAGTGAAGTCTTTACGATGATAATTTCTGAATCCATCTGAAAACGGCTCGAGTACAGCAAAAGATTCAACATCTGTCTGTTCTTCAGTTGCATCCCCTCTTCCAGGATTAAATGGAACATTTTTACCGGAAGCTTGCTCAATACCAACATTTCCAGCTAGTACAATTACATCTGCTAATGAAGCACCAGTTTGTGAAGCAATATTTTCCAATACACTCAAAACTCTAGATAGTTGTTCTGGATTATTACCTTCCCAATCTTTTTGAGGTGCTAAACGAATGCGTGCACCATTCGCTCCACCACGCATATCTGATCCTCTAAAAGTTGAAGCACTTGCCCATGCAGTTTCGACCATTTCTTTTAAAGAAAGACCACTTTCTTTAATTTGTGTTTTTACATCTTCAACGTTGTAACTGGTACTTCCAGTAGGCGTTGGATCTTGCCAAATAAGATCTTCTTGTGGTATTTCCGGGCCTAAATATCGATTTTTAGGGCCCATATCTCTATGCAATAGCTTAAACCAAGCACGTGCAAATGCATCTGCAAACTCATCAGGGTTTTCATGGAAATGTTTAGAAATTTTATTGTACTCTGGATCTTCCCTCATTGCCATATCAGCTGTAGTCATAATAGTTGTAACACTATTTGAAGTGCCTTCTGGGTCAGGAGCAAGATCTTCTTCTTTAGGATTAATTGGATGCCATTGATTAGCACCGGCAGGACTTTTAACTAATTCCCACTCGTAACCAAAAAGCATATCAAAATATCCATTATCCCATTGAGTAGGATTAGGTGTCCAAGCGCCTTCAATTCCACTTGTAATTGTGTCACGACCCACTCCAGAGCCATGATCGCTTGTCCATCCAAATCCCATTTCTTCTATATTTGCAGCTTCTGGCTCAGGTCCTTTAAAATCCTCACTTGCTGCGCCATGTGCTTTTCCAAAAGTATGGCCTCCAGCTGTTAAAGCAACTGTTTCGTAATCATTCATAGCCATTCTCTTAAATGTTTCACGAATATCTCTTGCACTTGCAAGTGGATCTGGATTTCCATCTGGTCCTTGTGGATTAACATAGATTAGGCCCATTTGAACTGCCCCTAAGGGCTGATCTAGTTCTCTATCACCAGTATAACGTTCATTGCCTAACCACTCATCTTCCTTACCCCAAAATATATCTTTTTCTGGTGCCCAAATATCTGATCTTCCACCACCAAAACCGAAAGTTTTTCCTCCCATCGATTCAATAGCAACGTTTCCAGTAAGGATTATTAGATCAGCCCAACTTATCTTATTGCCGTATTTTTGCTTAATAGGCCAAAGAAGTCTGCGTGCTTTATCTAAGTTCCCATTATCAGGCCAACTATTCAGCGGAGCAAAGCGCTGATTTCCTGTACCACCACCTCCACGTCCATCAGTGGTTCTATAGGTTCCTGCAGCATGCCATGTCATACGAATGAAAAATGGTCCATAATGACCATAGTCAGCAGGCCACCAATCTTGGGAATCAGTCATTAGATTATTAAGGTCTTGTTTAAGAGCATCATAATCAAGAGTCTGAAATTCTTTTCTATAATCAAAACCATTCATCGGATTTGATTTTGTATCATGTTGATGAAGAATATCTATATTTAAATTATCTGGCCACCATTGGTTATTTGATCTAGCACCTTGATTATGTTGACTCTCAGAGCCATGGGCTACTGGGCATTTACTTTCATTTTCCATTTTTTGTCCTATGTTTTAGCGTGTTTTTTACATGTGCCGATAATAAACATTTCTACTTTATCGACATTAAACTTGAAGTCTTTTTTTATTTTTTGGGGGATTGATTTATCTGATAATACTATATCAATTAAATCACCGCAATTTTTACATTTTAAATGATTATGAGGTTCAGTATTCCAATCATATCTTGCAATATTACCATCATAAATTGTTTTTATATCGCCAAACTCTTCTAATTGTTTCAAATTCCTATAGACTGTACCCAAACTAATATTTGGGATGGTCTTCTTTGCTTCTAAAAAAACCCAATCTGCAGTTGGGTGGGAATTAGTTTTATAAACAATATCACGAATTGTTTGTCTTTGATGACTAAATCTCATTGGCAAAAATTAAAAAATAAATAGTAATCATTCCTATTATTATTTAAAAATAATCAATTAATTATTGCTTAAAGTTCCTTTACTTTCTGAGGTGTTTTTTAAATGAGATAAGGATAAGTAATGCCACAATTAAATGACAAAGCTCCACTTTTTGAGCTTAAAAATACTAATAAAGAATCAGTTTCACTTTCTGATCATATCGGAAAACCAATAGTACTAGCTTTTTTCCCAGGTGCATATACGGGAGTTTGTGATACAGAAATGTGCTCACTTAGAGATAATATGACTAGTTTTAACGATCTGAATACCACCGTATTTGGGATTAGCGTTGATTCACCTTGGGCCAATGGAGCATTTTCAAAGGAGTACGATCTTAATTTTGATCTACTATCTGACTATAATAGGGACGTAGTTAGAGAATACGATGTAACATTTAATGGCTTGGGTGGACTTGAAGGTTATGAATCTTCAAACCGAGCAGTTGTTATAATTGACTCTGATGGATTAATAAAATATAGATGGGTAGCAGAAAATCCAGGAGTTGAGCCTAATTATGATGAAATTATTAGTACATTAAAAAACCTGTAATCAACTAGTCTTTTATAAAATAAAAAAGCCTCGATTTATCGAGGCTTTTTTATTTATTTAAAATTAATAGAATTAAAATCCTTTAATTTTTGCTGATTTTTTATAGAGTTGGAAAACAATATGCCAACCTAAAGCAACCATTAGCATCAGAACTAGCCAATTCGTAGAACTAGTAATTCCAAAATTACCACCCGCCAATACCGTAGTATGTTGATTCATCATTGTCCAAATTAATGGAACACTCATGTATGTATTATGTTTTGAACGTAATCCTGCAAGAGTAACTAATGTACCATCAGGCGCTTCACCATTTTTTATAGCATTAATAATCTTTTGCTGTGCTGGCCAAATTCGAAACCAAACATTAAATGCCATGTTTGTTCCAAAAAGAGCACCAAGATGCATATTGAAAGAGCGGTAGCTAAATCCTGCCCAATCTTTCATTAAATACACAACTAAACCGATAAGAATAAAACTTAAAATAGTTACCAAACGAAGGTTTGAAGCAAGTCCACTTTTATAAAGTGTATCATATAGAAAAACACCTAGAAATGTTACTCCAATCATAGTGAATGCTTCTAATCCCCAACTTGAAGATTCATCAAAAGTTAAACCTCCGTGATAATAAACCACTAGAAGAAGAATAACACCTGTAAACCAAGTCCACGCTGCTCCCCACCTAAACCAGTAAAGAGTCCTTGGCATTAACTCTGGAACAACTTTTTTCTTTGTATCTCCATCCATTGTTGCTGCAAAGTGACCATTAACAAAATTGAAAAAGTATAATAACCCAATCCACATAACACCAGCGATGATATGAAGCCATTTAAAAATAGGATGAATAAGTTCCATCATTATCTCCTTGATTTTTGATTCTTTATTTTTATTTAATTTTACTTTTTACTGTAAACAAAAAATAGCGCTGCAAATGCAACCCAAATAATATTCTCAACATAGAAAGCGCCTGATAGCGGGACTATACCAGAAACCACGTGATATGTATTCATCAGTACTGGTACTAATGACAATGCAGCATAGATAGCTCCTACCTTTTGCAAATCATCCGCCATCCAGCCAGATATTAAGAAAGTTAATAATGCAAAAAGGCCTTGACCCATTAATGCAAAATGTAAAATTGGCTTTACTTCTTTAGTATAATCCATACCAAAACCTTCCATCATAGCCTCAGGTGCAAAAACTCCACCTAAAAGCATGACACCCATTAGCCCAGCATAGATTCTCATTAATAATTTTAAATTCATACTTTACCCTTGTTTAAATAGTTTACTATTAAGTTAATAATAATAACAAAGTTACGTTCTTCAATACTCTTCTATCAAGTGGCTGGATAAGGAAATAATTTTTCTAGAGAGGTCACTTTACCATATTGATCAGTGTACACTACATGATTTCGATTAAATTTTGTATAAGAATCTATACCTGTTGCAGCGGCAAGTGTATGTAATCCATTTCTTAGAGTTATTACATAGTTCATTACTCTCCATTTTTTCTCATCAACAACTAATGCTTTTTGATGACCAGGGTCAGTTGTTGCTACACCAACTGGACAAGTATTTGTATGACATTTCATAGCACCAATACAGCCAACAGAAATCATCATTCCTCTTGCTATATTTACAAGATCAGCTCCAGATGCAAGAGCAATCGCAATTTTGTCAGGGCTAAATAGTTTTCCACTAGCAAAAATCTTAACCTTATCACGAACTCCATTTTTCCTAAGTGCATCATCCAAATAAATCAATCCTGAATTGATAGGCAATCCCATGGTATCTGCCATTTCTTGATAAGTTGCTCCAGAACCTCCTTCTCCACCATCAACTGTAATAAAATCAGGACCTCTACCAGTTTCTGACATAAACTTGGTAAGTTCATCTGCACTATCAGGACCACCCATAACTAGTTTAATTCCAATTGGCTTTCCTCCAATATTCCTCATTTCATCAATGAAATCAAAAAGAGAAGGAATGTCATGAAATTGATTATGCCGGTTAGGCGAATCAACCGTTTTCCAAGCCTTAACACCTCTAATTGCAGCAATCTCTTCATTAATTTTGCTACCCTCAACATGACCACCTCTAATTTTTGCACCTTGTGCAAGCTTAATTTCAAAACAGCGTAAATGAGGATTAGATGCTTTTTCTTTAAATTTTTCCCAACTAAAAGAACCATCTTCATTTCTGACACCAAAAATTCCAGAGCCTATTTGCATTATTACATCACCACCACCAATTGTATGATAGGGGGCAAGACCTCCTTCACCTGTATGAACCCAAGATCCTGTTGCCATACCTAAGCCATGACTAATTGAGCTAATGGCATTTTCTCCAAGAGCTCCATAACTCATTGCACTCATACCTACCGGACCTTTCACATGCCAAGGTTCTTTACATTTAGGGCCAATAATAATTGCATTTTCATCAGGCAACGTCCAAGGTGAGACATCTACTCCTTCTAAATGTTCAGTCCTTGAAAATAGACCTTCTGTACCAACATAACGTTTAGTTGGAATTTTAGGAGAAAGCATAACTTTCATTTCTTCTTTTTGTTTTGGAAACATTGAATTTCTAAGATAAAACCCTGGTTTACTAAAATCTCGCTTAGAACCAAAAGCAATTACTGTTTTTAAGTATTTTCCCTGTATGACAATATTTGAAAAATCTGACCGACTAAAAGGTCTCCCTTCTGAGTCAGAATCAAATAAATACTGTCTAAATTCTGGACCCAACATTTCAAGCAAATAGCGAATACGTCCCAGCAATGGAAAATTTCTTAAAATTGAATGTTGACTTTGCTTTTTATCGTAAAAGTACCAAACTAAAAAAAGTATTGGTGGAACTGAAATCATTAACAGAATTAAGACTGTTAAAATAAATAATCCAATATTTTGAAAAGGTGTCATTTTACTCTACTTTCATTTTACGATCAAAATTGGGCATTTAGAATTTTCAAGGACCTTCAAAGACTTATTTCCTTGAAAAAATGTTTTTAATGGATTCCTGTTTGAAGATGGCATAACGATAATATGATTATCGCCAGCTTCTTTAGCAATTAATTCAGACGGGTTACCACTTAGTTGAATAATTCTATAATTAATATTACTGCGTCTTAAAAATTTTGAAGCCCAATCAGAAGCATTTTTATAATCATCTTTAGATTCATCAGTTTTACTTACATTAATAACATCAACCTCAATATTAAATGCTTGTGCAATTCTAATACCATATTTTACTGCCTTTTTTGTTGCAGCAGAATTATCAACAGCCAACAATAAACGATAAGTTTCGTTCGGTTTATAATTATTAACAACAAATATAGAACTATTAATATACTGTGTTAAGTCATGTGACATACGACGTTTTCCACTACCACCAATTATTGTTACATCATATCCATGACTTTGAACTTCATTTTTTAATTCTTCAACAATATCACCATTTCGAAGTATAAGGTTTAAATCTTCACAAAAAGTACCCTCTAAAAAAACTTCTGAACGTCCTCCCTCAGTTTCTACTAATGTATTTTTAGGAAATCCTGCTTCAATAGTATTTGTCTTGATTAATTCTTGCTCAGCTAAAAATTCAAAAGCCCATTCCAAAACGTCTACACCTGGACGATCGATATCCCAAGAGTCCATTCTTTCTTGAACCATATCAACTTCTTTCATGCTGAACTGATTAATTTTTGCACCAACATCAACAATCGTTGTTGACGCATTAAATGCTTTACCTACTTTCATACCAACCCTAAGGGTTTCACCTGAATAAGTTTTACTACTAATTGCGATTAATATTTTCATGATAGTGTGGGCCAATAAAAGAATGAAACTAAAAAAAGAAGGATAATTGAAATAACAAATAATTTCCAACCTGCTTTTAAATAGTCATTTGAAGTAACTAGCCCGGTTGAATGTATAATCATACAAGTAGGTGAAGCTACAATTGTTAAATAAGAAAAAGCTGATGCAACTGAAGTTGCAATACCCAGAGCAATAGGATTTCCACCCATATCTAAAACAATGGGTCCAAAAACAGATACTGTTGCAGCGCTGCTCAGTAAATTAGTGAGTATAGCAGTAAGAATTACTGTAAAAACCCAACGGACCATTTCTATGTTTTTAAAAATATATTGAAGAGAATAGAGTGCATTCTCTGCGACATAAAGCGCCGCACCAGTTTCTTTCATTTGAATTCCTAAAGAAATGGCTGATCCAAATAGTAAGATAACACCCCAATTTGTTCTTCTAGCAATATCCGGCCATTCAATTAATCCAAATGTTAAATAAAAAAATACACCTGTAAGAGCAACAATCCCCAAACCAATAAATGGGCTTAAAAAGACCCAACCCAAGAAAACTAAAATGAAAACAAGAATCGCCATTATTTGATTTCCCGAAAGCTTACCTGATTTTGCAACATTAACTTTTAATTTTCTAATAGCGGTATCTAGACTTTTTTGCTTAGGAGTAAATGTAAACCACAAAACAGCCACAGCAACTGGGATTTCAATAAGAAGCATTGGGTAAGCATATTTCATCCATTCCAAGTAAGATATATCTCCTAAACCAAATTCAGATAAATATCCTATCATGATTACATTCCTACCACCACCCGAGGGTGTTCCTATTGATCCAAGAGCGCAACCATATGCAATGGAAAATAAAAGTAATGTCGAAAGCTTTGTTGCTTTAGTTGTATCTAAACCAGCATTTTTGATTAGCGCTAATACAACAGGTAGCATCATTGCAGCAACTGTGTGTTCTCCAATAAAAGATGACATTAAAGCTGATACTGTTACAAAACCAAAAGTAATACTTAATGTTTTATTACCAGTAACATTGATTATTGCTAGTGCTAATCTTTTATCTAGTCCTTGGTGAACTATTGAAACAGCTAGCATTAAGGACCCCATTATAAAGAAAACTGCATCACTCATAAATGAAGCAGCTACACCATCTGGTGAATCAACACCTAAGGTTACTTCCATTATAAGAATGAGGATTGCAACAGCAGGCAAAGGTATAGACTCAGATATAATCAAAATCAAAGTCGTAATAACAATAATTAGTGTTCGGTGACCTTCAGATGATAGTCCTTCAGGAGTTGGCAAATAAAAAAGTATTACACTTATAAAAAATGTTATAATTAGCCATTTTTTTCGAGAGACCCAAAATAAGTAATTTGCTAATGAATTATTTGAAAATGCTAACATTGTATAGTTGAATTTAGATGTATTTTAGTTTTAGTGTATGCAATCACTAGGAACTTTTTTACCATCTTTCAAGATAGCCCATTTCCATATAGGCACATTTTTTTTAAGTTCAAAAATAAACCAATCCATTGCATCAATTGCTTCTTTACGATGTTTAGATAAAATAATTATATGAATACTAATTTCACCAGGCTTTACTTTTCCAACCCTATGTCGACAATAAAGATGATTTATGGTAAAGTTTTTACAAGCATTATTGGCAAGGTTCTCAAGTTCAGCTTCAGCCATTCCTTCATAATATTCATATTCTAAATATTTTATTGGCTTTCCTTTTTCTGTACCTCTTACCTTTCCATTAAAAACTAATTCTGCTCCATTTTGATTGTCACCATTAGCAATCTGAAATGATTCAATTGGTTCATTTATAATTTCAATAATAACCATTTAACCTCCTTGTACAGGAGGAATAAAAACAACTTCATCACCATCTTGAAGAGCAATTTCCTCTTTTTGATATTTTTGGTTTATAGCTATTCGAAGAGAAACATCATTTAACTTTTCACCAGCTCTTTCTCTAATAATTTTTTCAAGATCAATTGAAGTAGTATTATCATCTACTTCAAAAGTTAACACATCAACACCTAAAGCATATTTTACCTGTGAAAAACACTTAACTTTCACATTTATCATAATTCAATAACTTCCGTTTTATGGTTCATTCCATCATACATCAAAAGTTTACCAACTAAGTTATTATTTATACCCACAATTAGTTTAATAACTTCTAGTGCTTGTATATTCCCAATAATTGCCGGCAGCATAGATAAAACGCCAGCATCTACACATGAATCTTCACGATTAGTATTTGAGCTTGGAAAAAGGTCACTATAGCCTGGACTACCATTCACATTTAAAATAGAGACTTGGCCTTCAAAACGAAAAAGTGCACCGTAAACTGTTGGTATTTTTAATTTTTTAGAAATTTTGTCAATCTTTTGCCTACTTTTAATATTATCTGTAGCATCAATTATCACATCTGTTTTTAATAGTAATTCTTGTCCATTTATATCATCGAAAAAAATATCTTCAGTTTCAATAATTACTTCAGGGTTTAAAATTTTTAATTTGGATTTCGCCGCAAGAATCTTTTTCTTATTTACATCTTCAAAACTATATAACGGTTGTCTGTGAAGATTAGAAATTGACACAATATCATTATCAATCAATTTTAACTTTCCAATACCTGCAATGACAAGCGACTGTGCTATTGGACACCCAAGCCCTCCCATACCAATTATTGAAACATGGCTATTTAACAACTTTTTTTGACCTTCAATTCCAATTTCAGGAAGAACAGTTTGCCTTGCCCATCGACTAAGGTCTTCATTCTCATTATGATACTCTACCCAAGCTTGAGCTCCTCCTAATAAACTATAGGCATTATTGATTTTTTTTTCAATTATCATTCCTTCTGTAACTATTCCAAATTGACAAATTAAAACTTTTTTTCCCGCTACATCTATATTTTGATCATAGGAAGATAAAATTGTGTCTAAACCTAATAATGGAAAATTTTCTCGTTCTTCATCTGATCGAATATCAATGATGGTGAAATCATTTTTTTGTTCATTTAAAACTTCAGGAGTAATAATCATTTTATAGTTTTCCAAGGAAGCATAGTAACATTTATAAAATCACCCGGTTTTAAAAATCCCTTACCTTTACTTGCGCTTAAAATACAATTTGCTTCCAATGCTGATGAGAGCATATGAGAACCTATTTTTGTAGAAGCTTTACATCTTAATTTTCCATTCTCTATCCATGATTGCCCAAATAGATATCTTTGTTTCAATTTTTCTAATGGAAAAGGTTCTGACAATATCCCTTTTACCGATTGATCTTTTAGAGAACCCATCAATTCTTTAAGTACAGGCCATACCCATATCATAAAACCAATGTATGCTGAAACAGGGTTGCCTGGTAATCCAAAGATTAAACTTTTATTATTAGTACCAAAGAAAAATGGTTTCCCTGGTTTTTGAGCTACTTTCCAAAAGTGCTCTTTGACACCTAGATCTATGAATACTTCTCTAACATAATCATAGCGCCCCATAGAGACACCACCAGAAGAAATAATCACATCACAAGTTTCAAGAGCATCAAATAAAAATGATCTAAGTGAGGATTTATCATCTTTAATTACATTCCTCATTAAAACTTTGGACCCAGCCTTATTAACTAAATCTGCAAAAAGAAAAAGATTTGAATTATATATTTCTCCTTCTTTTAAATTTTTTCCTGGCTCAACTAACTCATTACCCGTTGCAAAAATAGCAACTTTTGGTTTTTTCGAGACTGCTAATTCGCCATAGCCAGAAGAAGCACAAACCCCAATCTCACTTGTACTTATTATTGTGCCTTTTTTTATGAGAGTATCACCTTCATTGATCTCTTCACCCATTTTACGAATATGTTGTCCTACTTTAGCTTCAATCATAATTTGAACTGATTCATCATTTGAAAATCCACTAGTATCTTCAACCATAATTATAGCATCAGCTCCCT
>CEVW01005603.1_pt1 | contig 10536 bp, 8 predicted proteins | sample 427061 | NCBI WGS metagenome assembly CEVW01 (sample SAMEA2623774, study PRJEB7988) | marine metagenome | biome: marine biome (ENVO:00000447); feature: surface water layer (ENVO:00002042); material: "saline water (ENVO:00002010), including plankton (ENVO:xxxxxxxx)" | depth 5 m
TTTAGTATCGATAATGTTCCGGTTTGTAAGGGCCTTCAACAGGCACTCCAATATAGTCGGCTTGTTCTTGTGAAAGTTTGGTTAATTTTGCACCTAACTTATCAAGGTGGAGGCGTGCAACTTCTTCATCCAATTTTTTATCAAGGCGATATACACTTACCTTGCGATCTGGATTTTTTTGAATGTCGATTTGTGCAATTGTTTGGTTTGTAAAACTGTTGGACATAACGAAACTCGGATGACCTGTGGCACAACCTAGGTTTATTAGTCTTCCTTCAGCTAGCAAGTAGACTGAATTACCATTCGGAAAGGTAAATCTAGTTACCGGCCCACCAGGGATTGAGTCGTCCTTAATCACTTCACGAATAACTCCATCCATCGCTTCAAGCTGTGCAACTTGAATTTCATTATCAAAATGCCCAATATTGCAAACTATGGCCTGATCTTTCATCCGGCTCATATGTTCTGCTGTTATTATGTCCTTGTTCCCAGTAGTGGTTACAAAAATATCTGCCTCAGAGAGAGCATCTTCAATAGTTGTAACTTTATAACCTGCCATGCAGGCTTGTAGTGCACATATTGGATCAATCTCTGAAACCATTACCCGTGCTTTTTCCATGGCTAGTGATTCGGCTGAACCCTTACCTACATCACCAAAACCGCATACCATGGCAACTTTGCCTGACACGAGCACGTCAAGAGCTCTTTTAATACCATCAACAAGTGAATGACGGCATCCAAATACATTGTCAAATTTTGATTTTGTTACAGAGTCATTCACGTTAATTGCTTGAAATAGCAACTCGCCTTGTTCTTCCATTTGTAAAAGTCGATGAACTCCTGTTGTTGTTTCCTCGGATACCCCAACAACCGATTCTGCAACCTTTGTCCAATGGCCGTCACGTTCTGAATGAACTTTTTTGAGTAAATTTTTTATTACCTGTTCTTCTTCGCTTTCAGAGTCTCTGTTTACCCAGTCACTGCCTTTTTCAAGCTCTACCCCCTTATGAATAAGCAAAGTCGCATCGCCTCCATCATCGACAATCTGATCAGGGCCGGAGCCATCAGGCCATGTAAGAGCCTTGAAAGTGCAATCCCAATATTCTTCAAGAGTTTCACCTTTCCATGCGAAAACCGGAACTCCAGTTGCAGCAATTGCAGCAGCAGCGTGGTCTTGTGTTGAGAAAATATTACATGAACACCAGCGAACATCTGCGCCAAGTGAAGTAAGAGTTTCAATAAGTACGGCTGTCTGCACTGTCATATGCAGTGAGCCCATAATCTTGATGCCCTTTAGTGGTTGTTCAGGTCCATACTTTTCACGTGTGGCCATTAGGCCAGGCATTTCTTTCTCAGCTATTTCAATTTCTCGCCTTCCGAAATCAGCTTGAGAGATGTCAGCTACTAAGTAATCCTTTTTTTCTTCGGCTATTAATGTTTCAGACATTTTACTAAATTTTTCCTTTTTATCTTTTAAGTCAAATTATACTGCTTTTTTAAGAGCTTTTACTTTATCAGTTTTCTCCCATGTAATTATACTCATGTCATCTTCCTTTCCAAAATGGCCATAATTAGTAGTACTTGAGTAAATAGGTCTTAAAAGTTTAAGTTGTTTAACAATATCTGCAGGTTTGAAACTAAATACTTTTTCAGCGGCAGCAGTTATTTTGGAGTCATCTACAGAGCCAGTCCCGAATGTATCTACACAGACAGAGACAGGGTTTGGATAGCCTATTGCATATGCAAATTGGATTTCGCAACGTTTAGCTAAGCCTGCAGCTACAATGTTTTTTGCTACATATCTGCCCATATATGCAGCACTCCGATCAACCTTGCTTGGATCTTTGCCGCTAAAAGCGCCTCCGCCATGGCGACCCATGCCGCCATATGTATCTACAATGATTTTTCGACCAGTTAGGCCGCTGTCTCCTTGCGGTCCCCCGACTACAAATCGCCCGGTTGGATTAATCAAAATTTGTGTTTTACGGGACAGCATTTTTTTGGGCAAAACTTTGTTGATAACCTGGCTGGTTATAAAATCACGAATAGTTTTGTTAGTGGCTGAAGCCGCATGTTGAGTTGATATTACAACACTTGTAATCTCTACAGGTTTATCGTCAATATACCTAACAGAAACTTGGCTTTTTGCATCTGGTCTTAACCAATTAGCTTTGCCTGCTTTGCGAAGTTTTGTTAACCGCTGGCCAAGTTGATGTGCATACATGATTGGCGCTGGCATGAGTTCTGGAGTTTCATCGCATGCATATCCGAACATTAATCCCTGATCCCCAGCTCCCTGTTCTGCGGTTGTTTTACCTTTGGCTGCCTTTGCGTCAACGCCTTGAGAGATATCTGGACTCTGTGCAGTGAGATAGTTATTGATGAATACCTCGTCAGCGTGAAATACGTCGTCATTATTCACGTAGCCAATTCCTCTTATGGCATTTCTTACAACTTGTTCGACATCAAATTTTGCCTTGGTCGTTATTTCGCCACCAACACAAACAACGTTACTTTTTACGAAAGTTTCACAAGCTACTCGACTAAACTTGTCCTGTTCAAGACAAGCGTCGAGTACTGCATCAGAGATTGTATCGGATACTTTGTCCGGATGGCCTTCGCCAACCGATTCAGAGGAAAATATGTAGTTTTTGCTCATTATGGAACGTGTTATCTGATTGGTGAGGATTAAATATCAACAAATCAAGATATGATGATATGAATAACCTACTTAGCTTTCAAGCTGATTTATTAAGGTATTTGCCTGTGAATTTTGAAACGTGTGATTTGATTTTTGTTATTTTCTCGGGCATTTTAACACCCGTTCGCTATTTTCAGCGGTTTTCCCTTTTTTGATGACAATTAAGAATAATAGCAGTGAGGAGCCGAAGTTGGCCAAAAATGAGTATATTAAGCAGGAAAGTAATTTGCTGCGCGGTACGATTTCTGAAGGTCTACTAGATGACTCAACAGGAGCATTGGCTTCAGATGACACCCAGCTCACTAAGTTTCACGGTATATATCAACAGGATGACCGGGACGTTCGTAAAGAGCGTCGTAAAGCTAAGTTGGAACCAGCATATTCCTTTATGACCCGAGTACGGCTTCCTGGTGGAGTTTGTACATCTCAACAGTGGTTGGATATGGATGAGATTTGCTCCAAATATGCCAATGGTACATTAAAGCTTACTACCCGACAGGCTTTCCAGATACATGGTACGATAAAGAAGAATCTCAAACTTACTATAAAGAAGATCAATGAATCTTTGATGGATACGGTTGCGGCGTGTGGTGACGTAAACCGAAATGTCATGTGTAATCCAAATCCTTATCAATCTAAATTACATGCTGAAGCATTGAAGATTGCCAAGGCTATCAGTGATCACCTTACACCTGCTACGAGAGCTTACCATGAAATCTGGCTAGAAGATGAGAATGGTGAAAAACAAAAAGTTACTGTTGATCCAGAACCGGAGCATGAACCTATTTATGGTAAAACTTATTTGCCCCGAAAATTAAAAACAGTTGTTGTTCTTCCTCCGAACAATGATGTTGACTTGTATGCAAATGATCTTGGTTTCATTGCAATAATAGAAGATGAAAAGATTGTTGGTTATAATGTTACTGTAGGTGGTGGGATGGGGATGAATCATGGGCAGGAAAAAACCTTTCCTCGATTGGCTGATGTACTTGGATTTTGTTTTCCCGATCAAGTTACAGATGTAGCCGAGAAAATTGTCACTACACAGCGTGACTATGGAGATCGTACTAATCGAAAACATGCGCGGCTCAAGTACACTATTGAGGATCGAGGTCTTGATTGGTTTCGAAATGAAGTCGAGAACCGATTAGGCTATCAACTTAATGAGGCGAGGCCTTTTTATTTTGAACATAATGGTGACCGTTATGGTTGGGTAGATGACGAGAATGGTAACAGTCATCTTACCTTATATATTCAAAATGGTTGTGTGGTAGATCAAGAAAATTTTCCAATGCGTACTGGACTTCGTGAAATTGCAAAGATTCACGAAGGTGACTTTCGTTTGACGGGAAACCAAAATCTTATAATTGCAAACGTTTCACCAGCTAAGCGTACTGAGATTGAGGATTTGCTTGCTCAATATAATTTGAATGACTGTTATGATCAATCTGGTCTTAGGTTAAATTCAATAGCTTGTGTTGCGCTGCCAACTTGCGGCTTAGCTCTTGCTGAGAGTCAACGGTACCTTCCTGATTTGATCACTGAGCTTGAGGTGATCCTTGAGGAATTTGGGCTTGAAAACGATCCGATTACCATTCGTATGACAGGTTGTCCAAATGGTTGTGCTCGTCCTTACATTGCAGAGATTGCGTTTGTTGGTCGAGCTCCTGGTAAATACAACATCTATCTAGGCGGTGGCTTTACTGGCGATCGATTGAATAAATTATATAAGGTTTCTGCCAAGTCAGCGGAGATTGCCGGAATTCTCCGTCCTATCTTTGAAAGATATTCAAAGGAAAGAGATGAAGGAGAGCGTTTTGGAGACTTTGTTATTCGTGCTGGGTACGTTGCTGAGACGCGAGTTGGTCGTGAATTTCACAATGATTTCAAGGAGGATTGAAATATTTGGTTAGTTTAAACCAAGTAAACTTTTTACCCCGAAATTGCTTGAGGCAATTTCGGGTGATGCGTAGGATGCGCCTCCCTTTTCGAGGGATGGCTGGATAGCTCAGTTGGTAGAGCAACGGATTGAAAATCCGTGTGTCCCCGGTTCGATTCCGGGTCCAGCCACCACTTCGTTTTACCGATCCAGGAACCTAAAGCACTAGACTTATGGTGGATAAGGCTAAAATAAATCAGATGCCCGGCTTAGAGGATGGTCGCAAGGCAGATGAACCTTGTACAATTGTAATTTTTGGAGCTAGTGGAGATCTCACGGTCCGTAAATTAATTCCTGCGCTTTATCACCTATATATCGATGGGCAGATGCCTGAGGCATTTCGTGTCGTTGGTTTTGCGCGTCGGGAGAAAACGGATCAAAGTTGGCGTGAAGAGATGCGGGCTGGGATCGAAAAGTATTCCCGCACCTGCAATGTTAATGATTTACAATGGCAGGCTTTTTCTGAAAACCTTTATTATCACCGTGGTGATTTAACGGATGCCAATGCATACAATGCTTTAGCCGGTCGACTGGCTGAATATGAAGATAATCAGCTTTCAGGTAACCTTTTGTTTTATTTGGCAATTTCACCGAGTTTGTTTGGTGAAGTAGTTGATCAACTTCATACTGCAAAATTGCTAAAGCGCTATGAAGAAGGAGATGCCCAATGGCAGCGAGTTGTTGTGGAGAAGCCATTTGGTCATGACCTTAAGTCAGCTCAATTACTGAACAATCATCTTATTCGTCATGCTAGAGAGCGTCAGATTTTTCGTATTGATCATTATTTAGGTAAAGAGACCGTGCAGAATATAATGATGTTCCGTTTTTCAAATGCTATCTTCGAACAACTTTGGAATCGTGAAGCCATCGATCATGTTCAAATCACAGTGAGTGAGGATATTGGGGTTGGTAGTCGCGGAGGTTATTTTGAAGAGGTTGGAACATTGCGTGATATGATGCAGAATCATTTGTTGCAGATCATGTCGCTGGTAGCGATGGAGCCGCCTCCATCGCTTGAGGCGGAAGATATTAGAAATGAAAAAGTTAAACTTTTGAAGTCAATTCGTAAGATGACACCAGAGGTTGTTGCTAAAAATGTTGTGAGAGGTCAGTACTTTGCTGGAACTGTCAATGAAGATTCCCGTAATGGATATCGGCAGGAGGAACGTGTTGCTCTTGAGTCAAACGTTGAAACCTTTGTGGCGATGAAATTGTACGTTGACAACTGGCGTTGGAGTGACGTTCCTTTTTATCTAAGAACCGGAAAAAATCTTCCGCATAGAGCTAGCGAGGTTCGAGTGCAGTTTCGTCCAACCCCCAATGTGCTTTTTGCTGCTCAAGATAATTTGGATTTACACGCTAACGCGTTGACGCTTCGTTTGCAACCGGACGAGGGAATCTCTCTTAGGTTTAACGGGAAGGTGCCAGGCAATAGTATTGAAACTCGTCCTGTTCGAATGCATTTTGGATATGATGCTGAGTTTGGGGCTTATACTCCAGAAGCGTATGAGCGCTTATTACTTGAGGCTATGGCGGGTGACGCAACATTATTTATTCGCCGTGATGAAGTTGAAACGGCTTGGCAGATAGTTGATAGTATTCGAGCAGGTTGGGGCGCAATTCCGCTTTCCAATCGTGAGTTTTATGCGGCTGGAACTTGGGGGCCAGTCGCTGCTGATGATTTACTTGATGCAGATAATCATTTGTGGCACAACCCAGTTTCTGCTTAGTAATGAGAGGGTATACAGCATTTAATAATAAGCTGGAACTGGCTCGTTTTGCTGCAAACATGTGGCTTGATCGCTTAACTTTAAGTGATCCAAATAAACCCTTTACTGTTGCTCTCTCCGGAGGGCGGATTCCAAAATTATTTTATCAAGAGGTGGTAAAGTTGGCTCAGCCAAATTTATTTAAAAATGTTCATTTCTTTTGGGGTGATGAGCGTTTAGTTACACCAACAGATGATGAAAGTAATTATAAACTTGCAGATAAAGGTTTGCTGGGCCCGCTAGGGATCTCAATTAACCAAGTTCATCGAGTGATGACCGAACTTGGTGAATCGAAAGCGATTCAAGTAGTTACTGATAAACTAAAGCGATTTGCCTCGAGTAATGAAAATGGTCAGCCTATTTTTGATCTAGTCTTTCTTGGAATGGGTGAAGACGCTCATGTGGCTTCACTTTTTCCTGGAGATGCTGAGGCTTTAGAGTCTAAGGAGGTATATAGAGTTGTAACAGGACCCAAGCCACCATCACGAAGAGTGACACTTGGTTATCCAGCACTTAGTGCTGCACGAGAGGTTTGGGTGTTAGCTTCTGGTAAAGGCAAGGCCGAGGCGCTGCGAAAATCTTTAGCAGAAGACTCAGTTACTCCGTTGGCTCGTGTTATTCAAAGTAGGGAAAAAATTGAGATATTAACTGATTTCACAATTTAAGATTGTAATTGGGGGTGTCATTTCCTTGTTACCACAAATTGGTTATGTGATTCTTTTGCTTATGCAGATTTTAAATTTTAATAGAAAGTATTTGGCTAAGCTTTTTTTTATTATATTTATTCTCAGCTGCTCTATAGAGATTTCAGCTGCAAAACTGGTTAAGCCTAACGTTGTTTTTATAATGGCCGATGATCTCGGTTTTTCTGAATTGGGAAGTTATGGCCAGAAAAAAATTAAAACTCCAAATCTCGATCGCTTGGCTAGTCAAGGAATGCGCTTTACTCGCAATTATTCTGGTAACGCCGTTTGTGCGCCTTCGAGGTGCGTATTAATTACGGGCAAGCATCCCGGTCATGCTTTTGTCAGAAATAACGGCGAGATAAAACCAGAGGGGCAGAGACCTATTCCAAAAGATGAAATAACAATTGCTGAGTTGTTACGTAATCAAGGCTATTCGACTGGCGCTTTTGGCAAGTGGGGGCTTGGTTTTCCAGGTTCGGAAGGGGATCCTATTCACCAAGGATTTGACCGGTTTTATGGCTACAACTGCCAGCGTCATGCACATAGTTATTATCCAAATTATTTGTGGAGTAATCTTAAACGGGTAGCTTTGGATAATGAGCCGCCAGTGCCAGGACATGCTTCGTTGCCAAATGGCGCTGATCCAAGTGATCCGCGTAGCTACGATATATTTAAGGGAAAAGATTATGCTCCAGATCGTATCAATGAACAGGCTCTAAAGTTTATTAATGATCATAAAGATAAACCTTTTTTCCTTTATTATCCGACGGTTATTCCGCATGTGGCATTGCATGTTCCAGATGAAGAGTTGAAGCCTTATCTTGATCAAAAATGGAATGATCCTCCTTTCGTTCGAGCAAATGGATATGGCTATACGCCGCATTTTACTCCTCGTGCTGCCTATGCTGCTATGATTAGTAGAATGGATCGTTATATTGGACGCGTAATTGATTTAATAGATAAACTTGGCTTAGCGCAAAATACGATTATCGTATTCACTTCTGATAATGGTACAACCCATCTTAAAGCAGAGGTAGACTATAACTTTTTTGAGAGTGTGAAACCTTTGCGAGGTCTAAAGGGCTCACTTTACGAGGGGGGCATTCGTGTTCCATTAATTGTGCGTTGGCCTGGTCGTGTGCCGTCAGGAACTACAACAAATTATGTAACGGGACTTGAGGATTGGATTCCGACATTACTTGAGTTGATCGGCGAGAAAAAATCAACACCAGCAGGTCTTGATGGGTTAAGTATTGCTAATATTTTATATGGTAAAAATCAGAGTCCTCGTAAATTTTTGTACCGAGAGTTTTCTGGATATGGTGGTCAGCAGGCAGTTTGGTCTGGTAAATGGAAGGCAATTCGACAGAACATTTTGCGAAAGAAAAATAAGCAACCACTTAAGATTCAATTGTATGACCTGAATACCGACATTAGTGAGTCAAATGATGTTGCAGCTGAAAATCTTAAAGTGGTAAATCGATTGCGTAAATTGATGGCTAGAGAGCATACTCCTTCTGAGTTTTACCCTATTAAGCCATTGGATTAGAATTAGTTTAATTATGAATTTTATGCAGCCTCAAACCTTACTCCTATTATTTTTGTTGGGAGCATCTATTGGATGTGACTTTCAGTCTAGAATCGAGGTCAATGATAAGATTGTATGGCAGTATTTGAAGAAAGGTGAAGAGTATCAATTGGCTGAGTATTTGGAAGAGCGTCCATCTACAGTCAATGTGGTTAATCATGATGGCAACTCATTATTGTATGAAGCTATTGCTAGTTCTAATATAAATATTATTAAATTGGTTATAGCAAAGGGAGCAAAAATAAACTTTAGAAATCAATTCGGACGCACCCCTTTGCATAGAGCTGCAGATGAGGATCGATTAGATATTGTCAGATTGTTGTTGGCTCAAGGAGCCGAGGTAAATGTTCGTGACTGTCGTGGATCTACTCCATTGATTGCGTCGGCTGAATTTGCCAGTTTGCCAGTAATAAAATTACTTGTTGAAGCTGGAGCAAATGTCTCTGTTGGTAATCATTATGGTCGAAGTGCATTGCATAATGCTGCCAAACGGGAGGATGTTTTCGTGACAGAGTTCTTGATTGCCAATGGAGCTCGCCTAAATCAGGTTTGTGAATATGGTACTCCCCTTGATTTGACTATTAACTGTGAGATAGCAAAGGTGCTTCGAGCGGCTGGAGGTTTAGAGGCCTCTGCGACAAGTATAGCATCACGAACGCACCAACATTATCTTACTAATCTTCCTGCAGAGAAATAATTATACGATTCCTTCTCCACACATCTCTATTCCGTTGATAGATTCTGGGCATGGTAAAGACTGCATTATTATTTGCCGGTCAAGGTGCCCAGTTCGTGGGAATGGGGCAAGATCTTGCTAATGCTCACTCGACTGCGCAGAAATTGTTTGCTCAAGCAGATGAGGTACTAGGTTATGGTTTGAGTGAGATATGTTTTTCTGGGCCAGAGAAAGAGTTGGTGCGAACGGAGCATGCACAGCCTGCAATCTATGTTGTTGGATGGGTGGCATTCCAATTGTTACGCGAACAAGTGCCTTCTTTTGATTTTGATGCTACTGCTGGTTTATCGCTTGGTGAGTTTACTGCATTGACTGCTGCTGAAACAATTGGATTTAGAGATGGTCTACTTGTAGTGCGACGTCGAGGTGAATTAATGCAGGATGCCTGTGAGGAGAGTTTTGGAGGAATGGCTGCCATCGTTGGTTTGGAAGAAGATAAGGTTCAAGAGGTCTGTTTACAGACGGGTGTACACATAGCTAATTTGAATTGCCCTGGGCAAATTGTGGTTTCTGGTGCTGCTGGAAAAATGGATTCTGCCTGTGAAGTTGCTAAAGCTGCTGGAGCCAAGCGGGCTATTCCTTTAACAGTAGCTGGAGCTTATCATTCCCCGTTGATGCAATCAGCTCAAGCTGGATTAGCAGAAGCTTTGTCTAAGGTTGATTTAAATTCTCAAAAGGTGCCTGTATTTAGCAATGTTACTGGACATGCGCATGTTAGCGCTGAATCCATTGCTGGAACAATGGTCGATCAGGTTACTTCACCAGTTAAATGGGAAGCGTGTATTCGAGCAATGATTGCGGATGGCATTACACGATTCATTGAACTTGGCCCGGGTTCAGCGCTGACAGGATTCATGCGGCGTATCGATCGTGAGGTGGAAATACTTAATGTCGGTGATGTTGACAGTTTAACTAAGACTGTAGAGGCCTTGAATACCTGACTTGAAAACAAAGGCCTATAGTGTAACGGTCGCTGGCATGACGATCTGGATTTTGTTTTGCTTTTGTTAAGCGGTGGTCATCTCTGATTAATGTCTTCTACACTCAAATCACTTCGAGCGCTTTCTTCTCCACCCCGTTTGCGACTTATTTGCTTATTGCTTAAAAGTGAGTTGTC
>CEVW01140209.1_pt1 | contig 10505 bp, 10 predicted proteins | sample 427061 | NCBI WGS metagenome assembly CEVW01 (sample SAMEA2623774, study PRJEB7988) | marine metagenome | biome: marine biome (ENVO:00000447); feature: surface water layer (ENVO:00002042); material: "saline water (ENVO:00002010), including plankton (ENVO:xxxxxxxx)" | depth 5 m
ACACTCACAAATCGCGGACACTCCTTATAGATCAACTTCTTCACATAAACGGGTTTGGTTTGTCCTGTGCGGTGACTTCTCCCGATAGCCTGTAGTTCAGTCGCTGGGTTCCAAGATGGAGCGGTGATATAAACGCGTGTCGCCTCTTGGAGATTGAGACCCTGACCACCACTCTTGATCTGAATGATGAACACTGCACCAGGCTGAGCCTTCTTGAATCCCTCAATCTGTTTGACGCGCTCCTCCTTGGGAACCGATCCATCAATTCGAAATACGGGACAATTCAAATGTGACTGAATATGATTCATCTCACCTCGAAATTGACAGAAGACGAGAGATTTTTCATTCGGATGAGATGAAATCATCTCAAACAGAGTCTCCATCTTCTTCGAACGACCAACCCATTTCTCCGCCTGCGTCTCATTCTGTTTGGCAACACCATCAAGATACATTTGTGGCCAAATCATAGCCTGTCGAGCACGAAGTAAGCATTCCAAAATGATCATATTTTTGGCGTTAATACTGATGACATTCCTGAATGCATCACGAATGGTATCTTGTGCCTCGAGAAAGACAATCTCATAGAGTTGCTTCTCATCTGGGTACATATCCAGTTCGACATTTTCAAAATGACACGGGGGTAAGCGAAGACGTTCATTAATCTTAGCCAAATCTTCTTTAGTGCGTCGAAGGATGTAGATGTCCTTGATTTTATTGGTCATACCCTGAACAACCACCTTGGAAAGACCCAAGAATGTGCACAAAGAAACAAAGTCTTCCATCGAATTGAACACCGGGGTACCAGTCACGATCCACTTGATTTGAGTCTGAAGACGACACACACTCTTGAACAACTTAGACTTTTTGTTTCGAATTTCATGGGCTTCATCCAAAATGACTCTATCCCACTGCAACATATGAAGAGGAGTCTTTGAATCGACGCTCCCACCCTTCGTTGTCAATAAAGTATAAGGTGCGAGAGTGACATCAGCCTCTTGAATTCTCCTTTCTGGACCATCAAAGATGTTGATCGTCAAGTGAGGTGCAAAGCGATTGATTTCTTCCACCCATTGGGTAATGATTGACTTTGGTACGATGATTAGGGTGCGAGGCTTTGGATTCCCAAGCATAGTTGCCACGAGCTGAACTGTCTTACCCAATCCCATTTCGTCACAAAGAAACCCACCCTTGGGGCCAGACGTTTGATTTTCCATTGTAAGCATCCAGAGAACACCTTCACGTTGGTAAGGTGCGAAAAGCCTACCACTCAGAGTGTTCTTAGCATGTGTGTATTGGTCTTCAATCGTCATCGTATGGATCTTCGTCTGAAAGTACTCGAACTTCACAGATGACTGGTTCAGGTTCCTTTTTCTTTCGCGTCTTTTTCAACTTAGGTTTTGGAAGTTCATCTATATGTTCTCTGTAGTACAACACCTTTTCCCAAAATTCTTTCATGACGGGGAAATATGTCTTGAACCATTCGCGATCACGAGGAACATTGACAACATCAAATTCTTCTGGTTTTGGCCAGTTTGTTTCTGCCGGTTTATACTGAATGAAATCTGCAGACTCCAGATCTAAGATTTCCATACAGAGTTGAAGTTGTGGCATGTAATGCTCGGGTACCTCACCTGGAATGATCGCCCTTTGTGGTGGACACTTAATTTCAACAAGTTTTCCAGATTCACTGACACCGTCAGGACTTCCACCAAGCCAACTATGCTCTGGATGAGGACAAAGACCAATCTCATGAACAACTTCACCATGACGCTGTTCGTAAATGATACGCGCCTCATCTTCGTACTTCTCACCATGTCTCGTAGCTGCATTTCCAGTGAATTTTTCACCGAGACCACACTTTTTTAGTAAGAGACCTTCGGGTGTTTCATACTTATTTTTACCAATCGCTGTAGCCGCGTCACTTGCTGTGAGCATATTTCCACGCAGTTTCAACCACGCTTCACTTTTCTGTGCATCATATTCCCGTTCAATCAAAACCTTTACATTCGGATGCATGTTAGGTTAATTGAGGTTATAATTTTTAAGCTCATCCATCACTTGAAAATATATCTGAGCAGCATTCTGCTCAGCTTGTTTTTTACTCTTTGCCACACCTCTAGAACAAAACAAGTTATTGATGTAGATGTCAATATAGAAAAGACCTTCATGGTGTGCGGCAACACGATATTCAGGAAGTTGCCAGTTATTCACCTGACAATGTCGCATGAGGTGATCTTTGTAGTTGTCATCAACCATGATAGAATTTAAGTCGACGAGTTTGGGATCTTGATAAATTCGAAGAATAAACTCCTTCGCGTGAATCAACCCGATGTCCATATAGATCGCACCGATGAGGGCTTCGAAAACATCTTCTAAGATCTTTGGGTTATTGTTCCACCCATTTCGCATACCCTTTTCATCCATTACGACGAGCTCATTAAGACCGAGAGCATTCGCGATACGAGCTAATGTTTCACCACGAACGAGCTTTGTGCGAGCTTTCGTGAGGAAACCTTCTTGACGACTTTCGAAACGATCAAATAAAAACTTAGTGATGACGAATCCTAAAACAGAGTCACCAATAAATTCGAGAGTTTCGAAAGATTCTGTAAATTGTTCATACTCCTTGAGAGCAGATTTGTGAGTAAAAGCCTTTTGGTACAAATCAAGGTTTTTGATCTTTGTACCAACAAGTTGTTCTGCACGAGCCTTATCGACTAATGTGACCATGTTGTTATGTAATGTATGTGTTTATTTTTTAAGCCTCCTTCTTGACGTAGTGAGGGCTGAGGTACTTCTGGAGGTTAAGGTAAGTAACCTGGACGTCGGCGGGAGGAGCGAGAAGATCCTTAAGCTTGTCGTCAAGGATAATCTGACGACCGTTATCGGGGTGCTTAAGACCCTTGTCAGTGATGTACTTGTTGACAGACTTGGTCACCTCAGAACGAGAGATGAGCTCACCCGCTGGAAGTCCAAGAAACGCGCGCAACTTAGGGCTTACATCCTGCTTTCGGTTGAACCCGTTGTTGGCGGCGCGAGCCTTCGCCTTCTCACCATCGGGGTCGTCCTGGGTACTCTTAATCTTACGAATAAGCTTTGTGAGGTTCTTCACGTCAGTGCGGAGGGCAGCAAGCTCGGTCTGAATAGTTTCAAGAGACATTATATCTTTCTTACCTGCTTAATCTTTAAGTTTCTAAAAAAGAATATCGTTGCGATCGTAACAATCGACCACAATAAAAACATAAAGATACGATTATCTGGTGGGGGTTCGGCCGGTCGATCTATATAACGAAATGGTTCTCTTGAACCATCATCAGGGCACCCTCCTGCACAACAATCCGTTGGACATGGCAAAACGCTAGGTCCTTTTCTCACAGCACAAAATTGTTCCTTACTTCCCTTGAATGCGTAACATCTACAATTTTCGATGACGTCACAGACCATATTATTATATTATGATATAATAATGGATGACAAGATTTATCCCAAGGTGGTCATAGATAAATTCATTGATGAAAATCTTCTATTCAAGGATGCAAAGTTGAAAAAGTACTACGAACGAAACTTACAGAGAGATTTTGGTAAATTTCGTAGTCGGGTGCGAACTACACATTCTGACAAAGATTATGAAAAGATCATGTATGTTTTTGTTACAGATTCCATACGTGATATCATACTTGAAACCTTGGGAGAACTCACAAAGTTTTTGAGTACTTCTGGTGATCTCGTCGTGAGTGGTGGAGAAGCGTTTAATTTGTACACTGATTTCAAGGATAGGATTGTCACCAGTGATATCGACGCGAAGTTCGTACCACGTATCCCAATGAATGAAAAGTATTTTGGTAAACTACAAGCCGTCAAACTTATTCTCTGGAATAAGCTTGGTGAACTCGCGAAGCGTTTGAATATGCGCGTCAAAAAGAGAATTATGGCGATGCAGAAAAAACATTCCAAATTATTTAAATTTTTAGGAATTGGTTTTAAACAATCTGGGCCATACGTCACACGAAGATATTCATTAATCAAAAAGAAGAAGACGTCCAATACTAATAAACCCAGTAAAGGTGATATTTTCATCGACGTTGAATTGTTTGCTCTCGATCTTAACATTCGATTCTTATCGGCGAAAACAGGTAAAATTGAAGATTTCAACATGGGTGGTATTCTTGACATCCCATTCATGCGACCCCAGGAATTTGGGTATGAAGTGGCACTCACTAAACGACGTGGTATGACATATCGCGACGTGTTGACTGGAAGACTGATTAATGATAAACGTATTCTTGTTGCCAGTAAGGAGTTCCTCATCGAAGACATTTACCTGATGCATAAACTTCGTCTTCGTCCAGAAAAGAAAGAAAAGGATAGACAAAGACTTGTCAGGTTAGCTCAATTGTTTGATAAACGAATCAAATCCTCAAACTCGATGGATGATGTATTCAGGCGAATTAGTCCCAAAATTGTCACAAAATCTAGGGTACCCAGGAAACCAGTAAAAATTTCCATGAATGCTGCGAAAAAGGTTGATCCACATAAATACAAGAATTTCACGACGAAACCTATGAACGATCGTCTTTCTAAACAGATTGTACATGGTCTCAAGCCGGTTGTTAAAAATACAAATGTCGAAGGGTATAAAAAATCTTCAGGAAATAAACGTTTCAATACAAAAACGCTCAAGTGGAAAAATGTTGGAACAAATGCGTACGTGAAAAACGAATTTCCACTTCGCCCAGAAAATGCAATGCCACTCCCCAAAAATATGAATATCACCAAAACACTTTATGGTTATAATCCCAGGAGAAATCAATGGGTGCCAAAGTCGTTACTGAATAAAGCTGCAGCTATACCATTTGTCGGTTTAAAGAAATGAAACCAAGTGTATACATAAATGATTTACAACACCCCAGCTAAGGGAGAAGATGGTCTGTATTTCGTGAAGGTACTCAACGATGATAAGCGTAAATGTCTTGTTCAGCTTGACAATGTTAAGATTTCTGATGTGTCAGGTGAAGTCGTCATGGATGTTGTAAATGGTGAGAAGATTGAGAACTTTGATGCTCAGAATTTGGATGCCGCCCAAGAGAACTGCGAGACTTGGTTTGGTAAGAAGCTTTCCGAGGGTGTTGTCAGGGGTGCTTATACTTCCAGCCTAAAGGATGGTCAGATGACCGCTGATCGCCTCGACATCACCAAGGTATTCAACGCACAAAAGGAACTCATCGACTTTGATGGTGTCCAGCCCGGTAAGACATGTGATGTTATCCTTGAGTTCGCCGGTCTATGGTTTGCCAAGAAGGCATTCGGGTCTACTTGGAACGTTGTCCAGGTCAGGGTACATGATGACCCAATTATCGATACATACCCAGACGAATACGCTTTCATCGACGAAGCTGACCAATAAAAAAATTGTTATACATATATAAAAGATGATGAAGGGTCGTAACCAGAACATTCTGATGCTGGTCGCCGTCGCTGCTCTAATCTTCCTCCTTTTCTCCATGAACAACAAGTCCGGTTACGCTATTGTTGAGCGTGAGTACACCCCCTTCGGTGTTGCGCCTTCCTCGGGTCCCGCCCCAGGCCCCGTGGCTGCCCCAGTCGATGCCCCATGCAACGGTATGAACAAGGGTACTGGTCTCGCCTCTTCCCTCCTCCCCCGTGAGGTCGCGTCTGCCGAGGACTTCGGTCAGTTTGCCCCAGAGGATATCCTCGCGGGTCAGAACTTCCTCGAGCCTCGTAAGCAGATTGGCTTCCCCGAGACTGTCGGTGGTGCTCTCCGCAACGCGAACCAGCAGATTCGCAGGGATCCCCCCAACCCCAAGGAGCCTTTCGTATGGAACAACTCCACGATTGTCCCCGATCTTATGCAGCGTGGTTTGTGCGCTTAAAGATTAGAAATTAGTAGTATATAATTAAACATGACAAGTGTTGCACCTGACCTCTCCGAGAATGTATCTAAGCTGGTAGAGCTCACAAAACAATTAGCAGAGGCGAAGTCTGATATCAAGGTTCTTAATCAGGAGGAGAAACGTCTCAAGGAGACGGTTAAGAAACATATGGTTGAACAGGGTATCGACACCATTAATCTCAGGAAGGGTAAGATTAGTATTCGTAAGACCGTTAGGAAGGCGGGTATGAACAAGGACGCAATTAAGGATGGTCTTATGACTTTCTTTGGTGGTGATGAGACCAAGGTTGAAGGTGCTTTGAATGCCATTAAAGACGGACTTAAGACGAAAGAGTCTACCTCTCTTTCGCTAACTGGTATAAAGGATAAACCCCCAAAAGAAGATAAGTAATACAACATGGTTTGGAGCCAATATGTATATGAAGCGTCTAACGGCTTTGAAGACGACGCCAGTGATGACGATGAATTTAATGACAACACTCCTCTGAATATCGAAGACTGGGAAGTCGAATACTCAGATGAACTCTCGTACATGTGGAACACGATCAGGACACTGCTATATGATGCTCATTTGGAACACTCGGGAAAGTTTTGCGACTTTGTTGAATTTTGTTATACAGAACATGATCCGTATATCGAGCGTAAGGAAGGAGAACATGTAAATGAATTATTCTACATTTGGCGAAACGTCAGGCGAATTGTAGATGAAAATAACCTACACGAAGAAATGATGCGAGGTGCTACATTCTATCATTTTCTAGAATTTACGAAAAATTATATGCGTATATATTAAATGCTCCCCGATATTACCTCCCAGAAGGTCGCCATCCCTGCTGCTTTGTTTCTCGCTCTCAGCCCCGGTGTCCTCGTGACTACTGCCGGTAAGAACGTCAAGTTCATGAACCGTAAAACGAATCAGATGGCTGTTTTTTTCCACGCGCTGGTCTTCTTCCTCGTGTACAGCATCATTGCTCGCGCGATGGGTCTCGTACTCACCAAGACCGATCTCATAGTGACCACTGCGCTCTTCCTCGCTCTCAGCCCCGGTCTCCTTCTCACTCTCCCTCCCGGCTCGGGTGGCGTTTTCCGCTCCGGTCAGACCAGCCTTCCAGCTGTGTTGACTCACGCCATCGTATTTGCGGTGATCTTCGCGGTTTTACGTCGTCAATTTCCTCAATTCTATTAAGTAAGAAGATGAAGTATCTTGTACTCGGTCCAGCTTCTATGGGAATATTCTCTCTCATCGGGGCTCTGAAGACAAGAGAATCTTCACTCGCAGATGTGAAAGAAATTTCAGGGTCTTCAGCGGGTGCAATTTTAGCTTTATTTTTAGCAGTTGGGATGTCCGTGGATGAAATATTAGATACATCCTTATCATTAAATATCCCCAACTTTGTTAAAATACGTATAGGATCATTTTTTAACAAATTTGGTTTTGTTGATATGGGACCTATTCGTAAAAAGTTGGTTGAAATTTGTGGAAGGGATCCCACATTCGAAGAAATTGATATGAAAATATACATTTCAGCATTTTGTATGAATACTTCTGAAACTGTCTATTTTTCTAAAGATACACATCCGGATATGAAAGTGATAGATGCAGTGTGTATGAGTATGGCTGTACCTTTCATATTTGCATGTGGTAAATATAATGGTGAGACGTATGTTGATGGTGGGATGAAAGAAGAATACCCATTAGCACCTTTTTACGATAAAAAAGCACATGAAATTACATGTATAAAAATTAAAATGAATCGCGTGTACCAAGAAGATATACAAACCCCTAAAGAATTTGTACAAACACTCGTTCGTTCAGCACTATCTAATCGTATAAAATACGATACACCCATAGAAATCATAGAAATAAATGTAGGTGATGCAGATGTGTTTGATTTCAACATGGACTATGAAGAAAAATTACGTTTATTCAATACAGGGTATTCGACATAACACTTTTTTTATCAGTTTACAATATATGATAGAGGTTTGCGATCCAGAAGCAGATCTTGAGGTCCTAAAAAAACTCATTAAATTGAATACAGGACATACAATTAAACTGACAAAAGAACAAACATGTCAAGCGTATGATAATATTAGAGGGGGAAAGTTACCACTCCCCCCTTTGATTATGAGTCCTAATAAAACTTACCTTATCGACAAAAAGTCACCTCTTAAGTCCAGTGACTACGATATATTATTTGATTCTTCGTCTAAACGCAAAGATATCAAGAATGTCGCGAGGAAAGTTGGAATTATACAGGTCGAACAAATGACTAAAAAACAGATGATCGATTCAATCGAAAAACGTCTGAAATTTATGAATATTCTTGAACCTGTTAAAATTGGTCGGAAGCGTACATTAGTCACGAAAAATCGCGAATTTTTTAACAGCACAGCAGTGAATAACAACTTTGGAAACAACACGGCAGTGAAGAACAACTTTGGTAACAATCTTGGTAACAACACAGCCGTGAAGAACAATTTTGGCAACAACACAGCAGTGAAGACTAATTTTCCAAACAACACAGCAGTGAAAACCAACTTTGGTAACAGCACAGCAGTGAAAACCAACTTTGGTAACAGCACAGCAGTGAAGACGAACTTTGGTAACAACACAGCAGTGAAAACAAATTTTAAAAATGCGAAATATCAAATCAAATTTCCCAAAGGTAGTTTGTTTAAAAATAAAGGAAAACCGAGTTTTATTCGTCCGAGTAAACCTTCATTTTTTGGTGGAATATTCGGTGGTTCAAATAAACCTGTAGAGCCCGTAGTTCCAAAGAAATCCAACAAGCCAAACGTGCCTAACAAACCCAACGTGCCTAACGTGCCTAACAAGCCAAACGTACCCAACAAGCCAAACGTACCCAACAAGCCCAACGTGCCTAACAAACCCAACGTGCCTAACAAGCCAAACGTACCCAACAAGCCAAATGTACCCAACAAGCCCAACGTGCCCAACAAGCCAAATGTACCCAACAAACCCAACGTGCCCAACAAACCCAACGTGCCCAACAAGCCAAACGTGCCTAACAAACCCAACGTACCCAACAAACCCAACGTACCCAACAAGCCAAACGTGCCAAACGTGCCTAACAAACCAAATGTACCTAACAAACCCAACGTACCCAACAAGCCCAACGTGCCAAACGTGCCTAACAAACCAAATGTACCCAACAAGCCCAACGTACCCAACAAGCCAAATGTACCTAATGTCGCATTAAATCAAAAGAAACGTTCACTCTTAAATAAAATTGCGGAAGCTAAATCAAATGGCGTTACATTTAATTTCAATGTGAATGTTGAAAGTTTAAATTCTTTTGATAAACTTGAAAAGTTGAATAAAAATATTGATAACAGGATTGAAAATGTAATAAATAAAGGTAGAAAAATGTTATCCAATAAAATTATCAATAAAAATTTAAAAAATCAATACATGAACAAAATAACCGGAGTCAAGACCTTAAAAAACCTGAAAAATATCGAGAAAGAAATTGAATCTGATATCAAAACGAAAAAAAATGCTAAAAACACTGAATTACGAAACTATGCAAAAGAATTAGGTCTTAATAACACCGAAACTCAAATTATTATTGGTCGAAACTTGTCATTAAACGATGGTAAGGAAATGGCTAAAAATATATTAGATAAGAAAAAAAGACTTGAACTTACTCAACTTCTTGATAAAATGAGAATTCCCGTTGTCAATAGGAAACAATTCTACAATAAAATTACCTTGAATTCTAAAATCAATAATATCGAAAAAGATGTTAAAAATTATTTAAAAATGAAATCAAGAGAAAATGTCTCAAATGTTACGAAAATTCTAGATAATTATAATATTGAAAATAAAGATCGAACCAACATTTTAAAAGCTTGGAACGCGTATGAACTCGATACCATTAACGATTTGAAACGTGTAGCATCGAATCGTGCAAAAAACAAAAAGGACAAAGAAGTTGCGTTTAAACAATACTTACAAAACGATCTTCAACTTTTACCAAATGATATTGAACGCATGATGAAAGAATTTAGAAATAATTCTTCTAACATGAAACTTTTGAGAAATCGTGGTAAGGAAGTGAGAACTTTATATAATCAAAAAAATAGATTGGCCGAAAGAATACGGAAAGCTAGAAACGAAAATAAATTGAATCTCAAAATAAAATTAAATATTAAATCGATGAAAGACGTCGAAAAAATAAACAATAAAATTAATCAGGCGTATATTGGTAAAAATAAAAAAGAGTTAGCTCGTCGAGCATTAAACCGAGACATTGACATATCCGATGAACTTGAAGCTATTAAAACAAGTAACAATGTACAAAAATTGAAAAATAAATTGAATAGTATAATCAATAATAAAAAGAAAAATGATTTACAAAAACTTCAAAATGTGATTAAAAATTTGAATCAAGAAAACAAAAATAGATTTTTACAAAAATTTAAAAATCAAAATAATTCTTTAGATACTCTCATAGAAAATGTTCAAAATTATAAGGACAAAACAAAATTGGAAAATATTCTAAAAAATCTTTCAAATATTTCTGAAAATAATAAGAATAAGTTGCGAATGAATTTCAAGTCGGGTGTC
>CEVW01074302.1_pt1 | contig 10496 bp, 9 predicted proteins | sample 427061 | NCBI WGS metagenome assembly CEVW01 (sample SAMEA2623774, study PRJEB7988) | marine metagenome | biome: marine biome (ENVO:00000447); feature: surface water layer (ENVO:00002042); material: "saline water (ENVO:00002010), including plankton (ENVO:xxxxxxxx)" | depth 5 m
AAAAATTCATTCATATAATGATGCATGTTTAGCTCTTGTTTTGGAAATCTTTGGACTCACAACCATAGCACAGTAGGGGTTGTTAGGATTTTTAGCAAAATAATTATGATGATAATTTTCGGCTACAAAGAAATTAATCAGAGGACTGACTTCTGTAACAATTTCATCAACAAAATTTTGCTGAAGATAGCCAATTACTTCATTCACGTCAGACTTCTCTGCTTCGTTCTTGTAAAATACAACACTTCGATAATGAGGGCCTATGTCATTGCCCTGACGATTTAATTGAGTTGGATCATGACAAGTGAAAAAAACTTCGAGTAATATTCTCCTCGGAATTACTTCTGAATCAAAAGTTACCTCCACTACCTCAGCATGTCCACTATTCTTACTACAAACTTGCTCATATGTTGGATTATCAATATGTCCACCACTGTAACCTGGAATGACTTTTGAAACTCCTTTCAGCCCTAATATTGCTCCTTCAACACACCAAAAGCAACCCCCTCCAAGGACTATTGTTTCCATACATTCACCTTCTATAGTTTGGAGCTTCACGTGTAATCTCAACGTCATGAACGTGAGACTCTGACAATCCAGCATTAGTAATCTTAACAAAATTACAATTAACTTTCATAGAATCAATATCTGGATTTCCTGTATAACCCATACTCGATCTGAGGCCTCCAGTTAATTGATGTATCACATTTTCAACAGGGCCTCTAGCAGGGACTCTACCTTCGATACCTTCAGGGACATATTTGCTTGTATCTCCTTGCTCAGATTGAAAATAACGATCATGGGCTCCTTTACTCATTGCACCTACTGAGCCCATTCCGCGATAAACTTTGTACGACCTACCCTGGTAGAGAATAACCTCCCCAGGTGCTTCATCAGTACCTGCAAGAAGGCTACCGACCATTACACAATCTGCACCTGCAGCTATTGCTTTAGCAATATCTCCGCTAAACTTTATTCCTCCATCGGCAATTACAGGAATATCTAGTTTTTTACATACTGAAACGACACTCTGAACTGCTGTCAACTGAGGAACTCCTACACCAGAAACAATTCTAGTAGTACAAATTGACCCGGGGCCAATACCTACTTTGACTGCATTTGCACCCGCAGAAATCAAGGCTTCTGCTGCAGCTGCAGTGGCCACATTTCCAGCTATTATCTGAGATTCTGAACCCATTATTTCCCTGATTTTTGCAACCGTATGCAGTACACCATGGGAATGACCATGCGCAGTGTCAACTACTACTGCATCTGCTCCTGCCTCAAATAATGCGACAGCTCTTTGAATTCCTTTTTCCCCGGTTCCTGTTGCAGCAGCGACTCTCAAACGCCCATGTTTATCTTTACATGATTCAGGATTATCCCGACTACGCTGTATATCTCTGACTGTCATCATTCCCTTACATTTGCCTTCAGAATCAACAACTAATAATTTTTCAATACGATGTTTATGAAGTAACTTCTTAGCATATTCTGGATCTACATGCTCTGGAACTGTGACCAAATTCGTAGTCATCATAGAAGATACTAGTTGCTCATCGTCATCTACAAATCTAATATCACGATTTGTAATAATACCTACGAGTCGTTCATTTTCATCGATAACCGGTAAACCAGAAAAACCATGTTTTTCAGTTAATCTTCTCATTTCTCCAATAGTTGTGTCAGGCTTAATAGTAATTGGATCAAGTACTAATCCTGACTCAAATCTCTTGACAGAATTTACTTTTGATGCCTGTTCTTCTATGGTCATATTTCTGTGAATTACTCCAATCCCGCCCGCCTGTGCTAATGCTATAGCCATACGAGATTCTGTTACAGTATCCATAGCTGCGGACATTATTGGAATGTTAAGAGAAATAGATGAAGTAAGTCTAGTTCTCAACTTAACTTGAGCCGGAAGTACTGCTGATTCAGCAGGTAACAATAGTACATCATCAAACGTCAGAGCTTCTGGTATGCTATCCTGTGCCATTAGAGATGGCCTAGACCATTCGTATTTGAATGGTTGCTATTTAGGTATAGAAAATATTGTACAGAAACGTTATTAATTCTAATTCTGTTTTCCTTCAATAGCAATAATTATCATAGCAGCACCTAGAATTATCCGATGATCTAACTGATTTCCTTCTGAAATATCAATAACAAGCTTTTGGATTAATGGATTTATTTTTTGAGTAAATGTGATTGGGGGATTCCCAAGAAGATTCAGAGAAAATTTCTGAGGAAAAGCATACTTTGCAAATGGTACAAATCTACGAATGAGGGAATTTAACATGCTATCTTCTTTAACCTCTGCATAAATTTGGTTTTTTTCATCAAAAACCGAATAGCTATCTTGTAAAATTGATTTGCGAAAATTACGTCTTACACCACCTATACTTTCACCAGTCTTTGAATCAGTAAAATCATATTCTCCAGATAAATCTAAAATATTCCTAGCCTTTATTTTAATAATTTCTTCCGATTGACTTTCATCTGTGTAAACTCTGATATCTTCTTTAATCTTCAAGGCTTTTTGATATGAATAGCCGATTAGTTCTTCTTGCCTTTCATCAGAATATATATGAAATTTTTCACCAAGAATCTTGATTAATTGCTTCCTAATTATGTAATGATTACTTTCTAACAACCCTGTCATCAAACATAACGTAAAGTAACTGAGTCATAGTCTATTCGCCTGCTAAATATCTTTTTTCGATACGTAGAATTGAAATCTAACCCTCGATTGGAGAGGTCAACTGACACTGCCCCTCTGTGGGAATTGATGTCTGAGTTGATGCCTATGCAGAGTCCTGTAACTAAGATTGAGCCAAAAATAGCTGCTCGCCTAGCAAAACAAAGTTATCACTTAGTTGGAGAACACGGTGGAGTCAAGGTCTGTCATTGGACTAAACAAAGTCTAATCGCAGATAGATCTTGTTACAAAGGTACATTTTACGGTATTGAAAGTCATGGTTGCATGCAAATGGCTCCAAATGTAGACACCTGTAATTTGGCATGTACTTATTGCTGGAGAGAACCACATTCTGATGCCTTAACAAAAATAGATGATGATCCATATGAATTATTCTTACAATCTGTAAAAGCACACAGAAGATTACTAACAGGTTTTGGAGGACATCCCTCAGTTCCAAGAGAAAAATGGTTAGATGCTCAAGACCCTAAGCATGTTGCAATATCTCTTAATGGAGAGCCTACTTTGTATTCTCGATTAGGTGAGTTTCTAGACATATGTCACCAACACGGGGTTTCTACGTTTTTAGTAACTAATGGCTCGTTACCAAAAGTGATTGAGAAACTTGATACGCTTCCTACCCAACTGTATGTTAGTGTTGATGCACCCAATAAAGAAATTTTTGATCGTATTTGTAAACCAAAGTTTGATCAGTCTGCATTTGAAAAATTAGAACAAACATTAGAGCTTCTTCCGAGTTTAGATACAAGGACTGTTTGTAGACATACACTGATCAAAGGGGAATCACTTGGCCACTGGAAAGACTATGCAAGACTGGATAATTTAGCTGATCCAGATTTTATTGAAGCTAAAGGTTACATCTATGTGGGAAACTCTCAATCAAATCATACAATTGAGAATATGCCCTCTCATGATGAAGTAATGGATTTCTCAAGGAATCTAGCACCATTAGTAGGAAGAGAAATTCTTTCTGATAGAAGAGAAAGTAGAGTAGCACTTATCGGTAAAGAAATGATTCCAGTTACTCTACCTAAAAAAATTAGAGACTTACCAAAAGACTTGGGTATAGCAAAACCCCAGAAGTTTTCTCTTCCACAACTCTGATTTATTTTATCTTTCAATCATTGGCCTGCTGGAACCACATTCTGGACATAATTGATCTTCGCTTTCGGCATAATTATAGTAGCATGCAGGGCAAGTGGGAGAAAGTACCATTGTATTATTTCCGTTGGAAAAAGATACCTTATCCTCTTCTACTCTATCCAAATGGAGGGAATCTCTACCAATTTCTGACATCTCAAATCTTCCAGGGCCTCCCAAACTAAGTAAAACGTCAGGAGGGAGAGTTACTGTTCCCGTGTCATCAACAATCAATTCTCTAGAGTCAGATAAATCGCCAATATCAACGTCAGTTCCATGTTGGGCGATAAAACGACCCTCTCTAAGTTCTAGAGAACGTTCACAAAATGATGCCACTTCTCGATTATGAGTCACTAGAAGAAAAGCGACTTCGCTTTCTTCATGAAGTTGTTTAAAAAGCTGCAAAACTTCTCTACTTGTTATTGGGTCTAGAGCCCCAGTAGGCTCATCTGCTAAGATTAATTTTGGATCTGTAATTAACGCCCTAGCAATTGCAACTCTTTGTTGTTCGCCACCTGATAATTGGTCAGGCATTCCAAATGAACGTTCACCCATACCAAGCTTATCAAGAAGAGATTGTGCTTTTGGTCTTGCAGTCCTAGAAAGAACTCCCTGATGAATTAATGGTTGTGCAACATTATCGATGGCATTAAGATGAGGAAGCAGGTTGGAATCTTGGAAGATAAATGAGACAGTGTCTTGCCTTAGTTTTACTAATTCTTTACCAGTCAACCTGGTCATTCTGGTCCCTCCTAATTCAACAGAACCTGCTGATGGCTTCATCAAACCACCAAGACACTTCAATAGAGTGGATTTTCCTGACCCTGATGGGCCTACCACTGCTACTGCTTCACCTTCAAGAATAGAAACACTGAGGCCTCTGAGCGCGACCACATTTCCATCCTCAGCATTTGATTCATATACATGATAGAGAGAATTTGCTCGCAGGATTTCATTTGATTCTTCTGACACTTTACTCACCCTTTAATACCGTAGCTAAATCAGAGTCTAAGGCTCTTCTAGTAGTGAACAATAATGATAAAATAACTGCTACAAGGACTAACCCATTAACAGCTGCAATCTCCAGCCATGGCCAGACTAAATTTCTATCAATAGGGACACTCTGGCCCAAGAATAGTTGGAAGATAAATCCGAAGATACTGAAGAAACCATTGAAAGACTCTGAAACTGCCAGTCCGAGAGTGACCCCCAAAATCATACTTACAAGTAGGATTGACATTATCTCAAACAGAACTAGACGGATTACTTGATTGGGGCTAGCACCGATTGCCTGTAATATTGCAAGTTCTCTTTTTCTCTGAGTTAGAACCAGAGAAAGGAATACGAAGGCAGAAGAAACGGATGCCAGAGCAGCTACTACAAACATCATACTGAGTAAACCTGGAGTACCAAATATTAATCCACCATTACGTTCATTTTGTTCATGAGCAGTAGACCAATCGGATGCAGAAACAATTCCGCTATTACTCTTCAAGTCAGCACTCAAAAGTTCTAATGCCTCGGAACATTCGTCAGTTCTTTCGTCACATAATTCAAACATCCAAATAGAGGAAGTATGAGAATCTACTATCTGATTACCAAGTAGTTCTCTGTAGGTACTCTCTCCTACTACAATTACTGAATCAGACTCAATTGATGAAATACCTGGAACCCATTGATGTTTGCCAGCGTAATTAACTGTTGCTTCAGTAGTTCCAGTTTCGACAGGGAGCCCAAGTGAATTTAATTCATATGTGGTGTATTGCAGTGTTAATGATTTACCGATAGAAGGTCTACCTAGGGTGCTTCTAGCATCGCCACCTGCTGTATAGCCACCATTTCTCCATGTTTCGGAGATTTCATCAATATCATCTCCTGGTATTGCTTGTGAGTCCCATATTAAGGTGTTCTCATGGCCATCAAATACAACCCAAGTAAGTAAAGAAATTCCTTCTTCTTTTGTTTGAGTAAGAGTCCTAGCTACTGAAGTCATTGAAGAAATATCATTAATTTGATTGTCTGAAATTGAGTCGATGGATAGCATCATCTGATTACGTGCCTGTTCTTCAGTGAGCGCTGTATCAAATTGAACCATGACATCAGCACCATTCTGGGCATTTGTTGTTCTCTCGTCTACCAATGTTCCTGTGTGGCCTTGAACAGCGGCCAGAGTGACTATTGAAAGTGTTAACAATAGAATCAAGGATAAACTACTGACTGAAGAACTAGAACCTGAACCACTTAATCCTCTACGAATATCTGAAATTGCTGGAGACCAACCGAATAAACGATTCAAGATTTGAGGGCCAGCGGCACCAATCCTGGAAAGAACTAGAGCGCCTCCGATCCAAAGGAAGAACGGCCCCAAAAGAAGAAGGATTGCATTTAGTATAAAATTAGTCACTATCCCAGAACTACCCCATGGCCCATAACCACCATTCGATTGAATCCAACTCTCCGCGAAAGCAAGAAGACCGAGTATAAATGTTAACCAATGAAGAATATAATTTGGTTTTCTCTCATTTGGAATTTTTCTAACACCTTCGTCTATCTCCATACTTAGGAATTTACGTGTTGTAACGGTACCACGCCAATATGAGACCCATACAGTAAGAAGTATAACAACAAAGGTAGAACCAAGACTTAGAATAGGATCTACATTGAAATCACCTTCATCGGTAAATCTGAGGAAACCTACGGCTCTGAGAACTATTTCAACGGCACCAGTTGCAAGAAGAAATCCTAAAGCCCAAGCAACTGTTCCAATTCCAAAGACTTCCATTACCATCATTCTCGACAAGTTATCTTCTGTACCACCAATTACTCTATGAATTGCCACTTCTCTTCTCCGTTGTTCGAGAGATAATCGTATACCGTAGAGTAAAACAACAAATGAGAGAGCTACTATAGGAATCACTAGAATATAATCAAAAACCTGAATTATTCCCAAGAAGATATTCAGAAATTGAATCGTTCCTGATATCATATCAGTATATTCGACAGAAATTAAAATCATACCGGATTCATTTTCTAGTTCATAATATCGAGGGACCCAATCTTCTTCCGTTCCCGTTTGATTTCCAGTACTTATGTCATATACAGGAACATCACCTCTAACTGATTCAATATTTCTTTGTAAATCACTAAGCCAAGCAGTCGCGGCACGTGTCGATGATGTAGGGAGTTGGGTTCGATCGACTGAAACACCCAGATATCCATGATCATTCTGCATAAGGATAGTTTTTTGTTCATCATTAAGCACTGAATCTGTGACCATTAGTGGATTGAATAGTAGTGTTGGGTTTCCGAAGCTCTCTTCATAAATTGCTGCAACGGTAAGATTTGTTACAGTAATTGTATCTTTACAAAATAATCTCCCTATCTCAAAATTAGCATCTAATATTGAATTACATTCTTCGACTGCCTGAACGCTATCTGTAATGCCATAAATATCTTTGACATAGGAGAATGTTAAATTATCTATTTTATCACCAACTTCAATACTTGCTGCACTAGCAATTTTTGAGGGTAAAACAATAGATCTATTCAATTGAGCATCTATTGCTGATGATGGCCAATCTCCGAAGATTATTGTTTTAGAATGTCTTTCACCCAATTCACCGTCCCAAATTCCATCACCATAGAATCTGATCGTTCTTTGATCATTTATTGGAGGGCCATTTTCCGAAGCCTCAGAATAATCCCAACTTACGTTTGTCCAATCGGAAGTTGTACTATTTACAGCTTCTACATTCAAAGGTTGAGGATTAGCAAAATTTTCATCGAAAAATCCGTTAATCCGGATGCCCTGACGCCCAAAGACTAGCCCGCAATCAGAAAACTCAGGTCTATCCGTCAAGTCGTCACAAAATGACTCCCACAAAGCTGAATCATTAGTTCTACCCTCCCAATTACCGGTTGGATCTTCTTGAAAATCTATTTTTGCATCAAATACATCATTTTCAAGTGAAAATTGGAAGAATCCTTGATTCAGTCCCACTGCGTAAGCTAAAACTGTGGTGATAACTAAAGATGAAAGGAATACTCCTGCGAATATTGCAAGTCCCCTCTCTCTACCTCTCCAGGCACTCTGCATTGCTAAACGAATATTGTTTGGAGCTCCCAACCACTTAGTACGAAATGATTGATACCATGATTTGAAATATTCCTCTAATGAGAACTTTTCCTTATCTATAGTTCTCTTTTGCTCAGGTTCAACTAATGGCCTGATTAACCTATATATTGAACGAGCCCCAGTGATACTAACTCCAAACAATAAAATGAAAATAATAAGAAATATCCAAGCGGATATCATCGTAGGAATTACTTCGGAAAATAATGAGTTTAGGTTCATTAACTCCCCTCCTCGATTCCCCAAGCTGAGCGTATGTCAGATGCCGCAGTGACTCCATCTTTCAACAGAAGCATTCTATCTGCCATAGATGCCAAAAGAGGATCGTGAGTGACCATCAAGACAGAAATTCCATCATTTCGACACAAATCTTGGAATAAATTGATTACTTCCTTTCCACTTTTAACATCTAGGTTTCCAGTAGGTTCATCAGCGAGAATCAATGATCTAGAACCAGAAATTGCACGCGCAACAGCAACCCTTTGCTGTTGACCGCCGGATAATTGATCGGGAATAAAATTCATCCTATCCCCCAAACCTACTCTCTCGAGTGCATCACGTGCTCTAGTCTGAGCCTCAGCAGTTGGAACTCCGGACAATTCAAGACTGAAAATTACATTATCGAGAGCTGTTAATCTTTCCACAAGATGAAAATCTTGGAAAATCCATCCAACACCCTTTCTTCTTACATCAACTACTTTATTCGGTGATTTAGTACCATAAACAAAGGATTCTAGATTAATTTCCCCAGAATCAGCTTCTAATAAGCCACCAATAATATTCAATAAAGTGCTCTTTCCACAACCACTAGGGCCCATCAGGCTCACTAATTCGCCCTTCTGAACCTTGAGATTTATTCCTTTCAAAACCTCAAGTCTTCTCCTGCCTGAGCCAAACCCTTTTTTCAGATTATCAACATGCAGCACAAGCCTCGGAATTATGATTGGCTTAAACAGTTATTGTATTTTTGAACAATACAAAAATCATTTCTTGGAATACTCTTTTAGAGATGAAAGTGATATTATCTGGAGTGTCTCTTCATGTGTAGATTCAAGAAAAACTGGACAGGCTAGTCCGAGATCATAGGCGTCTTGCCAGGTTTGTGCACATACACACCATCTATCTCCCGGTTTTAACCCTGGAAAGTTAAACTGAGGAGCCGGAGTAATCAAATTATTTCCTCTCGATAGCGCAAAATCAAGAAAATCACGAGTAACTTCGCAGCAAACAGTGTGAAGACTCCTATCCCTTCTATCTGTATTACAACAACCATCTCTAAACCAACCGGTCAATGGATCTACAGAACATGTTTTCAATTCGGTACCTAGAACATTAAATGAGGGAAGCATAATAATCATAATCCTATTCTTCAAACAGTGAATTGTAAGCCTTAGACAATGCTATTCCATGAGCTGTAGGACTTAATAAATTTCTAACATGCTGAATCAATTTCAAATTTATCTGACGTTCTTCACCTTTATTCATTCTCCATTCTGAATGAACTGTCTCTATGGCATCAATCCATGCCCTTAATTCATCAGTTGGTAAAAGATAGTTACTAGGAATTATCTCATTATGAGCCGCGGAATCAGAAGCCAAAACTTTGCATCCTGCAGCCATAGCTTCAGCGGGAGGATAACCAAAACCTTCTGAAACACTTGGAAATAGTAATGCTTCAGCATGCTGAAATGAAGCAATTAATTGATCTTCGTTTAGCCTAATATCGCTACCTATATTTACTAAATTTATCTCTTTTGATATCTCTGAATCTAATCCAGAAATTATATCTTTTACTAAATCTAACCGCTTTCTTGGTTCGTTACTGCCAACAGTAATAATCAAACATTTTTCAGGGTCATAGAAATCACTGATTAATTCAGAGGATTTAGGATTTAACTCTGGATCCCAATGATCAACATCAATTTGGTGTCTGACAAGAGCTGTTTTCTTATTTGGAAAAAGACGTTTTACTTCATTTCTTGTAGATTCAGAAATACAGATTAATAAATCCGCTCGATTTAACCCTGTTTTTAATTTTTTAATATCATACTTTCGAATAAAATTTGGATTATTTTCGCCAACGTTGATTACATCATTATCTATGATTATCTTACGTGGATTAATGTGAAATAAATCATGAACTGTTACTACTACTGGAATTTTACAATCTTTAGGGACTAAATGAGCTTGTTCTTGATCAGTAATATGCAATAAATCAGCATTTGAGGATTCAGTTTTTCCTCCTACTAGGTTTGGATGAATGATCCATCTATGCCAAATCCTTGCCAAAATATTATTTTTTTCAGGATGTTCTAATACACCTGCTAGGGTCCAGTCTTTTACCAATGTTTTTTCTAGGAGAGAAATAAGTGAAAAATGGGCTCTACCAAGTCCGGTATTAGAGCGCAAAGCCCCTCCTCTGCTTAGTAAAACACGTCTAACCACAGTACTCGTCAAGGCGTATCTGACTTAAACGAGAGCAGTAGATGAAGAGGTAGATGTCGA
>CEVW01001200.1_pt1 | contig 10476 bp, 10 predicted proteins | sample 427061 | NCBI WGS metagenome assembly CEVW01 (sample SAMEA2623774, study PRJEB7988) | marine metagenome | biome: marine biome (ENVO:00000447); feature: surface water layer (ENVO:00002042); material: "saline water (ENVO:00002010), including plankton (ENVO:xxxxxxxx)" | depth 5 m
AAACAAATAATTATTGTTAGACATATAAATAATAATATTAGAAATAGCATTAGCTAATTCAGTTTCATTATTAATATTAAAAGTAATAAGTTCATTTAATACTTCATTAATAATATCATTACTAGTATAATCTAATTGTATCTTATAATAATATATAATAGAAAGTATATTATAAGGAAATATATTAAATTGATCGCATTTTATAAATTGTTCTAAACTCATTATAAATATAAATAATCATAAGTTTAATTAATAAAAGCAAAAAAAACTAAGTATCCACGGACAGATACATCTAATATGTATCAAGGTGGATATGGTGTCCCATTAAATTAATACCCTCTGAAATAAAAACCAATTATCGTAATCTAAATTATTCTCCTTATAAAGTTTAAATAATTTTAAATTACTAAATATACAATCTATTAATATAATTTGATCATCTTTAACCAAATAGTTATTTTGAAAATATAATTTTAATTTATTATCATATAAATTAAACCAATAATCAATTAAATTATTTGTTAAGATAAAAAAACCACCAGCAACAGATACTTGATTGGGTGGTATAGGATTAATTGGTAAATTTTTATCATTTTTATTATTAATTAAATTATATAAAAATTTAATATAATTATGATTATTATTTACTAAAGCATAATGTATATAATTAGAATTTAAATTTTTTAATTTATTTACATTAGGCCAATTTAATATATTATAATAAGATATATCACCTCTAGGTTTAGGTCTACAACGAAAATATCCAATATCAACCCATCCATAATATTTAGAATCAAAAAATTTATTTTCAATAGTTTTTTTTACAAAACTAATTTTTTCAGACCAAAGCATATTTAATTTCCAATCTATTTTACTATTTAATTGAGAATTATTTTTATGATTTTTGATCCAATAATTTTTATATTTATAATTGTATAATTCATCTAGTTCTAAAATTATTAATTTTATTTTTGGGTTAGATGTATTATAATAGTTATCAGTTAAATGGGAATCTAATTTTAAATAATTATTAAATATATTTATACTTTTACTATCAGAATATATTACTAAATTAAAATTATTAACATTTAATAATAAATTAGAAATCCATTTTTCATAAATATTTTTATCAAATTTAGATTTTAATTCATACCAACATGTAGATAATGTTAACATTAATATTTATATATTATTAATATATTTTTTTTTTAAATCATTGACTTTTAAATAATTAGTATTATTAAAATAACTTTTTTTATGTATTCTGTGGAATACTAAAATTTCAGGTACATTATAAAATTTTTTATTTTGTTTTCTTAATTTAAGCCACAAATCATAATCTTCTAATTCATTATTAGAATCCCATATGGCTAAGTTTTTTTTTATGATACAACTACTATTAATAATAGGATTGGTCTTTAAAAAATCAAATTTACTAATATCACCTAATGGTATATTAGGTAAACAATTTAATTCGCCAAAATACTTACAATGAGTGCCAATAACATCATATTTTTTTATAAAAGAAATTTGTTTTAATAACTTATCTGGTAACCAAATATCATCAACATCTAGTAAGGCAATCCAATCATAAGAACAATAATTAATCATATCATTTAATGCATTTGATTTACCTTTAATATTAAATAAATCATAAATTTTAATTTTATCAGATTTATATTCTAATGCTTTTTTATAAACATTAGAATTTTCAGAATGTCCATTAATACCAATAATAATTTCCCAATGTTCATACGATTGATTTATAACACTTTTAACAGATTCATCTATAAATTCTATACCATTATATATAGGAATAAGAACAGAAATCATATTATAAATATATAATAATTATATATTTATATAATGTATAATAATTATAATTTATTTTAACAAAACACAATTAATTAAAATTATGAATAGGTGGCACCCTGTGGGTGCCACGTGCGGGACTTTGTTCCGCCCCTATAAAAAAAAAGAGTTTTATCCCGTCCCTATAAATCATAATAAATTTAAATTTTTCAAATATATTTTTAATTCATTTTTACTTAAGATATTAGTAGTACTATCATAATTACGTAATTTATTTGAATCTATTTTTTTTTTATAATTAAACACAGATTTAATATGAATATAATTATTATTATTAACAATTCGCCCAGATTGCGTTTTATTAATTAATGATTCATTTAATTTTTCGCCAGGTCTTATACCAACATTAACTATATTTTTATTATATTTTTCAGCAAATATTTCTAATAAATCTTTAATATTCATACTAATTAAATTAGGTATAATAGTATCACCAGTTTCAGCATTTAATATAGCATATTCAATTAAATCAACACTTTGTTTCAAAGTCATAATAAATCTGGTCATATTATTATGTGTTAAAGTAAATTCAGTATATTTATTATTTTTACCAATTAAATGTAATTTAGGAATAATACTACCATTAGAATTTAATACATTACCATATCTAACAATAATAAAATTAATATTAGGAATATAATACGATTTTTCTATAATAAGTGTTTCAGAAATAGCTTTACACATTCCATAATTATTAATAGGATTACAAGCTTTATCAGAACTAACAAATAAAACAGTATTTAAATTCGATAAATTATTAATACTAGATTCAATAGAATCTAATATATATTGAATCCCTAATAAATTAGTATTTATACTTTCACTTGTATTTAATTCACATTGATCAATATGTTTTAATGCAGATGCTATAATAATAATATTAGGTTTAACTCTATTAATAGTTTCATTAACTTTATATTTATCAGAAACATTACCTATAATAAAATTTAAATTATTATTATTATTAAAAAATAATTTCATTTTCCAATGTTTATGTTCATCTCTGGAATAATTATATATAATATTATTTTTCAAATATCTTTTATTTAATTCATAACCTAATGAACCAGTACCACCAAAAATTAATATAATATTATTATTCATAATATGAATAATATTTTAAATAATATATTATATTATCTTTAAATTATTAATATAATATTAAAATATGTTTAACCATAATATTAATAAATATAATAAAAATTACTCCAATTCTCGTTATATTATTATAGATAATTTTTTAAAAAAAAAAATAGCATTAGATATACAAAATGAAATACTAAATAGTGATAAAGAAAATTGGGATAGATATGATAATCCATTTGAAAAAAAAAATACTTGGAAAAATAAAAATAAATTACCATTTAATTGTAATAAATTATTTAATGAATTAAATAGTAATACATTTATAGAAAAATTAAATAAATTAACAAATTATGATTTATTAAAAGATGAAAGTAAAAATTGGTGGGGTATCCATTCTTTTACTAATGGTGATAAATTAGATATTCATGTAGATGCTGGGATACATCCAAAAAATAATTTAAGAAAAATAATAACATTAGGAATTTATTTAAGTTATAATTGGAATAAAGAAAATAAAGGAAACTTAGAAATTTGGTCAGGTGATAATTCAAGTAATAATAATGCAAAAATATATGATAAAATAGATAGTATTGAACCGAAATATAATAGACTTATTTTATTTGAAAATAATGATTATTTTTATCATGGTAGTCCAACCCCGTGTATTTGTAATAATAATAATATAAGAATATTTTTAACTTGTTCTTATTTAACAAAAAATAATACTAAAAATATAAATAATAGAAAAAAAGCATTTTTTGTAAAATTACCTAATGAACCTGAAGATTTAGAAAAAGATAAATTAAGAAAAATGAGAAGTGAACTAAAAACATGTAAATTAATATATAAATATAATAATAATATTAATATGAAAATATAATAATAATATTAATATGAAAATAATTATTTTTGGTTCAACAGGAATGTTAGGAAGATATGTATATAATATATTAAAAAAAAATCATATTATTTATAAAATAAATAGGGATAAATTTAATATTTTAAATGATAAATGGTCTAAATTAAAAAAATTATTAAATAAATATAATAATATAGATGTAATAATAAATTGTGCTGGTATAATACCGCAAAAATATAATAATGATAAATATAGAGAATATATAAGAATAAATACATTATTTCCACATAAATTAGAAATGATATGTGGAGAAAATATAAAATTAATACATATAACAACAGATTGTGTTTTTAATGGAAATAAAGGTGGGTATAATGAAAATGATATACATAATGAAACAAATATATATGGTATATCAAAATCTTTAGGAGAATTAGAAGAAAGTTGTGTAATTAGAACATCTATAATAGGTGAAGAATTATGTAATAAAAAAAGTTTACTAGAATGGGTAAAATTAAATAAAAATAATGAAATAAAAGGATTTACAAATCATTTATGGAATGGTATAACATGTTTAGAATTATCAAATATAATAGAATATATTATAATAAATAATAAATATTGGAAAGGTGTAAAGCATATATTTTCACCAAATATAATATCAAAATATAAATTATGTAATTATATAAATAATATATATAATTTAAATATAAAAATTAATAAATTTGAAACAAAAAAAAAAGTATATAAAAATTTAGATTCAATATATGAATTAAATTATAATATAAATGATATAGAAACACAAATAAAAAATTTAAAAAATTTTAATCTACTCGGTATTTATTCAAACAATTCAAATAATAATCATTAAAATGATTTTTATAATCATATTTTAACCATTCTTTATCATTACCTTGATACCAACCATCTATATTTTTAGTGGGTATAGTATTATCTATAACTATATTTTTTATATTATTTTTTTTAATTTTGAAAACTAGATTCCCCCTTTCACTATTTTTAAAAAATAGTATTTCTTCGGATATTTCTTTTAATATATCAAAATAATTATATATAGATTTCCATACATCCCCAGTTTGTGCGCCACTTTTATTTAAATTTAATGCTTCTTGTTCATATTCATTATGTGGATATACATCATCTAACATAATAATACCATTATCATTTATACAATTAATAGAATTATATAAATCTTTTGTAACTTGAAAAGCTGTATGTAATCCATCTATAAAAATAAAATCATATTTTTTATTATTATGTTTTGAAAAAAATTCATCAGAAGTCATTTTATAATTAACATAATCACTTGAACAATATTGTTCTGGATCAACACCATCTTTATTATTGGATAATACTTTAGAAAAAGTTTCACCTTCCCATACACCTATCTCCAAATAATTAGGATTATCAAAATTATATTTTTTAAATAATTTATTAATTATAAAATGTCTTGGTGTTATCATTTATTTATATTATATAAATATATAAATATATATATTTAATATAATGAATATAATGAATATAAATAATAAAGATAAAGTAACATTATTTATAACCTCTTGTGGTAGACCAGATCTTTTAAAAAAAACATTAATATCTTTCGTTAAATTTAATACTTATCCAATAGAACAGGTAATATTATGTGAAGATTCGGGTATATCAGGTATATCAGATTTTGCTACAAATATTTTACCATATCCAACAAAGTTATGTTATAATAAAGAAAGAATAGGACAAATGAAAACAATTGAAAAATATATTAAATTAGTTAAAACACCTTATGTATTTCATCTTGAGGATGATTATGAATTTTTTGATTATGGATTTATAGAACTTTCTATACAAATATTAAACTCAGATAAAAATATCTCTCAAGTATTATTAGAAGATGAACAACATGGATATTATAAAGTAGATATAGGAAATCCATTATGTTATAAAATTTTGGGTGATGATCCAAATGATCCAAATATATCTGAGTTAAATAATGGTAATGGTGCTATGTCATGTTATTCATGGAGACCTTCCTTAAAACCATTAGAAATAGCATTATTAAGAATACCATATAAAGACTGGGATGATGAATATACATTAGAATTAGAGATTAACAAACGTGGATATTACTCCGTAATCACAAATAATATAACAAAAGATAATAAATATGGATTTTGTACACATATAGGAAAAAAACATCACATACCATATGAAATACCAAATTGTAATAGAAAAATATTAAGTAGAAAAGATTTTCCAGATAAAATAAATATAGGAATAAATGATATCTAATAATTGGAATAATAGGGGGGCACCCGCAGGGTGCCACGTGCGGGACTTTGTCCCGCCCCCTTTATATAATAATTTAAATATATATAATTAAATATATATACAAAATAAAAAGTACATATGAAATTGAATATAGGTTCAGGTAAAAGAAATTTTGGAAAAGACTGGATACATATAGATGGTTCAAATTATAATCATATACAATCACATGATATTATAAATTTACCTTTTGAAGAAAATAGTGTAGATATTATATATGCTTCCCATGTATTTGAATATTTTGATAGAAAAGAAGCTGACATTATTTTACAAAAATGGAAAAAGTGTTTAAAAAAAAATGGTATATTAAGATTAGCTGTACCTAATTTTGAAGTATATTCAAAATTATATTCGGATGGTAAAATTACACTTGAGCAATGTTTAGGGCCTTTATATGGTAAATGGGAAATGACTAAAACTAAAACTATTTATCATAAAACTACATATGATTTTATAAATTTAAAAAATGTTTTACAGAAAAATGGTTTCAAAAATATAAAATTATGGGATTGGAAAAAAGTTGAACATAGTAATATAGATGATTATTCTCAATCCTATATACCCCATATGGATAAAATTAATGGAACTTTAATGAGTTTAAATGTTCAGTGTATAAAATAATTTTATTTAGGGTGGGAGATACTTTGTCCCGCCCCTATAAAAGAAACTATCTATGTTAATATGTTATATAAATAATTATTTATAAATATATTAATAATGTTTAATTTAAAAAAAAAATGGGGTAATCATAAAATTTATTCATATGATACAACATATCATAAATTTTTAGAATATTTTCAAAATTTATTTAATGAAAAAGAATTAGATAAACTTCATTTAAAATCATCAGATTATAATTCAGTAAAATCAATGTTATATATGGGGCATTTAAATGATAGAGATACTGATTTACATAAAATATTTTATAATGATATAAAAACTAATAATACTTTTAAAGAATATTATTGTAATATGATTAAAGATATTCATAAAAATCTTTTTCCTAAAGAAAAATATTTAATTTATCAAAGTTATCCTAGTATAAGAATTCAATTTATGGAAAGTAAAACTATTCCACCCCATAAAGATAGCGATTCACTTAGTAATCATCCAATTGGTGAAAAAAATTTTATAATACCTATAACAAAAATGAAGGATACTAATTCTATTTATATTGAATCTAAACCTGATAAAAAAGATTTTAAAAGTATTGAATTAAATTATGGTGAATTATTTTATTTCAATGGAAATAAATGTACTCATTATAACAAATCAAATAAAGAAAATAAATTACGTATATCTTTAGATTTCAGAATAATATTAATAGAAGATTATAATAAATATATTAGTAAATCTAATATTTTAAAAAGTAATCCCAGAGATATATTCTGGAATAGACAACCCAAATTTATGCAAATAGGTGGATATTATCAAATAACTGAATATGGTGAACAATTAAAAAATATGATGATTTGGCATAATATAAAAAATATTATAATGCAACATCGCCCTATATTTGGTAAAGAAGAAGCAGATGCGACATATAAATATATGTTGGAAGATAATTTTATTACAGAATATAAAAAAACAAAAGAATTAGAAAATATGATATGTAAATATATAGGTTGTAAACATTGTATTCTTACAACAAGTGGTACCATAGCTATAATATTAGCACTTATGTCATTAGAACTTAATGATGGGGATGAAGTTATTGTTCCCAACTATACTATGATAGCTACTATAAATGCTGTAAAATTTTTAAAACTTAAACCTATTATTATAGATGTTGATAAAGATACTTATACATTAAATAGTAAAAATATAAATGATAATATTACTGAAAAAACTAAAGTTGTTTTACATGTATCACTTAATAATAGATATACTAATATGAATGAAATTGTTAAAATATGTAATGATAATGATTTAATTTTATTAGAAGATAGTGCTCAATCTTTAGGTTGTAAAATTAATAATAAATCACTTGGGACATTTGGTGAGATTGGTTGCTTTTCATTAAGCACGCCTAAAATTATAAGTACAGGACAAGGTGGATTTTGTGTTACTGATAATGATCATTTAGCAAAAAAAATGAATATGATTAAAAATTTTGGAAGAAGAGAAAGTGGGAAAGATAATTTTGAAATTTTTGGAATTAATATGAAATTTACAGATATACAAGCAGTAATAGGTATAGAACAAATAAAAAAACTTAATTATAGGGTAAAAAGAATGAGAGAAATATATGAACTATATTATCAAAACTTAGTTGGTATTGTTAAAATGAAACCCCCTTTAAATGACGAGTGGATTCCTTGGTTTGTAGATATTTATGTTAATAATCGTGAAAAATTAATAAATTATTTGAATAAACATAAAATAAAAACTAGACCAGTATATGGTGAAATTAATAAAACAAATATATATTATTCTAATGATATATTTCCTAATAGTAATTATGTATGCAAACATGGTTTATTTTTACCATCATATATAACATTAACTAATAATGATATATTATATATATGTAAAATTATAAAATGCGCCAATATATTATTTAGTTTATAGGGGAGGTTGCCCCCTATTTTTATGCCTCAATATGTAATTCATCTACAATATTTTTTTTATTTAATATTATATTAATTTTTTTTCCCAATGCTTTTAAAGTTAAATTATTATTCCAATATTTTTTATTATGTTCATTCAAAAGAGGACGATTAATAAATTCTAAATATTTTTGATTATCATTATCTAAATCTATTATTTTATTAATTACTTTTTTATACGATTCATCAGTTGTATCTTCTAAAAATATCATAGATTCTGGATTAAAAATATTTTTAACTATATCCGATGACCAAAATATAGGTATAACATTTGCTAAATATGCATTTACTAATTTCTCACTTAAATCAAATAGACTATTTTCAAAACAAATCATAAATTTATGAGAACTTATAAATTTTAAATGTTCTTCCGAACCCCAATTACCAGGAGATTTAAATCCTATATTATTACAATATGAACCAGCAGAATTAACTTTTTTATATTTATTTAACATATGAAACATTTTATTTCTAATTGGTGATTTTGGGTTGGATACAATAAAACAACAAAAATTAGGTGATATATTATTTATAATAGTTCTTGATTCTAATTTTGGTAAATAATTATTATTTATTATATACCAAACTATTATAGGTAAATATAAATGTTTTTCTTCTCTATATTTATGTTTATCCATAAATATTTTTTCATCATCTAGAATAATAAAACCCTTACTACTTGTATCTATATTATTATCAATATATTTATTATATTTTTTATAAATTTCCTTAGTTGCAGCATTTATAACAACATCATGATTTTCATAAATAGGAAAAACAGGTTCTGCATTATAAATAAAAGTATATTTCCATTTTTTATATTTTAAAATATTATCTTTGGGTTTTCCTACTTCTATTAATATATTAGCTTCATCTAAATTATTAGTTATTTTAAAATTATTTATTTTTGTATGTAATAATAAATTTTTAATAAATTCTATATTATTTTTATCATTATTATTATAAAAACCTGGCCACCAATTATTAAAATATATATAATTCATATATAATCTATATAATTTGTATATTAAATATATTTAATATGTATTTATATACATTAAATGATTATTATTGATAGTTTTATATTTTTTAATGAATTAGATTTATTAAATTATAGATTATCTATTTTAAATGAATATGTTAATTATTTTATAATAGTTGAATCTAAATTCACATTTACAGGTAAACCTAAACCATTATATTACTATAATAATAAAAATAAATTTAAAAAATTTAATGATAAAATCATTCATATAATAATTGATAAATTGCCATATATATATCCTAATATTAATTATAAAAAAAATGAACAATGGACTAATGAATATTATCAAAGATGTAAAATTTCAGAAGGTATTAATAAATTATCATATAAATTAAATGATAATGATATTATATTAACATCAGATATTGATGAAATACCTAACCCTAATATATTACATCAAATAAAAAATAATACATTATCATATAATAATCAAACATTAAATAAATTAGAATTAGATATGTATTATTATAATTTAAAATATAGAGTAGGTGATGGTTCTAATTGGTATGGTATAAAATTATTTAATTTTAAAACATATAAAAATTTAAAATTAACTTTTCAACAAATTAGAATATGGGAACATACTCATAATGTTCCTATTATAAAAAAAGGGGGATGGCATTTAAGTTATTTTGGTGATATAGAATTTATAAAAAAAAAAA
>CEVW01050375.1_pt1 | contig 10393 bp, 8 predicted proteins | sample 427061 | NCBI WGS metagenome assembly CEVW01 (sample SAMEA2623774, study PRJEB7988) | marine metagenome | biome: marine biome (ENVO:00000447); feature: surface water layer (ENVO:00002042); material: "saline water (ENVO:00002010), including plankton (ENVO:xxxxxxxx)" | depth 5 m
CGAAAGAACTGGATTTTGAATCCAGCGCGTCTACCAGTTCCGCCACCAAGGCATTAATCATAGTCTAAAACTTAAAATAATTCTAATTACTAAATAATTCTTTAAATAAATAGGTCTTTGACGCAAATTAATTTTTAAATTTGCAACCCAAATCTATATAAAAAGATTGAAAACGCCAGCAAAAATATTTTCTTGTTCTCAAAGTGAAGATCTGTCTAGGCTAATTGCCAAGTCATATGGACAAAAGCTTGGAAATATTTTGTTCTCAAGATACAGCGATGGAGAATTTCAGCCCTCTTTTGAAGAATCTATTCGAGGAGCAAGAATTTTCATAATAGGATCAACTCATCCTAGCTCTGAAAATCTAATGGAAATGTTGCTAATGCTTGATGCTGCTAAGCGTGCATCAGCAAGACATATTACAGCGGTATTGCCTTATTTCGGTTGGGCAAGACAGGACAGAAAAGACAAGCCAAGAGTTCCAATTGGAGCAAAATTAATAGCTAAACTAATTGAAGCTGCAGGGGCAACTAGAATAATTACTATGGATTTACATGCAGATCAAATTCAAGGTTTTTTTGAAAAGCCTGTTGACCACTTATTTGCATCTACAATCTTTCTTCCATACATAAAAGCATTAAATCTAAATAATTTAACAATAGCTTCTCCAGATATGGGAGGATCAAAAAGAGCTTATGCTTACTCAAAATTTCTTCAGAGTGATGTTGTAATTTGTTACAAACAAAGAATGAAAGCAAATGTGATTTCTCATATGGAAGTTATTGGAGATGTAAAAAATAAAAATATAATTCTCGTTGATGATATGGTTGATACAGCTGGAACTCTCACAAAAGCTGCAGATTTAATGATTGAAAGAGGAGCAATATCTGTAAGAGCAATATGTACTCATGCTATTTTATCAGGAAATGCATATGAAAAAATAGAAAATTCAAAATTAGAAGAATTGATAGTTACAGATTCTATCCCTTCAAAAAAAAGCCACACAAAAGTTAAAGTCCTTAGTTGTGCTCCTTTGTTTGCAAAGGTTATGAATAATGTTCACAATAATTTATCAATTGCTTCAAACTTTATAGATAATAAATTAAATACACAATAATGAAATCAATAACAATAAAATGTTCTAAAAGAGAAAGCGTAGGAAAATCTGCTACTAAAGCCCTACGTAATGCTGGAAGAGTTCCTTGTGTTATATATGGTGGAGATGATCCCCTCCACTTTTCTGCACCTGAGCTTGATTTCAGTAAATTAGTATATACCCCAAATGCACATACTGTTATAATAAGCTTTGAAGATGGGTCAAAAATTAATGCAATTTTACAGGATATTCAATTTCATCCAGTTAGCGACAAAATTTTACATATAGACTTTTATGAGCTATTTGATGATAAGGAGGTATCTATAAATATTCCTGTCAGAATTAAAGGCGTTTCCCCTGGTGTTATAAACAGCGGAGGCACTTTATTTATTAATAAACGTAAATTGAAAATAAAATCTATCCCTGCCAATCTGCCTGATGATATTACCATTGATATATCTGAATTAAAACTTGGTGATAAAATTTATACTGCAGATTTGAAAAATGATAATTATATAATTCAACATTCGGATAATATGGTAGTCTGTCAAGTAAAAATTTCTCGAGCATCATTAATTGAGGAAGAGGTTGAAGAAGAAGAAGAAGGAGAAGAAACTGAAGGCTCAACTGAAGGAACAGAAGTTAAAAAAGAAGGGGCTGAACCTCAAAAAAGCTCTGAATCAAAAGATTCTATAGATAAAGAAGCTTCTGGCAAACCTGAACCTTCATCTGAAAAATAATTTTTTATACTTATAACACCCAAAAGCACTTTAATATTAAAGTGCTTTTTTTATTTTAGCAATTAAATGTGGTTATTTAATTTATTTAAAAAAAAATCAAAACCCAATAAATTGAAAAAAATTCTTGTTGTTGGCTTAGGAAACATTGGAGAAGAATTTTATGAAACTAGACATAATATTGGCTTTGAAATTTTAGATAATCTAATTAAACTTCAAAATAAAAAATTTGAAATTGCTAAATACGCTTTAAAAGCTAGTTTTAGATTTAAAGGTAGATTTTTTCTTTGCATAAAACCTACAACATATATGAATCTGAGCGGAAAAGCAGTTAAATATTGGATACAAAAAGAAAAAATTGATCTTAAGAATCTTTTAATCATTACTGATGATTTAAATATTCCATTCTGTCAACTAAGACTTCGAACGAAGGGAAGCTCTGGAGGTCACAATGGTCTAAAAAATATTGAAGATTATCTCAACAATTCTAATTATTCACGATTAAGATTTGGAATTGGAAATAAAAAAAATGCTTCTCAAGTTGATTTTGTACTAGGTAAATGGACTGAAAATGAGAAAAAATCTCTTAATAAATTTGTAACTGAAAGCTGTAAACTAATATTAAGTTATGGAACAGATGGTCCGGAAAAAACTATGAATAATTTTAATTCTAAACCTTAAGGTTCTGTTTGAAATTGATTAATTCCAGAAGCGGAATTGTTGCCCTGGAGATCATAGGTGATTACTTGCCAAAAATAATTTGTATTAACATTTAATTCTTGATTAAAAGAGGTCTGAGAAATTTTGTCTCCAAGTTTAGATAAGTTATCAATTGATGTGCCTAGATAAAAATCATAATTTGAAATATTATTATCTTGATCATTACTTGACCATAAAAATTGAATTGAATTTGAATTAGAAAGTGAAATTATCTCTTCATTTGCTGGATATATTAAATTTGCAGGCTGAGGCAAAAAATCTCCAGAAACATTTCCTTCTAAATAAAATTCCCATATTTCACTTTCACTAGTAATTATTGTAGAATTTGATATGGAGGTAACCGACCAGGAGTAGCCTGCTCCTTTTGGCAATGTCAATCGCTTAGAAATCTTTTCTGAAACCTCTCCATTTGATTGAATTCCACTTGTAGTATCTTTATATTTAATATTTGTAGCTCTACTAACAACTATAATTTCATAATAGTCAGTATGCTCGGCTTTAGACCATGAAAAATCAACTCTACTTTCATCTAAACTAATACTAGTTGCAGTATTACAATTATCCCCATTTAATGGAGCAATAAGGATTGCTGGATTTGGATCTGGTATTGAATCCTTGCCACATCCAAAAATTATAACTATAAGTACAACTAATTTAAGTTTCATCTTTTAATAATTTTAACTGATTGAATATAATTTGAGCTAGATGTAATATTCATTATATAAATTCCAGGAGGATATTCAGTCATTGACCATTCAAAATAATTTAAATCATCATAAAGATTGATTTTCTTAGATTTTAAAAATTCTCCATCAATAGTATAAAAATTTATACTTAAGTTTCTATGATTTCCAACATAAATCTTTGCCAATGAATTAACTGGATTAGGTGATACATATGCTTTGTCACTGAGATTAATTGTTCTTTCATAATATCCTTGACATCCTAGATCAGTAGAAACTTTTAATTGATTAATTCCTTTTTTAAGGGGTAATGTAATATTCTCTAACTTACCATAATCATATTTCCTTCCATTAAGTTCAATAAAATAATTTTCCCCTCCTCTTAAGTTTAAATTTAACTCTTGATCTACATAACTTATTATACTATTCACAGATAATGATTCTGGTTGTTTAATCACCGCTGTAAAACACCTTTGAATTTGTTGAGTATCATCTGAATAAATGCATAATGTATAGTCACCACTTTGAAGATTGTTAATGGTTTCTCCAGATTGTTTAGAGAAACTTCCTTGGAGACTCAAACCATTAGGCCCCAATAAACTATAGGTGTAATCAAAGTCAGCAAAAGCAGATATTGAAATAGATCCATTATTTCTTGTTATACAACTTTCGTCATATTTTAAAATTTCAAAATTATTTTGAGCATCAAAATCACAAATATCTCCCTCGCCATCTGAATCATAATCATTTTGATTTTGATTAGTAATTTGAGGACAATTATCAATTGAATCTGGAAAACTATCAAGATCACTATTTTCCAATAATTCTCCTTTTATTGTCAAATTAATCTCAAAGTTTAATAATTCACCAACATCTTGAGGACCATTGTCTTCAATTTTTAGGGTCCAAGTCCCAAATGCAGGGGCTCCTATTAAGCCATCAATAGGTTGATTAGGTCTAAATTTTCCGGTAAATGGAGGTGTTCCATTGTTTATTGAGACATTTGAATTTTGAGAAAATACTGTGTTAGTAAAATTATCTCCAGCACCTTGAGAGGTGCCTAATCCTATATTTTCAGCAAGACTATAAATGTTGCCATCTGGAGATTCCAAAAATAAAGATAAATCGGAAACCCATGTATGATTAATATTTACAAGAATTTCAATATCACTTATTGTATTGACATCGCTAATAAAAATTGAAGAACTACTGTACCCAACGTTAACATTTTGATTATTAACTACAGTTGCATCATTTAATATTAAAGGCAAATTACTTGCTAAATAACTATTATTGGTAATTTTAGCTGAAGTAAATGAGAAAACCTCTGACCATTCGCTTATTCCACATTCATTATTAGACAAAACTCTCCAGTAGTATATTGTGGAGGGAGTTAGTTCTGTTAAACTTAAAAAATTATTTTTTGTGCTGAAACTATTTTCTAATGATGAAAAATCAGATTCTAAAGAAATTTGAAATGTATATTCTGAAATATTTGGATCACTCTCCCATTCAAATTGAAATTCTATAACATCATCGTTACCATTATAAGGAGATAACAAATTAGGTCCAGAAATAAATTCCTCATAATTATTAATCTCAAAAGGGAAAACGGCGGATACATCTGCTGATTGAACAATTACCTCAAACAAATTAGATCCTATTGGCAAATTAGAAAGTCCCGTAAGCTCAAGTCTTGAATTTGAGACGGTTGAGGAAAATGAATTTGGGTAAAAAGAAAAACTCAGTCCGTCAGGAGGGTTTAATAAATCTATTGAAACAGGGTTATTCAAGTTTTCATAAACTCCAAAATCAAAAAATATTGATTTGGATTCAGGATTACAATAATCATAAGAGTATTGATCTAACAGAATTGCAAATGGTCTTTGTTCAATTTTGATTGGTTTTGTATTAATTGAGTAGTAGATGGAATTTTTTGGAATAACTTTTATTCTTGCATTTTCAGATGTTAATCCGCTTGGAATCCTATAATAAAATTCTCCATCGTTTGGAGTAGAATCTGCTATAGTAATATCAAAATTTTGGCCTCCATCCAATGAAAGAAGTATAGCAACATTCTGAGTTCCAATCGGATCTATGTTTGTGTTAGAAACATCCCAATTAATTAGGACTCTGTCTCCTGTTGACCATATAATTTCATCTTCAGACTGTGAGGTTATTTTAAAAGGTCCAGCATTTGTTGTTATTATTAGTGTCATTGAATCCGTTGAAGATTGACCTCCCAATCCAATTTCTGAAGGAGACCTGTCTCTCACTGTTAAGCCCCAGTTTAGCTCTCTTGCTACGTTACTTACAGTTTCCCATGCAGAATTAATAACCGGATTAACTTGAGTTAATTCATCATTTAAAACAGAGTTCAAATTTGGTATACTTCTTATAGGGCTTGTTCTTGGAGGCAAAGATCTTGCTGTTACACCGGTATAATTATTAGGGCCAAATTCCGAAAAAGACATTGGAGCACTATCGATTTGTTCCCAACAGTATGTAAGTTCATCATTGTCTGCATCAGAAGCGTATGCTTTTAACTCATATGCGGTCCCCCTTGGAATGATATAGTCTTGTCCAGCCTCTGCAATTGGTGGATTATTATTCAAATCCGTTGAACTATAGCAAGACTCAGTTGCAATATAATCTGAAATATCTTCAATACTCTTGTAGTTAAAATAAGGATCACTATGAGGTTGAATGTCATCTGGACCAGTTATCCCTGCATATCCCATAATTGTTGATCCACTCCCTGGTTCAACATTCGAGCCAGTTCCTTCATCATTGAATGCAAATGTATGGAATGCTCCAAATTGATGCCCAATTTCATGCGCGACATAATCAATATCAAAATAATCTGATAAAAATTCCCCATCATCAGATAAAAAACCATGTGAAGTAAATGCACTTCCTTTTTGACCATTTTTACATATACACCCAATACACCCTGCACTTCCATTATTTGATCCATATGCAAAAAGATGTCCGATATCATAATTTTCTTCTCCTATATTTGCAGTAAGATCAGCCTGCACCTCAGAATTATAATTACCCTCATATGGATCTGTATCTGGATCAGTATATATGATCTCAGTGCCAGAAATAAGCTGCATTGTTATACCTAAATCTGTTTCGTAAACACTATTTACTCTATTCATTGTGGATACTATTGAAGCTAAGGCATCTTCTTGACCCGTTCCATTGTCATTGTTATTATCGTCCCAAAAATTTGTATACTCAGCTGTTGTAGCAACTGCCAATCTGAAAGTTCTTAATTTTTGATCGTTAGTTATAGTTGTCTTATTATAATCATTGTGGTTTTTGTGACTCGATTTTTTATTAATATCAGCAACGGTTTTACATTCCCAATCTTTTATATTTTTTTCAGTTCTCTTATATACATAGTGTTTCCCTTTTGATTTCCTGTCTGGTTGAATAAAGATATTTTCTTTACCAGGTACATTTATCCATGCACTGATTCCTTTAGGAGATAAAGTGATCCTTATAGAAACATTTGGTCTTTTTTTACTATAACCCTTAAAAGTTCTTATTAAAGGATATTTAAGGGAGAGAGTTTTTGATAATACTTGAATTTCTTCAATCATAAATAACTCATATTTATTATTTTCATTAGGAAGATTAATTTGATTATGTTTTTCATTTCTTAAATCTGTTTTAAATTTTTGATCATCCAGACTATAAATGTTTACAGGAGTTTCATCAATTACTTCTATCTGATTCAAATTTGAAATCCAATAATTTTGAGATCTAAGCGGTATAACCGATAAGATAAAAATGAAAATTATTGACAAGTTTAGGAATAACTTTTTCATATAATTAGAATTTTGGGCTCAAAATGATCAAATGAAAATGGTATTTTTGATTTACTATTTCTAATATAACGCTTTTTTAATGAAGGTCTATAAATCTATTGATGATTATACTAACTCAAAAGATGCTATATTGACAATTGGCACCTTTGATGGAGTACATTTAGGGCATCAAGCAATAATAAAAAAATTAGTTGATGAATCTAATTCAAAAAATACTGATTCCGTTATTTTATCATTTTTTCCTCATCCAAGAAGTGTCATACAAGGTAAAAAAAGCTTGTCTCTTATTGATAGTATTGAAGAAAAAGAATCTCTTTTAAAAAAACTAGGTATAAATATTTTAATTATTCATCCTTTCACCATAGAATTCTCAAATTTAAGTGCTAAAAAATTTACAAGAGATATTTTAGTTAAAAAATTACACGTATCAAAATTGGTTATAGGATATGATCATCGATTTGGAAAAAACAGAACAGCTAGCGTTTCTGATTTAATTTCCTACGGCCAAACTTATGGTTTTGAAGTTGAAGTTATTCCTGCTCAAGATATTAATGCTATTACTGTAAGTTCTACAAAAATAAGAAAAGCACTCTCAACAGGAGAAATTGATTTAGTTAGTAAATACTTAGGAAGAAATTATCAACTTGAAGGTGCTGTTTTTCATGATCAAGGTTTAGGTAGTAAAATAGGTTTTCCAACAGCAAATTTAAAAGTCACTAATGAATTTAAAGCATTACCAATGAATGGAGTCTACTGGGTTTCTATGGTTTGGAAAAATAAAAAGTATTATGGAATGCTTAACTTTGGAAATAGACCTTCTATTTCAGCATCAATTACAAGAACAATAGAAGTTCATTTTTTTAATTTTAACGAAAACCTATACAATAAAACAATTAAAATAAGTTTTTTATCAAAAATTAGAGATGAAAAAAAGTTTGATTCAATTGAATCATTAAAAGCTCAGCTCATAAATGACAAAGAATTCTGTTATAGATTAGAAAAAACTATCTAAATAATTCAACTATTTTTGTGTTTAAATAATAAAACATGTTAGCACTGCAATTCATCCGAGAAAATAGAAATCTGATCATTGAAGCTCAAAAAAAAAGAAATTTCAATGCTGAAACAATAATTGATGAAATAATCAAACTTGATTCTTTGAGAAGAAGTAATCAAACTGAATTAGAAAGCAAACTGGCAAAAGCTAATATAATTGCTAAAGAAATTGGAGCCTTATTCAAGGCAGGTAATGATAAAAAAGCGGCTGATTTGAAAAATAAATCTTCAGAGCTTAAAACTTCTTCAAAAGTCATTCAAGATAAATTGAATGATCTTGAAAATAAAATTCTTGAACTTAGAATTCAAATTCCAAATTTACCAAATGAAGATGTTCCCTATGGAGTTTCTGAAAAAGACAATGAGGAGGTTTTTAAAAGTGCAAAACATATTAATTTGACTAAACAAGCTCTTCCTCACTGGGAATTAGCTGAAAAATATGATATAATTGATTTCGATCTCGGAAGTAAGATTTCTGGATCTGGATTTCCTGTATATAAAAACAAAGGAGCCAGGCTTCAAAGAGCATTAATAAATTTTTTTCTTGATCAAAATATCTCAGCAGGATATAATGAATTTCAAGTGCCTCATCTTGTAAATGCTGATTCTGGATTTGGAACTGGTCAACTTCCAGATAAAGATGGGCAAATGTATCATTCAAAAGAAGATGATCTTTATTTAATTCCTACGGCAGAAGTGCCTTTAACTAACCTTTATAGAAATGTATTACTAAACGAAAAGGACCTGCCTATCTGTATTACTGGATATACTCCCTGTTTTAGAAGAGAAGCAGGAAGTTATGGGGCTCAAGTTAGAGGTTTAAATCGTTTACACCAATTTGATAAAGTAGAAATTGTTAGATTAGAAACTCCTGAAAAATCAATGAAAGCACTTAATGAAATGGTTGAACACATAAAAAAAATACTTTCAGATTTAGAATTACCTTATAGAATATTAAGACTTTGCGGAGGAGATCTTGGTTTTACTTCAGCATTAACTTATGACTTTGAAATTTATTCTGCTGCTCAAAAAAGATGGTTAGAAATTAGCTCAGTTTCAATCTTTAATAGCTTTCAATCTGAGAGGCTTAAATTACGATATAAAACAAAACAAGGAAATAAGCTTCCTGTTTTCACTCTTAACGGAAGTGCTCTTGCACTACCCAGAGTTCTTGCGGGTTTATTGGAAAACTTCCAAACTGAAAAAGGAATTATAATTCCAAAAGCTCTTAGACCTTATACTGGGTTTAAAATAATTAGCTAATGATTTATTATAATGTAACTACTCAATTAGAAAAATCGATTGAATCTAAGTGGTTAAAATGGATGCAAAAAAATCATATTCCAGAAATGCTGAATACTAAAAAATTTATTGAAGTTAAATTATTGAGAATAATAGATGATGAGAAAAACTCAACTACTTATGCAACACAATATGTGTTAAAATCTAAAAGTTTACTTTATAACTACTTAAAAACTGATGGAAAAATTTTACAAAATAAAACTTATAAAAAATTTGGAGATAAAGCACTTTCATTTAGAACTCAACTTGAACTAATAGGTTATTACAAATGATAAAAGTTACTCCAAAAAAAAAACTTGGTCAGCATTTCTTGGTTGATTTAAATATTGCAAAAAAAATTTCAGAAACACTAAAATATAAAAACTATAATGATGTTCTTGAAATTGGTCCAGGAATGGGGGTTCTGACAAAATTTATACTACAAAAAACTATTCCTTATGTAGTGGAGTTGGATTTAGAATCAGTTAAGTACTTAAGAAGTAAATTTCCAGAATTAAAAGAAAGAATTATTTGTGATGATTTTTTAAAAATAGACATTAAGACTCTGTTCAAAAAACCAATTGCTGTAATTGGTAATTTTCCATATAATATATCTTCTCAAATTGTTTTTAAAGTAATTGAGAATCGTGATATTATTCCTTTTTTTTCGGGAATGTTTCAGAAAGAAGTTGCAGAAAGAATATGCGAACCACCTGGTTCAAAAAAATATGGTATTATTTCTGTTTTATGTCAAATTTATTTTAGTACAAAGTTTTTATTTTCAGTTTCATCTAGTGTATTTAATCCTAAACCAAAGGTTAGTTCTGCTGTAATTCAGATGATTAGAAAAGAAGATTTAATTATTGATTTTAATCAAAAATTATTATTTACTATTGTAAAAACAAGTTTTCAACAAAGAAGAAAAACATTAAGAAATAGTCTAAAAAAATTAAGTCTACCTAAAATTATTACAGAAGATAG
>CEVW01375478.1_pt1 | contig 10356 bp, 9 predicted proteins | sample 427061 | NCBI WGS metagenome assembly CEVW01 (sample SAMEA2623774, study PRJEB7988) | marine metagenome | biome: marine biome (ENVO:00000447); feature: surface water layer (ENVO:00002042); material: "saline water (ENVO:00002010), including plankton (ENVO:xxxxxxxx)" | depth 5 m
TAGCTATTCGAGTAATAGAGAATTAGAGCGCTCATCACTAACATTATTACTGACGCAATATATTTTCTAAAAGTACTCTTTAGCCTAACATGGGTGATTACAGCAGCGGTCATTAAAATTGATATACCTAATGCACCGACCATCACAATTTCATCATCAGAGAACTGGAGCATGCACGCAAAAGAAATTTTTAATATTCCTGTCAAATCTCTGAGCCAAGTAGGTAAACGATATTCATCAAACTCTTTCTTTATGTTGTCGTACCTAACAACCCAAACGAAAAATATGGCAACGCCAGAAATTATTTTTAGCGCTTCAATAATGTTGTTAATAATAAAATCCATAACAGTATCTCCTTTATGCATTTAAATTTTAATGTATCAATCATATCATTTGCAACATAAAAATGAGCGTTATGAGCGTTTATATTACTTTAAAAATTATATGTCAACTATTTTTATGGTCTATAAACCAACTTCCAAATTTTGAATTTTAAAATATTTTATCCAAATCATGTATTAAACACACATCATAGATGGTATTCCTTGTAATAAGTTCATTAGATTAGACATGTGAATAAATATCGTCACAAATTGAATAAAATAATTCGACTAATGCCAATTCTAATGGCCCTAACTATAACTGCAGGTTGCATCCGCAATTATGAACCAGTCATTAGTTCAATTACAGCTGACCCAAATCCTGTCCCTGCTGGCGGAATAGTCAATCTTACATGCAACGCAAGCGACGATGATTACTCTACACGCCAAAAAGATGAAAACTTAAGCTATGAGTGGTTTGCCGCAGCTGGTGAAATAATCCTTGGTGAACCTACCAATACTGCTACGTGGACCGCACCCAATGAATCAGGACTATTCTCTGTTTCCTGCAGTGTATCGGATAATTATTTTGGTCTTGATATTGCAACTATTGAGATTACTGTAGAATGAAAAGCACAAGATTTATCGCACCAATAATTATACTTTTCATAGTAGTAAGTAGCTGCGAAATAGAAAATAATGCAGTAGAAATTTTATCTTTTGAAGCCAGTGACTCATTTGGCCTTGCGGGTGATACTATTATGCTATATTGTATTGCAGAAGATGGAGACGGAGATAAACTTGGATACAGCTGGGAGACATCATCTGGTATATTTTCTACAAAATCAGATTCAACCGAATGGATTCCACCATTCATTGAAGGAACATTTCTTGTCACTTGTAAAGTATCTGATGGAGTTGGTTCATCAGATGCCAGGACGATACCAATTAGTATAGAGTTACCTACTCCCGTTCCAGTAAACGGTCTAAGTTGGACATTAACTGATAGTGGGCTATTGGGCGGACCTAATTCCTCTAATGACAATAATACAGGATTGACAGGTTATTGGGATGGGACTGTTGAAGGTGCTGATTATGGTTGGAATGTCACTGAAAAAGATACACCAAATAGAGAGGTCATTCAGTCTCTTCAGTTCAAAGTTGAGGATAGTCAGGATTGTGGAGGAGAAAATCCTAATACACAAGAGGGAACTGCAACAGCCAATATTCAAATCACTGGATCGTCTCCAGTTAATTTGGATATAGATTTTTCAGGCATTGGAGAAGCACAATCTGCGGGTTATGATTTGATTAAATTCATACTGAACGGTGAAGTAATTGGGGATGGACAGGCACCTGGCGGTGGTCTCGGGTGCGTATCTGACTCAGTATTGGTTAATCCTGCCGATCAACAAATATTGGAACCAGGATCGCATACACTGGTCATTGATTTTACAACTAATGATGGTATGTATCATGTTGATGCCTATTATGAGATTGAATTAAAACTAATGGTACAAGAATAGTGGCGTTACTAGGATTGAATGGATATCATATAAGATCTATTAAATACATAAATATTAGATTAAACTTTATATACCTAAGAGAATAAATATTGCATAATGGAGATTATCAAATGAAATTAAAAAAATTCATAAGTATAACTCTTTTTTTATCACTTTGTCTTGCTGGAAAATTAGAGTTTGAGCGCTTCACCATTGATGATGGTTTATCCCAAAATACAGTATACAAGGTATTCCAAGATAGTCGTGGTTATCTTTGGCTAGGGACTCAAGGAGGTCTAGATCGATATAATGGTTATGAATTCAAACACTATGAGCATGAGAGTAACGATAGTACTTCAATCGTAAACGGTTGGATACGTTCCATAAATGAGGACGAGGATGGTCTTCTTTGGCTTGGCACACTTAATGGAAACTTTGGTTGGTTTGATCCTTATGAAGAAATTGGGGGCACTATAGATCTTTTTGAGAATCACCCTGAATTCTCTAGACCAAGCTATATTTATGATATATTATTTCATAATGAATTCATCTTTTTGACCACCCTTGGTAGTGGTCTTTGCCGTTATGATAGATCCAATGGGTCTACCCTCTGGTATAGTGCGGACTCTACTTCAGAGCATTATATCAAAGATCGTGTTTTCACTGATATGTTTTTAATCAGTGAAAATGAAATTCTATTAGGTGATAGAAGTCTGATGATCTTAAATACAAAAACCAACAAGTATTCAGAGCCTTATAATGACCTTTTAGAAGAAAAACTAGGTATCCCCTTTGACAGCATAAAAGTTTCAGCCATCACTCGTGATGAAAACGGTAATCTATTTATTGGAACCTGGAGTGACCATGGTCTGATCATATTAAATCCAAATGATCAAAGTGTATCACAACATTTCCCACTTCCGATCGATCCAACAACTGGGAAAGTTCCAAGAACTATGATTGGCGAAATTGCCATTGATAGAATAGGCAAACTATGGATGCCAGTTTTCAATGTGGGATTAGCAAACTTTAACCTCGATAGTAAAACATTTGAAGTTCATAGGCCTGATCCGAAAAATACTGCATCGCTGTCTGATCCACAAATTGAATCGATTATGATGGATAATAGTGGTGCGATCTGGCTTGGAGCAGCAAGAAGTTTGATGAAGTATGATTCTGAAAAAAAGAAGTTTAATTTGATATCTTCATCTGAAAAAGCAGATGTGCAATCATCATTCAATGAAATGTGGGGTTTGTTCATCGATAGTGATAAAAACCTATGGACAGGTAGCGTCTATCGAGGTAATGGCATTGATGTCATTGATATGGAAACTAATTTGGTGACAAATCACGTCACTCCAAATGCCAATGAAGAACGTGGCATTTCCATGTGGTATGTTGCTGAAGATTCAGAGGGTAGAATCTGGGGAAGAACAATGTACGATTTGTTTGTCTCTGACAAAAATAAAATGAACTTTGAAAGTGTATGGAAAAGATCAAATGTTTCAATCAAAGAAACTGGGGACATCAATGGATTCATGCTTGCTAAAGATAATAAGTTTTGGATCTTCTCATCGAAAAAAACCTGGTGGGTAAGTTTTGAAGAAGATAGTATTTTATGGGTTGATGCTTCCTCAATCCAGAAAAATTTGAAAGATATTTTCAATATTGGAGGATATTATTCTAATTCGCAAAAAAACAATGACGATTCCTATCTTTTCATAAAAAATGGCGGTGGTAGATTTGGAAGAGCTCATCAACTTCTCTCCGTATCATACAAAGACTTTAGTGTTGATACTCTATACGACCATTCAACAGCAGAAAAAAAGATTCCCGGATTTGGAACCTTTACTCATATCAATCAATCAAGTGATGGTATGTATTGGTTGACTACCTATGGTGAAGGATTCACGCGTTATGACATATCAACGGGAGACATTAAGCACTATGGTATCAATAATGGCTTGCCCAACTCATACCTGTACTGCATATATGAAGATCAATCGGGTTACTTGTGGATGTCTTCTAACTATGGAATTATTAAGTTTGATCCAAGGACTGAAAGTTTTAGGCAGTTTGGGATTGCAGATGGCATACAAAATTTTGAGTATAATTCAGAATCATTTGCTCAAGGGGATGATGGAACATTGTTCTTTGGAGGTCTTTCTGGCGCAAACTATTTTAATCCAAATACATTGAAAGATAATCCAAACGAGCCTATCGTGCTCATTGAATCATTTTCAAAGAGCGACTCAATCTTTGCTGTCCATAAATCAAATAATAGTAACGAATTATACAATATATACTATTATGAAAAAGATCTATCATTCAACTTTGCAGCAATTGATTTTCGTAATCCATCAAGAAATCAGCATGCTTATATGATGGAAGGATATGATGATTATTGGCACTATTCAAATGATAGAAGATATGCTAGTTATACGAACCTCCCTCCTGGAGATTATACCTTTCGTGTAAAAGGTTCAAATAATGATGAAGTCTGGAATGAAGAAGGAGCTTCTTTAAATATTAGAATTCACCCAGCGCCTTGGGAGACAACATGGGCTTATATGATCTATTTTGCAACAACAGGGGTTGGTATCTTTGGCTACATACGTAGACAACGTAGACTACATGCTCACGCAATGGAAGAGCAGCGTAGAGAAGAAGAATTAGAAGAAGCACGCCAATTTCAAATGGATATGCTACCTGACTCAACTCCAGACATATTAGATCTAGATATCGCTGCAACCATTCAAACAGCATCTGAAGTTGGAGGAGATTACTATGATTTTTTCCCAGAAAAAGATAATAAGAGTCTCTACGTTGTGGTGGGAGATGCAACAGGTCATGGTATGACAGCAGGAATGATGGTTAGCATTACAAAAGCAGGACTCTATGGTATCCCATCTATTCCGCCAAATGATGTAACCAAACGCCTGAATAGAGTCATAAAAAATATCGATCTTGGTTGGAATAGAATGGCCATAAACGTAGCACGCTTTTGGGATGAAAAGGTTGAGTTCACATCTGCTGCCATGCCTCCTGCTTATCATTATCATTCCGATACGGGTAAAGTAGATGAGATATTGATAGAAGGCCTTCCATTAGGTAGCTTGCAGGATGAAACATTTGAGCTTGTGGAAATTGATTTTAAAAAAGGTGACTCTCTGGTCTTTATTTCAGATGGACTGCCCGAGGCGACCAATATCTCCGATCAGATGCTAGACTACCAACCAGTAATGGACTGTGTCCAAGCTAATGGTACTCAAAATGCAGAGGATCAGAAACAAGCCCTCCTAGACCTCGGTACTGCATGGCTAGGTGACCTAAGAAATCAAGACGATATAACGATTGTAGTAGTCAAGAAAAATTAAAACTTCATTATTCATACTATGGCTCTGAATTTTGTATCTGGTTTACAACTGTTATACCACCACTATCTCCATCTATGTTACAAACATACCAGTATCTACCACTTCCATTCTTAGGTACTTGAATCCTCTCTCCATCACAAGTTGGACTATTGAACATCTGTATGCTTGCACCTGATTCTTGAAGACTTCCTGTTGAGGAGTATTGATAGATGTAATAGATGTATGTACCACTAAAAGATTGTTTGATTGTCATTGTTTCTGGGCCATATCCATCCGTATCATCAACATCCAAGGTCGCATATGGTTCAGAATCTGCACTACCTCTATTACTGTACATTATGTGATAGACATTCCCCTCAATTTCAGGAGTCTTTAAATGTGAGTCCATATCCCTAGGAGTTGCACCCCAATTCAGCACCATTCTGATCTCACCTGGCTCAGGAAAAGGGCTTAATGAAAAATTAAAGATAAATGAATTGGAAATGTTATCATCAGGTATCTCAAAATAACCGTCATATGGACAAAATAGATCTAAAATTGAGGACACATCATAGGTCCCACTTTCTAACGAAAGATAGAATTCGTACTGGCCATTATCATCGGTGGTTATTGATTCTTCACCAATTGTTACTAAAGCACCCTCTAGAACGGAACCATCTACTGCATTTGTTACAATACCACTAATTATTCCACCTACCACACGAATGGTAACAGTTCTAGCGTCCGAAGAACCTATGCCATCTACAACTTTACAAGTGACTTGATAATAACCGCTTTTATTCGGGGCTATCCAACGAGCAGAATCACGATTTGCAAGTATCGTACCACTAGAAGACTGCCATTCATATGATAATTTATCACCATCACTATCTTGTGCTTCACAGGAGAAGGCAACCGTATCTAAAGAACGTGTAATTGAATCACTGGCAATAAGAGAAATAACTTCAACAGGATTATTTTTCATCTCACAATTTGAAGTCAAGATGAAAACAAAAAACATTAAACATAGATATTTAAATGTATTCATTGAACTGAAATATCAATTGTAAGTATATCCATACCATTGAACTGATCGGAAACAGTGCATGATACAGAATATTCTCCTGGCTTATCTGGCGCCACCCAAATTGCATTTTGGTCATTATCTGGTGACTCTATATCACCAAAGGCACAAGACCAACTATAATCTAGACTCTCATTCTTCATCATGCTTGATTCATCATCATCGTTTGCCTTACATACTAAGGTAACAGTGCCTCCTAATGGCACTGGATTCGGATCCGCAATTATTGAACTAATGACAGGTTCGTAGTTATGTAGACAACCAGATAAAATAAATACTACAATAGTTACTAACCTGAAAAAATCAAAAGAATATAGTTTATTCGTTTTCATAGTTCGTCAATCAAAAATCAATACATTAAGTTCAGATGAAATATAAATCATGACCTCACCATAAGCTTGTAAATAGATACTCACTAGGTTAATCCAAATATAATAGCAATGATTGAATAAAAATCATTCATATCCACCTGACCATCATTATTATGATCAAATATAAAATCATAGTCCATTTCTATTAATATTGCATCTGAGATAAGCAATAGGTCGTTAACATTTATTTGACCATCATAGTCAATATCGCCTATTACATAAGTAAGAGAAAATTGATTGAAAAACTCCCATGCTAGCTCACTAGCATTAATATCCATATTACCAAACGCTCCTGGCCAATCATGCCCTCCACCTATTACCTTATAGAGCCAAACCTCATTATCATTTATTCCCTCTTTGTATTTTTCAGTTACAACATAGCTTCCATCACTCTGATGTATATCTGGCAATGTATCATAAATAACAACCTCAGTATCATTAATATCCCTCCAAAGCTGAATGATATCATCTATCCCCATATAGGGTCCCCAACCATCCAGATCTTGAATATCACCATCCCACCAACTCACATTATCACTGGTACCATGTATCTCAAGAATAGGTGTCGCAATCTCAGGTGCACAAGTTTGATACCACGATTGCATCATTGTACCGGCAACTGGAGCAATTGCTCTAAAATGATTAGATGCATCACAAGCAAGCAAATAACTAATTTCACCACCATTTGACATTCCCGTACTAAACGTATTGACCTCACTCAAATTGTGATGTGATTGCAAATATTCAGCCAAAGCTACTACAAAACCAACATCATCGACCGTTTGATTCCAATGAAAAGAGTACCCAACGTTAAAAAATGTATTGCCTTGATCGTCTTGCAAGCCTTGCGGGTAACATACCGCAAATCCATTTTGATCAGCAATCTCATTCATACCAGAATATTCCATTATACCTTCTGCAGAACCAGTGAATCCATGAAAGACGAATACCAGCGGAGATTCAGGCTCTATTGATTGAGGGATGTATAAATAATATTGCCGATCGACATCCCCATAATAAAACTCCTCAAGGACCGGTTGGCCAAAGGTAAGACTAATGAAAAATAATAAAATAAGGTTTTTGAACACCATTTAATCTATATATCAATAAATAAACTACTCTATGATTATAAAACTTTTTGAATAACTAAATTATCGGACATATAAAATAATTATATGAAGTAGTTTAATATCATAATCTCATTTTTTTTCCATTAATATCTAGATGAATTCTTTAGAAATATTTTTACCAAATAAACTTAATATGAAAAACATTTACTCAATTCTAATTTTCCAATGCCTCTTTTCCGTGATTCTCCCTAATGAAATAGAGAATAATAAAATATTGAATCTCATGGTTGACCACAATTATGTTCTTGAAGACAAAAAATATGATGACCTTGATTCTTATTTTTGCTTTCCTTTTTCATACAATGACCATCAGGACATAAAAACAGCAATGAATACTCGTGAATTAAAAAAATTATTGAAAAAATTGAGAAAAGAACTCCCTAGAGACCATTCTCATAAAGATTGGAAAAAAATGAATGTTAAGATATTGAATGAAGGTATTGCTCTTGTTAATGCCATGTATTCAAGAGTAGATAAGAATAATTCTAACTATTTTACAGGTGCGGCTATGTACTCATTTAGAAAAGTGGAAAATAAATGGAAAATATTTTCAATTACACCTTTCAAGCCATACAATTATTTTGAATTTGAATAGATTATTCCTAGAACAAACTATCCTAATTATTCAAATGTTTAATTCATATCAAAAATTTTCAGGAATATCTAGACTATTACCTGTGATTCTAATCGCATCAAGTTGTTCATCTCCTATTGATTATTTTGGTAATGAGGTCAATATGAAGAAAGATAGAATATTCTTAAGTAAAATGAGAAAGGATAGAAATGATAAAGACAAGTACACCTTAACTTTTATTGAACAGCGAGGAAACCACACAAGACTGACAAATAAAAAGAGAGAAAAAACCTTAGAGCAGTATATTGACCTCATAAAAAGTTATTATGGTTATACCAAATACGAAATACTTGATAGGAGAGAAAGGGGTGTAATCGAACCACGTTATTATGTTATTATAAAATTCGATTGAAATGACACGCGCTGAAATGAATTGGAAGATATTTCGTTCCGTGTTGCCATTGGTTGCGCTGGTTGCATTTGCATATTATACCAAATCCCTAAAACCTGATTACAAATCAATGAAACCAATCCTCGTTACTGATTCCCATGATCTTATTTGGAGATTCCAAATGAATGAAGGGACTGAATTGATTAATCAGGTCGTACAGTTTCGGGGTAAGGTCACAGGTTTTGACAGTCTATTTGTCATCCTAGACCACCGTTTGATATGCTCTGCAGATTCTTCAGTCAAGTCTAATTTGAACATTGGAGATTCTACAATACTGAAGGGAAGGTGCCTTGGATATGACGATCTTCTTGAGGAATTAAGACTTGATCATGTCGTAAAAGTCAAGAACTGAGCCAATAAGCAATTTTCACCATAAAAGTATTGATTGATTGTGAATTCATCAATTTTTCAAAACCATCATTCAGATTCAATCTATTATCTGTAACCTCAAAATGATCTCTTTGTTGCTGCCAAACTAAGAAAAGAGATGATCCAGGTCTGTATTCCCATTTCAAAATGAAATTTGATCGTAGAGAAAGGAAATTGAACCCTCTCATATAGTCACTTGATAAAAGGAATGACGGAGCTGGGCCAGTTGCATCTGGGTCTATTTCGATTGTGCTATCATCAATTTCACTGATTTGATCATCATCATAGTACAAATAATCATATTGACCAGGGTTTAAAAATTCTTTAAGACCATCATAACCATAGTTAGAAAACTCTGGCTGTAAGAAAAATTGAAAAGATAGTGTCGGTGACTTTATGAAACTTGCCTCAAGTGTTAAACCGCTGGATTCGGCACTTATGTCCGTGAATATATACCTTGAACCATAGGTATCAGTAGCAATAGGGTCTGAAATTGTTGTGACATACTGATCCGTATCAAACTCTTTATTAGCAAACACATCAAGCTCAATCTCCCATTGAGGATTTGGTCTGAAATTGATTCCAGTTCTGATTGATTTATCATATTCTCCATCCACAGCATCCCTATTCCCAAATCGAATGAATGCATTGATGTTTTTTCTTCTGTCTGTTCTATATGCAATGACATATCGATAAAAGGTTGGACTTTTTGCAACCGGCCCCCCTCTTGTAAGGTTACGTCTTATCCCACCAAATGACTTGCCAAATTCAAATGACATCGAATGCCAATTATGAAAACGTATCCACATATCAGAATTCATACCTGAGCTTCCATGATCCCACGCATAATCCCAATCTTGCCATGTGCCAACACTTAAAGATAATACCTGCCAGTATTTTTTTGGTACAAAGTCTTCATATTCAATTGAACTATTAAACTTTTTGAGGTTTGCTGACCTCATGTATCCTAACTCATTCAAGTCATAACCAGGACTGGATTGACCAAATGTCAGAGAACCCTTTACATTTTTTCCTGAGATCTTGGTAAGACTAATTTCAGATCCCATACCATCTAGGCTTGTCAAAGAACTATCAACAAGTATATCGTCATCAGGACGCTGAAAATAATGACTTGAACTATTTTGGATTTGAGTAATGATATTCGAGTGTCCTCTAATATTTGATCTTGCAGCATA
>CEVW01079694.1_pt1 | contig 10328 bp, 11 predicted proteins | sample 427061 | NCBI WGS metagenome assembly CEVW01 (sample SAMEA2623774, study PRJEB7988) | marine metagenome | biome: marine biome (ENVO:00000447); feature: surface water layer (ENVO:00002042); material: "saline water (ENVO:00002010), including plankton (ENVO:xxxxxxxx)" | depth 5 m
TAAAAGAAGAAGAAGAAGCAGAAGAGGCGGACGTAGAAAATCACGTAAAAGTAGAAGACGTAGAAAGAGCAGAAAATCGCGTAGAAGTCGTAGAAGAAGTAGAAGAAGACGCAGACGTTAAATCAAAAATTATTTTATAATATTTAGATAATTTCTAACTATATATTATATTATGGCATTTAGTCGTAGAAGAAGAACCCGAAGACGTCGTTCCCGCAAACAACGCGGTGGATGTGGTTGTAATGCTGCCAAATTTGGTGGTGGTAAAGCCAAAATGGGCGCAAAATCTAATCCTTTCCCAAGTAAAAGACGTGCTATGAAAAGTCGTAGAAAAGGTAAAGTTTACTTCAGAAAAAGAGGTAGAAAATACAGCATGAAAAAATAAATTTTTTATTTAATCATCATTTAAATTAAACATTAATTTTCCTTGTAACAATGGCTGATTCTTTGAATTAGCCTTTGTTGTTTTCCTTTTTCTACTATATGTAGTCCAATCATCTTTTTTAAATCCTTTTATATCTGTCTCCATTATTTTGAAATTTTGTTTATTATAAAATCTACGTCTTTTTGTGTATTGTCGTTGAAACATTTCATGTGAATCTACTATATCTACTACTAATTTTTCCTTACCTTTTTTTCTTAATATTCTACCTACTGCTTGTGTTACATCTGTTTTTGGTGTTGCCATTATCAGTGTTGTTAATGTTTTTATATCCAACCCTTCTTCCGCCATTGCGTATGTTGCTATTACTACTTGTTTCCCTTCACTTATTTTTAATTCTTCTTCTTTCATTCCTCCTACATAATATCCTACTGTTGCTAATCCACGATATTTTATCGCGTCGTGAAGATATGTTAATAAATTCCTATTATGAGCCAAAATCATTATTTGACTTTCACACTTTTTATCTTCTTTTAATATCTTTTCAAGAACCGTTAATATAAAATCTCTTCTTGGATTAAATTCGCATAGTTTTTTTATCATTTTTGAATAATGTGTTTGCCCCTTAAAATTTAGTTCCACTTTATTAAAATATTCATCTACTACTTCATAATTTATTGTTTTAACACATACCTTTTCTTTCCCTTCTCTTTCTTTTTTTACAACTACTTTTCCTAAGAACATCTTTATTACCTTTGTTAATCCATCTTTTCTTTTCATCGTAGCACTTAATCCTAGTGTATATTTTGTCACTACTTTAAAAAGTGCTCTACTAAATACCTCTGCTCCTATGTGATGACATTCGTCTACTATTGTTAATCCAAAACTTTTAAACAATTCTATATCATAATCTTTCATACTCAAACTTTGAAGCATTCCTATTACTATATCTTTATCTTCAATATCTATTGTAGGTCCTTGTAGTCTTCCTACTTTAGCATCTGGTAAAAATTGCTCTATTCTTTCTACCCATTGTCTTAATAAAAATTCTTTATGAACTACTATTATTGTTTTTACATTTAAATCCGCTATTATTTTTAAAGCACATACTGTCTTACCATACCCCGTAAATAATTCTAACAATCCTCCTCCTTTTTTATGGGCGTGATTTACAAACTTTTCTACTGTCGGCTTTTGATGTTCTCTTAATTCTCCATTAAATTTCAAGTCTATCTTTTCACAATCTTCTATTTTACTCATTTCATACTTTCCGTATGTTTCTATTCCATAGTATCTTGGTATATAAAACTTCTTTTTTGATTCTCTATATAATGGAAATTCTACTGCCTTTGCCATCGAACTTTTAGGAACAAATGGTTTTACCATTAAATCTTTACGCAATGCCAGTTGTTCTTTTACTTCCATATTTTCTTTTTTTATAGAATACCCTTTTTGACCTAAATAAATTGCTACTTCGCTTTCGTTCATTGAATATAATAATATTTAATTTTTATATTGTTTATTCAATTTTAGCGAAAAGATATAATCTACTAATAAGTTATATGAAAGACTTATTAAAATCACAAACTCATCATTATGTTTTAGCTGGATTATTAGCATTATTCGTTATTTTGGATATTAAAGTCCCTGATGATATAAAACCTCTTTTGAATTCACTCGTTGGTAAAGCTGCTGTTATTATTACTGCTTTAAGTCTATTATCTGTCAACGTTCTTGTTGGTATTTTAGCTGTCATCGCTTCATTTGAATTATTAAGACGTGCTGGAAGTCCTGTTAATATTCCTAACATTCCTAATTTTATCCCTGAATTATCAAATTTAGGTCAAGGCGGACACGATGAAGATCATGAACAACCAATTGCTGGTAATACTGGTGCTCCTCTTCCTACTCTAGAAGAAAATGTCGTTGAAAATATGCTTCCTAGAACAGCATCTGATGCTTTAGATAAAGCTCCTTTCAAACCAGTTCAAGGTTGCGTTCATGCTGCTGGTAAATTGTAAATAAATTATTCTATATTTAAAATAATTTATTATTATCTGTCTTGTAGTGATTGTTTCCTATCAAATAATCCTATTACAAATCCTACAAATTTATTAGGTATCTTGAAATATTGAAGTATTGCCAATACTATTACCGTTAATGCTATTATTATGTATGTAGAATAATTCACCCAAAAAACCAACAATGTGTGCCATATTCCCGCAGGAAAAATACTATTCCATTTGTTCTTTATCCAACCAACCCATTCTGCTTTATTTCCATCTTTATCTATTGTTGACCCATCTTCATCAACCACCGGCGTACATATTGTCTCATATTCATCTCCACTACTTTGGGACCCCGTTACACCTTTACTATTGTATAATACATCCTCCATCCTTGCGTTTGGTGTGCTTACACTTTGAGGATTAATTTTCTTACTTAACATCGATAAATCACTCGGACGCATCTCTACTGGATTTCTAAATATCAGCATTGAATTACTTGATTTATTACATGTTCCTCCAAATACTGATTGTAATCCATTTTGACCTAAATAATAAAATCCTCCATCAGGCATTACCATTGATAAATTAAATTCACCCGATGGCGATGGCGATGCTTTACCATTGTTATGTGTCGGCACTCCTTTTAAATACAATGTTTTAAACCAATCTATCGAACTACCCGATACATTATCATGTTTCGCTTTTGTCACTGGTATACATACCCATAAATTTTTACCATTCCCCATATGTTGTATTATTAATTCAGCATCAAATCTTTTATTATTCCATTGATTCAATGAATTATAATATAATCTTACACTTGATATACTTAATCTACCTACTCCAGATATACTTATATCATTCGCTCCATCAAAACATCGTATATCTAAATATTTCTTTTTATTTGTTATACTACACGATGACTTTGTAGTATTAAATTTAAATTCATAATCGCATAATAAACTACATTTATTATAATTTTTAGATGTATTTATATTTACCGTACCCTTACAACTCATAATTAATATATATTTATAATAAAAAAATATAGATTATTTATATATTATGATTGGTATCACCAAAAAAAGATTATATAAAATCAAAAAAACAAAAAATCAATCTAGAAAGATCCCTAAAAGAAAACATAAACGAAAAAGAAAAAAGAAACAAAATAAGAGTTTTAGGAGAAGAAGAAAGTATAATTTGAAAAATAAATCATTAAAAAAATATAAGGGTGGTGGCTTTTTTAACTTTGATGAAATTATGAAATTAAAACCAAATGCCTTACCTGAAATAGCAGCAATACATAAAGCAAAATTAGCTAGATTAAAAGAAGCTGCTAAACAAGGTAAAAAAGTAATTATTAAACAAATAATTCCTATTGATGGTAAGCCAAATGAATATGCTATTATGGACATGTTTTTTGATAAAGAAATGAAACTAACAGACGACTTTTATTCTACCAAAACACCTGAAAATCTCAGACAGAAAAATTTGAAAAATAAACTTCTTGGTTTGCAACTTCGTATTACACGCAAAAATATGGCTCCATTTACAAAACCTTTATATGATATATTAAATAGTATTTTGCTTAAGTTGGCATTAGATGAAAAGGTCAACGGACCATTATATAAATTTTTTAAAATGCCATTCTATAAAAAAGATGGACCAAATAATATGAGTGAAATTAAAAAAAATTACCCTTTTCATGATGCAGGCAATGAGGATAGTGGTACACAAGAATTGATGAAACTTCTCAGTGAAAACGACTGGTTCAAAGTTATGTTTACAGACACTAAAAGAAATTATTCCGTTGAAACAATGACTACTGCTTCAGCAGTGCCTGGTGTAATTGAGAGTGGTTTAACTGTTTTACAACGTACAGATACACCAATGGTTAATCCTACAGCCGCAATGGTGGTTCCACCCGGTGTAGCAAGTTCTATTCGACCAACGCCGCCACGACCAAAGCCGCCACCACCACCACAATTACAAGCGGACACTACAGATATTCCACAAAAAAATGATAGTGATACTGAAACAGAATCAGATAGTGTAGACAGTGAAGATACTGAAACTGACGATGAAACTATTGTAGAAGATGTTCTTAATGCAAGAGAAATTGCACTTATAGAAGCTGCGCTTACAAAAGAAGAAGGCTTGTTTGCTAATTACGATGTAAAAACGGGTTTTGACAATTTGGACAATGATAGCGCATACGATGCTTGGTTTAAAGAAGAAATTGAAGATGAAACCCCATCATTACTAACTAAAGACCAAATTAACAAGGAGGTCGGCAAAATAAAATCTGAAGCAATGGATAATATTTTTCAAAATATACAATCAGCTGGTGATGAAGAATACGTCACTAGTGACAACGATGACCAAATGCAGAAGAGTTTGGGTTTTAATATTATGAGTGATTCAGATGAAGAGAGGTTATTAGCAGAAATTGATGGGGAGTTAGTGTCTAGTCTTAAGATTTTTGATAAAGTTCTAAGGAAATTACCAAAAGATAATACTGAACCATTGGAAGCTCCTATCGAGGGAATAGAAGAAGATATTCAAGGATTGGAAGAACGTTCTGAAGCAAGAAGAAGAAGAACAGATAGTTTAGAAGAGATAGAAGAGAAAAGCGAAGGGGGCGAAGATGTTAATTGGCGAATAAAAGATGAAAGTTGTACGGCTGGTTGTAAAAAGTGTGTTGCTGGTGTATGTAAAGATGTGAAAAAGAAAGTAGGTTCATTGGGTAAAAAGATGAAAGGAAAACTTAAAGACTATGCCGACGCTGCCAACGACCCGGATACAGGTATGGGTGCTAGATTGGGTAAAATAGCACCTAAAAAATATGTTAAATTGCCTCCAGCAGATAAACCAAATGTTTATTTCAAAGCTACCTTCCAAAATGATGATTGGAATTTGAAATTAGAAAAAGAAGGATTTGCCAAAGATGCTCGTTCTTGGTTGGCAAGAATAGGAATTATGAGTGGTGGAAATATTACTGAAATAAAAAGTTATTAATTAATAATTAAATATTACTAATTAATTTATATTGAATTTGAATCCATATTTAAATAGCAGCTAAAATTTCCTTTGTGTTTTGTCACATATACTGTTTCTATTTTTTCTTTGTATTCTATTAATACTAATATAATACTATCTATTCTTGCTATTATTTCTGTTGAATTATCCGCACCGTCGTCATACGTTTTTTTCAAATTATATAAACTAGCTATTAATTTTTGACAATAATTTGATACATCATAGCTAAATGTCTTGTATACATTTAATAAATCACTATCAGCAACACCATTTATCCTGTCTAAAAATTTCGCAAATTTTGTAAAATCTTCTTCTAGATATTTATTTGTATTATTTCTATCTTCTCTATATAATTTTCTCCATGCTGTTTGCGAATATCCCATTACCCAACCCCTGCTAAATAGTATATAATTTCCATTATTATCTTTACCTATTTTATCTCCTTCTTGTATTTTTGTCAATTCAGAAAATTTGACTTTAAATATTTTAAATTCCTTATTCAATTCAATTGGAAAAATATTATCTTTATCATCCATATTATCTACTATTGATTTTAACATACTTTATATACTATATAAATTATTATTTTTTAAATATTTTTACTTACAAATATGGAATATACTGAAACTGAGAATTATCATATATTGTAATTTTAAACGTATCATTATATCCTTCAACATATATTGTTTCTCCATTTGTTAATTCATCACATCCATATTCACCAGTACAAGACCTTCCATTACTGCTTATAGGTAATTTTACTACGTTATTTTTATCTGTCATGGTATAATATTGCCATTTACTTCTATTTGAATATAATGGACGACCCATTAATGGTAATATCATTTCTTCCCCCGACATTCTTGTTAATATTCCTAGTTGTCTATATTCACCTCCTCCTCCTCTTGTTTTTATATTTATTGGCAATCCCTTTGAATGACATGTTCTTAATTCTGGATGATATTCATTATTTTTTAATGGTGGGGTATGCATATCATTTAATACAGACTTGTGTTCGGATTCATTTTTCATATAAATATTATAATTCGCTTTATAATTATTATTTATTGTATATAAAATTCCTCCTATTATTGAAAATACTATTAATAAAAATAATAAAGTAGTATTTTCTATACAAAAAACTCCCGGTGGACATTTTTTTGGCATATATATATTAATCCTTTATTTTTACTTTGCCATTAATCCTGAGAGGCTTCCAGAATTCATTTTCTCTAGTAATTCAGCCATTTTATCCATATTTGGCATTTTCATAGTTTCTAAAGTTTCTTTTGCTTGCATTATTTGTGGACCCATACCTTGAATAGATTCGAATAATTTTTCTTGTGTCTCTACAAGTTGTCTTGTTGTATTACCTAGATTATCTAATGCTGCTCCATCCTTTTTGCTATTTCCCAACACGTTAAATGCTGTTTCAAGTGCTGCTCCATAATTTACATCTACATCTGTCTTATCTCTTTCACTTTCATCTAATTTCTCTGGTTCACCTCTCTGTGTAAATCCTGATTTCTTTTTACATCCCTTTGGTTTTTTTTGTTTCCCACATTTTGTTCCCCAATCATCACATGTAAAACATAATCGACTTCCTTGTCCTTTCGGAACTGCCGTACTTTTTTTACACGTTTCATTCCTTCCTTTTTTCATTTCTTGACATTTACCTTCTTGAACGTTATATAAAGTTGTTGATTTTGAATTTCTCACCGTATCTTTTTTTCCTGCTCTTGTTGTTTGACCTTCCTTAAATCCTTCTCTACCATTTAACGCCGTGGCACATACTTTACAATTCCCAAAAAACATTGCCGTTCCTAATATTATTATCATATTTTTTGAAAAATAGCTCATTACAAATCCTGATGCCATAAACAATGCTAAAGCATCAAAATCATTTGCTTCTATATATCCTAAAATATTCCCTACCGATACTATCAATACTAAATATAATACATACTTATTCGTCAATGCGTTCTTTATAAATTTCGGTGAATTACTTACTAATTTTTTTACCATTTATATATTATAATGGTAGAAAAATAACATATCTAATTAACTAGTATTTTTAAGTACATTTTATACTATCAAAACACGTTTTACAGTTTGTTTTACATCCTGCGCCTTTACATCCACCATCTTTTTTACTTTGTTCGCTATGTTCTACGCAATTCCCTTCTTTATTTTTCCAGTATTTTGAATTCTTTTTCTTTCTTCCTGATTTATCCTTTGCACCTTCCTTAAATCCTTCTACATTGAAATTTATATAATCAGTTATATAATCAGCACATACCTTACAATTTGCTAGACTTAACGCTATTAGTGTATTTACTGTCATATTTTTCGAAAAATAACTCATTACAATTTGCGCTACTATATATAAAGCTAAAGCATTCCAATTTTGTATTTGAATATATCCCAATATGTTAATTATTGAAATTATCAATACAATATACAATACATATTTATTTGATAACAATTTCTGAACTATTTTTGGACTTTTATTTATTAACTTTTTTACCATTATTTATAATATAATGTTAAAAAATTATTTTTTATCTTTTTTCATTCCTGTTGGCATTAATCCTGCTAATCCACCTCCGTTGATTTTTGACATCATTGAATTCATTTTCTCCATATCTGGTAAATTCATATTATCTAATGTGCTTTTCGCACTTTCTAATACTGGTGCCATGGTTTTTAAAGATTCCATTAAATTCTTTTGTTGACCTACCAATTTTTGTGTCTCTGCCGTCAAACCCTTCATTCCATCTTTACCCAACATTTTGTCTAAATTATTATATGCCATTTCTAAAGTTGCATTATAATCCAATCTTTCTCCTGGAGCATAATCTTCATCCCCATCTTTATCATTTTCGTCCAATGCTGCTGGTGCTGAACGTTGTTGTCCGCTACCTTTGAATTTTTCTATTGCATTTTTACATTTATCATCACTAAAACACTTTTCTCCAGTACATTTTGGGTTTAGATTACATTTTCCATCTGATAATTCATATATTTTTTTCTCATCTTTCCCCTCTTTCATACCTTCTACGAAACCTTCTCTGTTGGATACTCCAAACATACTCAAAACATCACTAGTTACGTCTAAACATACCTTACAATTTCCTAAAAACATTGCTACTAATAAATTTATTATCATGTTTTTTGAAAAATAACTCATTACTACTACACCGGCCATATATAATGCTAAAGCGTCCCATTGTCCCATTTGGATATAACCAATTACATGACCTACCGAAAATAACAATACAGCATATAACACGTATTTATTTGACAAAGCTTGTTGCACTACTTTTGGTGATTTGTTAATAATCTTTTTTACCATTTTATATATAAATTATATATAAAATATTATTAATTTAGTTCTTTTTAAAATTACATTTTTTGCCTTCCTTATCAAATGTAAATGAATATCCATCAACTTTTAAAGACTCGCACTTATCCTTTTCTTGCACTCCTTTTACTGCTTCTGCCGCTGCTTTCGCCAAGGCATCTGCTTTTGCTTTATCAGCAGGGTTTCCAGAATTTGCTGCTTCTTTCATTGCTTCCAATGCTGCTTTTGTTGCTGATTCTGAAGCATCATTGGCATGTTCATTCGCACCTTTCATTGTTTCTACAAATGTTTCTTTTACTCTTCCGCAACCCCATAAAAAGTTAGCAGCGAAAAGACCCCCTAAAATAGCACAGGTTTGGTTTTTACACAAATGGTTGACACCGGCATAAGCTACCGAAAATACCAACAGACATTCATAAGCACCTGTTGTCAAATAACCGATAATATTCATTGTTGCTAAAAATAACATTGCATAGCATAAGATTTTGTTATTGAAAATACCTGGGACTTTCATTTATACAATATAACCATAAAAAAATTTATTTAATATTTAATGCTTTATTAAATATTAATTCCTAAAAGTAATTATTTTTTATTTTTTTGCTGTTTTCTTTCTTCTTCTCTTTTTCCTTGATTTTTTTCCTTTTCTTTTTCTATTTTTTTTCACTGATTTTAAACGCTGAGTTTTTAATTTAGAACGTAATGTTCTTCTTCTTTTCATCTTCATTCCATATCTAAAACCTCCTTTATGTCCAGGTGATTTTGAACGAGATCGTGATCTTGAACGACGTCTTGCTTTGGCGCCTGGACTATGTTTTATGGAATGACCTAATTTTGCAAGACCTACCTCGAGTGTTTTATATTTTGCAGGATCTACTTGGTATTCTAAATTCGCTTTATACCATGCTTTATGTTCTTCATCTGTAGGAATCTTTTTCTGTTTTATAGCAAATTCTCTCATATATTTTACAAACCACATTCTTAACCATACTCTTACTTCATGAAAATCTTTATCATAGGGTAATTTCTGCTTTTGCATAGATAATGCCAATTCAACAAAAGCGTGTTTTACGTGGTTTTGGTATCTTTGTCTCGCCGGCATATCATTGTGAAAAGGTGCAAACGCATCAATTACTGTTTTATTTTCTGCTTTTATTACTGCTTCGCTACATTGTTCTGGTTCAGTCATTCCTTTATTAGCACACATTTCATAAGCATATTTATTAGGATCTCTATGACCCCCAAACAACCAATTAGGTCCTTCTCTGCCCTCGCCTCTACGATTATTTGGCATAGTTCCAAAATTTGGTGGCATCTGGTTTGAGATTTTTTCTCTTACCGCCGCAGGACCTGCCTTGCTTCTTGCTTTTATTAGTGCTTCTTCTTCTGGCGTTGGAATCTTTGGTGGTAGTTTTCCTACCGTTTTTTGAACGTTTCCTACTTCACTTGGATCTTCTTTTGCTCCAGCTGGTATTTTATCTTGTATTTCTTGAATTTTAGTACAAGTTTCTGTTACTGTATCTTTAAAACC
>CEVW01049227.1_pt1 | contig 10322 bp, 7 predicted proteins | sample 427061 | NCBI WGS metagenome assembly CEVW01 (sample SAMEA2623774, study PRJEB7988) | marine metagenome | biome: marine biome (ENVO:00000447); feature: surface water layer (ENVO:00002042); material: "saline water (ENVO:00002010), including plankton (ENVO:xxxxxxxx)" | depth 5 m
ATTCATTTAACGCTAGTTTAATTAAAGTAGATGGAAAAAGAGTTGCTTCTGGAAAAGATTTTGATCCAAATACTGGAAAGTTAAAAAATGATAAAGCCTTACTCCTTTCTAAAGCACAAGCGGATGAATTAGTTAAAGAGCTAAAGAATGGTAGTTGGCTCGTTTCAGATATAGAAGAAAAAATTAAAAACTCTAATCCAAAGCCTCCTTTCACAACATCTACTTTGCAACAAGAGGCAGGAAGAAAACTACGATCTTCAGCGAGAAAGACAATGAGTACCGCCCAACGTCTTTATGAAAAAGGTTTTATTACATACATGCGTACCGATTCAACTAATTTATCTGATGAAGGAATTAATGCTGCTCGTAATGAAATCAAATCAAGGTTCGGTAAAGACTATTTACCTGATCAAGCTAAAATTTATTCTTCAAAAGTAAAAAATGCCCAAGAAGCGCATGAAGCTATTCGACCAGCTGGAGTTGAATTTGTAAAGACAGAAAAAGTTAGAACTGAGATTGATGAAGATGCCGCAAACCTTTATGATCTAATTCGCAAACGAACTCTTGCCTCGCAAATGACATCAGCTAAAGTGAAACAAATTTCAGTTACTATTGAAAATCAAAAATCAGAATTTAGGGCGAATGGAAAGGTGATTCTATTTCCAGGATATATGGCAGCTTATGTCGAAAGTACAGATAAAAGAAGTGGCATCACAGAAGATCAAGAGACCATCCTCCCTAACTTAGCTAAAGATCAATCTCTTCAATGCAACCAACTTGACTCTAATGAACATTCAACTAAGCCTCCTGCTAGATTTACCGAAGCTTCACTAGTCAAAGAACTTGAGAATAAAGGCATCGGAAGACCATCAACTTGGGCAAGCATAATTGAGACTATAATAACAAGAACTTATGTTAATAGAAAACAAGCAAAATTAACTCCAACTTTTTTGGGTCTTGCAGTAACTCAGCTGTTGGAAAATCATTTTACTTCTCTGGTAGATAGTCAATTCACAGCACAAATGGAGGATGGTCTTGACTCCATATCAAGAGGAGATATTGAACCTCTACCTTTTATGAGTGAATTTTATTTTGGTTCTGATAAAGTAAAAGGACTTGAGAGGATGTTAGATGAAAAAGTAGATATTGGTAAAGCTTGTTCTATTCAATTGGATTATGATGGAGATCCTATAGAAATACGAGTTGGGCAATATGGTCCTTTTGTTCAGCAAGGAGAAGTAAGAAAATCTGTTCCAAGAGATGTTTTTCTGGGTGATCTCAATGTTGATAAAGCTCTAGAAATTTTAAATCAAGAGATTAATGAAGATCGAGAGCTTGGAACTGATCCTAAAAGCAATGAAAAAGTTTTAGTTAAAAATGGTCCTTATGGACCTTATGTACAGCTTGGTGAGACAAGTAAGCGTAAAGGTATTCCAAAAGGAACATCTCCAAATGATGTTGACCTTGAAATGGGCTTAAAGCTCTTATCTCTACCTCGAGTACTAGGTAAACATCCTGAGACAAATGAAGATGTGAAGGCAGACTATGGAAGATTTGGACCTTATGTTACAGCTGGAAAAGGAAAAAATGGAACAATTCCACCAAATATGTCACCAATAACAATTAAACTTGAAGAAGCCATTGAGCTTATTAAAAATAGGAATAGTGGACCTCAAGAACTGCGCAATCTTGGGAGTCATACTGAAACTGGAGAAACATTAGTTATTAAATCAGGTAGATATGGTCCATATATTACTGATGGGAAAATAAATGCCTCTCTTCCTAGCGAATATGATTATGAAAAGATCACACTCGAAGAAGCTGTTGTTTTAGTAGATAAAAAAAGAGCCGCTCCACCAAGGAAAAAAAAGCGTAAAGCAAGAAAGAAAAAGAAATGAATCGAATTATTACTCTCCTATCTTTTTTTAGTATAATTTTCGCACAAGAAGAAAATAAATTGATAATGGATATTGAAAAGAGCCTTATGGCTACTTGTTGTTGGTCTGGAACAGTCTATGACCATGGGAATAAGGAGATGGAAATTGAAATTGCTGGGATGGTTCAAAATGGAAAAAGTAAAGTAGAGGTTTTAAAATATTTTACTGATAAATATGGTGAAAGAGTCCTTGCATCACCAGTTGTTGAAGGGTTTAATTTTTTTGCTTGGCTTGCGCCAATATTTATTTCAATCCTATGCTTTATTATACTTGTAACATATATAAGGTCTCCTGAAGGGACGATTAAAGCTAAAATTATTGATAAAGACCTCAGTATTAAATATAGTGATCAGATTGAAAAAGAATTAAAAAATCTAGATTGATGAACAGATTAAATATTTCAAGAATGGGAAAAACTCTACAATGAGTATTGAAAAGATCGTCTCCCTTTGTAAAAGAAGAGGATTTGTCTTTCAAAGTTCTGAAATCTATGGTGGTTTTGGTGCGATTTATGATTACGGTCCTTTAGGTATTTCTTTAAAAAATAATATTTCTCAGCTATGGTGGAAAGCAATGACTCAGCTTCATGAAAATATTGTTGGCTTAGATAGTGGAATTTTAATGCATCCAAAAGTATGGGAGGCTTCTGGCCACATAGGTGCTTTTAACGACCCTTTAGTAGACTGTAAAAAATGTAAAGCTAGATATAGAGCAGATGAACTTTTTGATGGTGAATTAAATGATGGTGATTGGAACAAAATCACATGTCCTAATTGTGGCACCACTGGAAATTTAACCGAACCACGACAATTTAATTTGATGTTCAAAACTCATGTCGGGCCAATTGAAGAAGAGTCTAATATCGCTTATCTAAGACCTGAGACGGCTCAAGGTATTTATGTTAACTATTTACTTACTCAGAATGCAATGCGACTTAAGGTTCCCTTTGGTATTGCACAAATCGGAAAAGCTTTCAGGAATGAGATTGTTGCAAGAAATTTTATTTTCCGAACACGTGAATTTGAACAAATGGAAATGCAATATTTTGTGAAACCAGGCGATGATGATGCATCAATGAAAGACTGGAAATCAGAAAGACTTAATTTTTATAATCAACTAGGAATTAATTCTAAAAAATTACGCTTTCACGAGCATGGCTCTAATGAATTAGCTCATTATGCTAAAGAAGCTTGGGATATTGAATTTGAATTCCCATTTGGTTGGTCAGAAATTGAAGGGATTCATAATAGAACTGATTATGACCTAGCTAGACATCAAGAGCTTTCAGGTAAAAAAATGGAAGTTTTTGATCAACCAAACAATGAGCGCTTCCTCCCTTTTATTATAGAAACATCTGCAGGTTTAAATAGAATGATGCTTGCCGTTCTTTCTGATGCATATTGGGAAGATGAAGAAAATAATAGAGTTGTAATGAAGTTCCATCCCAAGATTGCTCCAGTTAAAGCTGTTGTATGCCCTTTAGTTAAAAAAGATGGTCTACCAGAACTTGGCCTAGAAATAATGGATATTTTGAAACCTCATTTTAAAGTTATTTATGATCAACAAGGCTCTATTGGAAAAAGGTATTATCGACAAGATGAAGCAGGTACCCCTTATGGAATTACAGTTGACCATGATTCAATAAATGATAAAAGTGTTACCTTGCGAAATCGTGATACGCAAATTCAAAATCGTATTTCTATTGATCAATTAGTTAACGCAATAAATGAAAATATGGAGACTTATTCATGAATCGACACTTAGCATTACGTTCTGGGAATCCAACTTTAAATGCAAAAACTTTTTCTAACTTTGATTTAACCGCTAGTGGATCAATGACAATAATGGGGACTGTCAATAAAACAGCTTTTTCATTACTATTACTAATGACCACTGCCCTTTTCACTTGGAATTTGCCAGTTGGCGATCCTCGTGGGAATGGACTTATGATTTTTGGAATGTTAGGTGGATTTATTTTAGCTCTTGTCACAGTCTTCAAACATCAATGGGCAAAATTTACAGTACCTGCATATGCTCTAATGCAAGGGTTGGCCTTAGGTGGAATCTCTAAATATTTCGAATCAATGTACCCTGGCATAGTAAATCAAGCGGTGATGCTCACTTTTGGAACCCTTGGAGCATTATTACTTGCTTATCGATCTGGGCTAATTAAAGCAACAGAAAATTTTAAATTAGGTATTGTTGCTGCAACTGGTGGTATCGCATTTGTATATATGATTAGTTGGATATTGAGCTGGTTTAGTATTTCAGTACCCGTTATTCATTCAAATTCAAATATGGGTATACTATTTAGTATCGGTGTTGTAATTATCGCAGCATTAAACTTGGTCTTAGATTTTGATTTTATTGAAGAAGGATCAGAAAAAGGCGCGCCGAAATATATGGAATGGTATGGTGCTTTTGGATTGCTAGTAACGCTTATTTGGCTCTACTTAGAAATTCTTAGATTACTGGCAAAACTTTCTTCGAGACGAAATTAATCTTTAATTGTATAAATTTTTAAGTTATGTAATTATACTTTGTGAGATACAAATACTACTATAGTTTTCATACCATTTAAATGAGGATAACCTTTTGAAAAAAAGATTTAATATTAATAAATGGTCACGAAAAACCCATTATTGGGGATCAATCATAATTATTCTTCCTGTTCTAATTATAATTATCAGTGGTATACTTCTTCAATTAAAAAAAGATGTTGAATGGATACAGCCATCAACAAAAAAAGGGCAAGTACAAAACAATCCCACAATTTCTTTTGATGAAATCTTAAATACAGTTAAAACTATAGATGAAGTAAATATAGAATCATGGGCCGATATTGACAGGCTTGATGTAAGAATAGAAAAAGGAATTGTTAAGGTGCGTGGGAAAAATCGCTGGGAAGTTCAGATTGATACAGAAACAAAACAAGTTCTACAAGTTGCATATAGACGTTCGGATTTAATTGAACAATTACATGATGGATCTTGGTTTAATGAAAAAGTAAAATTGTACATTTTCTTACCTTCAGGCATTATCCTTTTTATACTTTGGATAACTGGTTTATATATGTTCATCCTACCTTATACTATTAAGTTGAGAAAAAAGAGAAAATGAAAAATATAATTATTATTATATCATTAATTTTTTCTGCTTGCAGCTCCCCTTCATTCGATATAATTATTAATAATGGTAAAATTGCTAATGGAAATGGTGATGAATTGTTTATTGCAAATATTTATATACGAGATGGGAAAATAATTGAAATTGGCACTATTCCTAGCGCGATTGGAGATAAGGTTTTAAATGCGAAAAATTTAATTATTGCACCGGGATTCATTGATATGCACACACATGCTGAACGTAAAAGTCTTGATTTTCCGCCGGTTGAAAATTATCTCCAACAAGGCGTAACTACTATGATTGGTGGCAATTGCGGTGGATCCCCATTTCCTATTAAAAGTTTTATGGAAAGAACAGAACAAAAAGGGATTGGCCCAAACTTAGCTTTACTGATTGGTCACAATACAGTTCGTAGACAAGTTATGGGCACCGAAAATCGTTTAGCATCTGATAAAGAAATAAAAGAGATGCAAAACTTAATTCAAGTTGCAATGGAAGATGGTGTTTTTGGAATGTCAACAGGATTAAAATATATACCGGGAGCCTATTCAAATACTGCAGAGGTTGTTGCTCTTGCCTCTACTGTTTCTAAGAATGGTGGTATTTATGCTACACATATGAGAGAAGAAGGAATTGGATTAATTGAATCTGTTAATGAAGCAATAGACATAGGACGAAAGTCTAATTTACCAGTTCAAATTTCCCACCACAAAGCAGTTGGAAAAACAATGTGGGGAAATTCTATAAAAACATTAGAACTAATAGAGAAGGCTAATGCAGAAGGTCTTCAAGTTACAGCTGATCAGTACCCCTATACAGCTACAAGTACCGGCTTAACCGTTGTTTTCCCTGCGTGGGCTCTTTCTGGTGGAAGAGAACAGCTAAAAAAACGTTTACTTGATGCTGAATTAAGACAAAAAATAAAAGATAAGATTATATGGAATATTGTTTATGATAGAGGTGGTGGAGACCCTGCAAGTATTGTTGTTGCAAGTTATCCTAAGAACAAAGATTATGATGGTTTAAATCTATCTCAGATTACAGAATTAAAAGGCTTTAAGCCTAATGCTAATAATGCAGCAGAGGTTCTTATGGACCTTGTATATGAAGGGAATGGTAAAGGCATTTATCATTGTTTAGATGAAGAAGATGTAAAACGGATAATGTCAAATCCTTATGTAATGCATGCTTCTGATGGTAGTACCATTGAGTTTGGGAAAGCCCAACCTCATCCAAGGAGCTATGGTACTTATCCTCGAATTCTTGGACAATATGTACGTGATAAGAATGTTATTTCTCTTGTAGAATCTATTAGAAAAATGACCAAGCTTCCCGCATCAGTATTAGGCCTACAAGATCGAGGCGAAATTAAAAAGAATTACTGGGCTGATCTTGTAATATTTGATGAAAATAAAATAATTGATAATGCAACTTGGGAAAACCCACACCAGTTTCCGTCTGGAATTAATTGGGTAATAGTAAATGGTGAGGTTGCAATCCAGAATGGTAACTACCTTAACTCTCTTTCAGGAAAAATTTTAAAACATAGTTTATAAATTATGAACAAAAATTTCTATTTTATTTTAATTCTATTCATATTTAATGGTTGTCAGCCACTAAACTTCTCAAATAAAAAATTAACAGATTCTAAAACATGGGATAAAGGAGCTATGGTTAGCGCTGCAAACCCTTACGCAGTAAATACTGCGGTCCGAATTTTAGAAAAAGGCGGTAGCGCAACCGATGCTGCCATTGCAGCTCATTTAGTACTTGGGCTTGTTGAGCCTCAGAGCTCTGGACTCGGTGGCGGTGGTTTTATCTTAAATTTTGATTTTAAAACGAATGATCTGACCTTTATTGATGGACGTGAAACAGCTCCAGCTAATGCTAAAATTGATATGTTTATGAAAGAGGATGGAACTGTTATGAGTTTTATGGAGGCAGTTCCTAGTGGTAAAGCTGTAGGGACACCAGGTATCGTTGCTCTTTATGAAACTGCACATAAAGCATATGGATTATTACCGTGGGATGCTCTTTTTGAAGATGCTATTGATTTAGCAAGTAATGGATTCATAGTTTCTCCAAGACTAGCAAAGTATGTTGATCTTGCTAAAACAAAAGGTCGACTAACAAAAAATCCTGGAGCAAAAGAATACTTTTATCCAAATGGTAAAAAAATACAAAAGGGCGATATTCTTAAAAACCCACAATATGCTCAAACCCTTCGTTCGATAGCTAAAAATGGTTCTATAGTTTTTTATACAGGTGAAATCGCTAATGATATCGTAACTGCTGCAACGGCAAATCCAGACCCAGGTACAATGACTTTAAAAGACTTAAAAAATTATAAAACTGTTTTAAGACCTGTCATATGTGGACCATTTAGAGATATGAGAATTTGCACAACTTCACCTCCTTCATCTGGAGGTGCTCAAATTATGATTGCTGGGCTTTATGATGAATTAATAACTAACAAAAATAATGAATCTGAAAAAATTTCTGCTTTTGTTGATGCTCAACGCCTAGCATATGCTGATCGTGATCATTTTTTTGGTGATCCAGATGAAGTTAAAATCCCTCTTAGTGCACTTTTAGATCCAAAATATATTAAAGCTAGATCTAAAGAAAGATTTTTACCTGATGCTATTCCTACACCAGGTAATCCATCAAGCGTAATTGATACTTTATCAAATATTCCAATTTGGGGAAAAGATAACACTATTGAAGCTATGGGGACTAGCCATCTATCAATAATAGATCATAATGGAAATGCAGTAGCCTTGACTGCAACAATTGAAAGTATTTTTGGTTCTCAAAGATGGGCGGCTGGATTCCTTTTAAATAATGAGATGACTGACTTTGCTAGAGACGTACCAAGTGATGGTAGTCGACTAGCAAATGCTGTTGCACCAAATAGAAGGCCTCGATCTTCTATGTCTCCGACAATGATTTTTGATAAAGATGGGAATCTATTGATGGTAACTGGTTCACCTGGAGGAAACTCAATACCTGCCTATGTAAATAAAACTATTATTGGAATTTTTGACTGGGGTTTAAATGCACAAGAGTCTGTTGATTTTCCAAATATAATTGCGCGTGGTCAAACAGTAAAAGTTGAAATGCTCACTGACAAAGGTAAAGCTATTGCAAAAGATTTAAAAGATAGAGGCTATATAGTTAAACAAACTACAGGAGAACACTCTGGTATACATTTAATCGTTGTTACGGAAAATGGATTGGATGGTGCCGCAGACAAAAGGCGTGAAGGTATTGTCTCCTATTTAAAATCTAAATGAAATATTTAAAAAATTTATTTCTCTCAATAACATTATTCTTAATTATCAGTTGTGATTCTAAACCAGTCCATGGTAAGAATGGGATGGTAGTCTCTACAAGTTATCAAGCTTCTAAAGTTGGGATTGATATTTTAAAAAAAGGAGGCAATGCTGTTGATGCAGCCTCAGCTGTAGGTTTTGCATTAGCTGTAACTTCTTCTTCAAATGGTAATATTGGTGGTGGTGGTTTTATGGTAGGACGCTTTGCTAAAGGAAAAACGTTTACTCTTGATTACCGAGAAATGGCTCCATCTAAAGCATTTAAAGATATTTATCTTGATGATGATGAAAATGTAATTGAAGGGAAATCATTAAACACTCACTTTGCCTCAGGTGTCCCTGGATCAGTAGATGGCTTGCTTAAAGCATGGAAAGACCATGGCTCTGGAAATATTAGTCTTAAACAATTATTAGAGCCTGCAATTAATTTAGCAAAGAATGGCTTTAAACTTTCTAAATATGAAGCAAATCGTTTTAATAGAAATAAAAAATTTTTTAGTAACCATCCTGCCACAAAAGAAATCTTTACCCGCAATGATCGAGAATGGAAAGCAGGAGATCTTTTTTTTCAAAAAGATCTAAGTGAAACATTAAGTAGAATTGCAAATAAGGGTCGTGACGGATTTTATAAAGGTATAACAGCAAAGCTTATTGTTGAAGAAATGAATAAAGTTGGTGGCTGGATTACTCATGAAGATCTTGATAATTACATTTCTAAATACAGAGAACCCATAATAGGAACTTATAATGATTATGATATTATATCAATGGGACCACCAAGCTCTGGAGGCATACTTATAATCCATATGCTTAACATGTTACATGAATTAGAGGCCAATTTAAAGTCACCTCTTGATCTAAGTTTTAACTCCTCTGATTATATTCATTTATTGACTGAGATTGAAAGAAGGGCCTATGCTGATCGAGCAGAGCATTTGGGTGATGATGATTTTTGGGATGTTCCAAAAAAAATGTTATTATCAAAATCTTACGCTGCTGAACGAATTAAATCAATTAACCTAAATCATTCAACAAATTCAAATGATATTAAACACGGTATTAAAATGATTGATGAGAGTGAAGAAACAACTCATTATTCAATTGTTGATAAGGATGGGAATGCTGTATCAGTAACTACAACAATTAATTCTGGTTATGGAAGTGGAATAACTGTTAGTGGCGCAGGCTTTATATTAAATAATGAAATGGATGATTTCTCAAGTAAGCCTGGCGTCCCAAATTTATTTGGACTAATTGGTAATGAAGCCAATGCAATAGAACCAAAAAAACGTCCTTTAAGTTCAATGTCACCAACAATAGTTTTAAAGAATAGAAAACCATTTTTAATTCTTGGGACACCTGGTGGATCAACAATAATCACTACAGTTTTGCAAAACATACTAAATGTGGTTATTCATGATATGAATATTAAAGAAGCGGTCTCTGCCCCTCGATTTCATTCACAATGGTTACCAGATATTCTTTATTATGAAAAAAATGCTTTAAATAAAAAATTAATTTTAAATCTTAAATCTAGGGGTCACAATTTAAAGCAAAGAGAAAATATTGGTGAAGCGAATGGAATTATGATTAATGAGAGTGGGTTTTGGGGGGGGGCAGATTCTAGAGGTGAAAACTCTGCGGTCGGGTATTAAGCAGTAGATTCAACCGCTAATTGACCACAGCCTGCATTAATATCAGTTCCTTTACTCCATCGAACAGTTACATTAAAAGGAGCCTGTCTTAATTCTTTTAAAAAAGTTTTAATTGTAACTTCATCAGGTCTGCTAAAATCGCCGCCAATCTCATTATAGGGAATTATATTTACTTTGCATTCTAAACCTGCTAGAAGAGAAATCAACCTTTTCCCATCAGAAGGAGAGTCATTTATCCCTTTTAAAAGAACATATTCAAATGTTATTAG
>CEVW01375477.1_pt1 | contig 10318 bp, 5 predicted proteins | sample 427061 | NCBI WGS metagenome assembly CEVW01 (sample SAMEA2623774, study PRJEB7988) | marine metagenome | biome: marine biome (ENVO:00000447); feature: surface water layer (ENVO:00002042); material: "saline water (ENVO:00002010), including plankton (ENVO:xxxxxxxx)" | depth 5 m
CCATTGGCAAACTATAACGTAATGATGTTAGACCAATCTTTAAAGAACGGTTCTTTTTTAAGTTTTATGAATACAAATAAAATCCAAAAAGAAGATAATAAGAATGCTAACGTATCTGGTATATTTTCACGAATTAATAATAATAAAAACTCACATGCCTATATAGGAGAATTAAAAATGAGTCAAGAATTTCTTGCCAATAACAATATTAAGGGATACTCTGGTATGTTAGGAATTTTAAAAACAAGTGGTAATTATCAATATGACTTATATTCTAGGTTTGAAGATGATAAGTATAATTCAAATGATGTAGGTTTCTTATATGCTAATAATGAGATAACAAATGGATTAATATTACGCTATAAGCAATTCAATGAAAGTAAGAGATTTATAAACTTTACAAGCTCATTAGAAGCAATACATCAAAGCCTATTTACAGAGCAAAAATTTGTAAATCTAGAATTTGAGTTTGAGAATCGAGCAACATTAAAAAATTACACAACAATTTCTCTAGAAGTTGAAATCAACCCTTTGGAGAAAAATGATTTCTATGAAACAAGGACAGAAAATCTGATGAGCCCACTTAAAAGATCCAAATCAATCAAAGGTGGAGGATGGATTTCAACGGATTATAGAAAAAAACTTGCAATAGATATAGGTGGAGGAGCTAATATTAGCCCATTATATGAAGGTTACGGATATCGATGGAGATTTGCTCCTCGCTATAGAATTAATGATAAAATATCATTGCGCTATATACTATCTGTGAGAAAAAAATTCAATGATATTGGGTTTATAATTAATGACACTACATCTATATTAACTAATCCAGTAGAATTTGATTATATATTTGCCACAAGAAATACCAATATGATTACTAATGTACTAAGTGCAAATTATATTGTAAATAATAAAATGGACCTATCTGTTAAACTAAGATATCATATGGATCAAGTTAAGAATTTAGAATTCAAGCGATTAGATCAAGAAGGGTATTTAGAATCCAGTGCATATGTTGGAGAACATAATATCAATTATACTACTTGGACTTCTGACATAGCTTTTAACTGGCGATTTGCTGCGGGCAGTCAAATGAGTCTTGTGTGGAAAAATGCTATAGACAATGAACAAAATGCTTTAATAAATCATTGGATTGACAATTTAAATGAATCATTTAATATAGCTCAACAAAATAGTTTATCTCTAAAAGTTATTTATTATTTAGATTATCTTTACCTCATAAAATGATAAAAGCAAAGAACATACATTACTCATATGGAAACCTAAAAGTACTAAAAGGTGTTAATCTACATATTAATAAAGGCGAATTCGTAAGTATTGTTGGAGCTTCAGGAGCAGGTAAAACCACTTTATTACAACTACTTGGAACTCTTGATAATATTCAAGAAGGTTCATTAGAAATAAACGGAAAAATAGTAAATAATCTATCAGAAAAAGAAATATCATTTTTTAGAAATCAAGAAATTGGTTTTGTATTTCAGTTTCACAACTTACTAGCAGAGTTTACAGCATTAGAAAATGTATGCTTACCTGCCTATATTTCAGCAAGAAACAAAATAAAAGCAAAAGCAAAAGGCTTAGAATTGCTTAATCTACTCGGATTAAAGGAGAGAGCAAACCATAAACCCGATGAATTATCAGGAGGAGAACAACAAAGAGTCGCTGTAGCGCGAGCTCTTATTAACTCCCCTTCTATTATACTTGCAGATGAACCATCAGGAAATCTAGACTCTAAGAATGCAGAAGAACTTCACAGTTTATTTCTAAAGCTAAATAAAGAAATGCAACAAACTTTTGTTGTAATTACACATAATGATAAGTTAGCAAACTTGGCAAGCAGAAAGCTTGTGATGAAAGATGGAAAAATAATTTAATGCAAAAAGTAATAATATCTTATAAGAATAGTTTATTTTTGCACTTTGATGAGATATCAAAACCCACAACTGCTTTATGCCTTATTTGCAATAGCAATTCCTATTCTTATTCACCTCTTTAATTTAAGAAAACACAAAAAAATATACTTTAGCAGCATACGTTTTTTGACAGAAATCAAAGACAAGAGTAAAAAAAGAGCACAGTTAAAAAATTTATTAATACTTACAAGTAGAATTCTAGCAATTACATTCTTAATTATTGCTTTTGCAAAGCCATATATTCCGAAAGCAGACAAAATAGAATCAAATAATATTTTTATATATATTGATAATTCTCTTAGCATGGATGTTGATTATGGAGAAGGAAACTTATTAAATTTAGCTAAAAATATATCACAGGAAATCATTCAAGCATATTCATCAGATAATCAATTTTACTTAATCACTAATAACTTTACTGCTAATGATAATATTGGCTATAGCATTAACACCATCCAAGATCAAATTGATAATATCCAAGTATCATCAAAACAAAGAGAAATAGATGATATCATTTCAAGAATAAACCTTATTAATTCAACAACAAATCATATTTACATAATATCAGATTTTCAGAAAAACACCATCAACATTGATAACTCAAAAAAGTTCATAACTGATCATAAGATATCTCTTGTGCATATAGAAAATAATGAAATCAAAAATATTAGTATAGACAGCTGCTATATTAATAGTCCAATATTTATGTCAGATAATGAGACGGAACTTAAAGTAATTATTAGCAATACAAGTAGTGAAGACATTTTAGATGAAGTTCTTTTTTTATATATTGAAAATAAACAAAGGTCTCAACAATACATTAGCCTTGCAGCTAATGAAAGACAAGAGATTACCTTTAAATTTGCTAATCAAAATAATCATATAATTTCAGGAGAAATCAGAACATACGACTCACCTGTATCCTTTGACAACAATTTATATTTTACATTATGCAGAAACAATAAAGTAAATGTTCTAGTAATAAATGAAAAAAATGAAAATTCATCCTTAGAAACATTATTTGGAGCTGACACTTCTTTATTTAATTACAAATCTGTTAATACAGAAAATATAAACTACAACACTTTATCAAAACAAAATTTTATAATATTTAACGAAGTATCTGAGTTAAGTAGTGGCCTGCTAAGTGCAATAGAGGTATATTTAGAAAATAACGGTAGCATTCTCGTCATTCCTACTAGAAATTTAGATAATTTCTCATCTTATAATTTAATGTTAAAATCTTTAAATATTAATTTAATATCTAAAAAAATTAATAGCGATATCAAGATTAATAAATTTAACTTAGATCATTCTATTTACAAAAATGTATTTAAGGAAAAATTAAAGCAGATAAATTATCCTATATGCAAAGAATATTACAAAACCAATAACAATAGACTTAGCACTCAAATAATTGGTTTTTCAAATCAAAATGATTTCTTAAGCCTGTATAATAAAGAAAATGGTACTATCTATCAACTCTCTAGCCCATTAAACCTTAAAAATAATAATTTTATAAAACATGCATTATTTGTACCTACATTTATTAATATGGCAATCGCATCAATACAAATTGATGCTCCATATTACATTGTTAATAAAGACGATCAAGTTAATACTAATTATAAAAATCTAGTAAAGGAAACGCCACATATTGTAAGTAATGAGATTGACATAATACCAACAACTATAAACAAAAACGGAAAACAAGTTCTTGAACTGCATAATCAAATAAATAAAAATGGAATATACAGCTTGAAGTATAATAATAATATTGTAGATAAATTTGCTTTTAATTACAACAAAACAGAAAGTCGAACCACCGCATGGTCTTATAAAGAATTAAAAAACTATATATCTGAAAATGGAAACATAAACATTAACTTATTTTCTTCTAGCGATAATCAACTTTCTAATACAATAAAAGAACACGAAAATGGAAAAGAATATTGGAAAACAGCATTACTCCTTTCACTACTATTCTTCGCATTAGAAATACTAATTATTAAAATCATAAAAACATGAATATACTAATTAAATCAGCAAAGATAATTGACCCAAACAGTAAGTATAACAATAAAATCTGTGACGTATTTATTAAAGATGGAAAAATTGAAAAAATTGCAAAAAAGATTAAATCAAATGATAAAAAAATAGAAAATAATTCAGAACAAATATATTCCGCAAAAAATCTTCATATTTCACCAGGATGGTTCGATTTGCATTCTAATTTTGGAGAACCTGGCTACGAACAAAAAGAAACGTTTGAAACAGGATGTAATGCCGCTCTAAAGGGTGGTTTTACAGGAGTCATGGTTATGCCTAACAATAAACCATCTATTGACAATAAAAGTATGATCAATTTTATTAGAAATGCAACAAAAGATAATATTGTAGATGTAATCCCTGCTGGTAATATTACAAAAAATGGCGCAGGAAATGAAATTGTAGAGATGCATGAAATGAATAATGCAGGATGCAAGGTCTTTACCGATGATAAAAAGTCAGTAAAAAGAAATGAAGTAATGAAAATTGCAATGCTATATTCTAAAGATAGCAACTCATTAATCATGAACTATCCAAACGATAAAAGTATAGCAAATCATGGTGTGATGCATGAAGGAAAAATTAGTACAAGATTAGGATTAAGAGGTATACCTGCACTAGCAGAGGAAATGATGGTAGACAGAGACCTCAATCTATGTGAATACACCAAATGCAAACTACATCTAAGCTATATCTCAACAAAGAACAGTCTAAACAAAATAAAACAAGCAAAAGCTAAGGGGCTTAATATTACAACTGATGTAACAATCCACAATCTCTTTTTAACTGAAAAATCTGTAAATAATTTTGACACACGCTATAAAGTTATGCCTCCATTTAGGACTAAAAAAGACACCTCAGCACTCATAAAAGGATTAAAAAATGGAACTATTGATGTAATTAGCACTGACCACAGCCCAATAAATAATGAGTATAAGAAAATTGAGTTTGACAATGCAAAAAATGGGATTATAGGCCTAGAAACTGCTTTCGGACTTATAGGTAAATATATACTCCCAAATCTCAGTCTTGAAAAAATAATTGAAAAAATTGCAATTAATCCTAGAAAAATTCTACAATTACCTGAAGTAAGTATTAACGAAGGAAAATTGGCTAATATCACCCTTTTTAATCCAGAAACTGAATGGGATTTTAGTAAAAAAGATATAAGATCAAAATCTGTAAACACACCATTTATTGGTGAAAAACTAAAAGGAAAAGCATTAGCTATCTTTAATAATGGACAGTTTAAAGAATCTTAATCAATCATAACTCTTTTCTCTACCCTACCATCACTATAGATATAAAACAGTGTTGTATGTTCAGCTATATCAATATACTGAACATTCCTACCTAATAAATCAGTAATTTTGATTATCTCCTGATTTAACACACTATGATCAGTAATGTTTGACACTGATGATTTAGCCTCATAAAGCATCAAATCATCAACCGCAGCCTCTACTAAACTTCCCCCATCAAGATATTGGCCTATACGCAAACTATCAGAAGCAATAAACTTTAGTTGAACATCATTAGTTAAACTTACATAATCTGCTACTCTAAATGCAAACTTCCTCCAACTTATATCAGAACTCATATTATTTTCCACATATTTCCAATTAACACCATCATCTGTAATCATTACTTGCCACCAATCTGCCCCAGGGTTAGCACCACTAGCAGGACTATTAGTATACCATCTATAATAAGAAAATGCAGGATTATCATAAGAAGATAAATTATAGTAAGGTGAATAAAGAGTTGTGTGCCCAGCATCAACATCATTAGTACCTAATCCATCATTAACTGATGATGCGTTTCCTGTAAATGCACATTGAAACCCACCAGGAGTATGCTGTGCATCTGTTTGACAAATAGATGACGGATCATTAGGATCACCATAAGAAGCTATTGGAGAGCCTATTTCCCAAATTCCTGTTGTTGCATTATCTCCAGGACCACCTGTTTGCCAGAAAGTAAAGTTATTATCAAAATCTTCTTCTTCCATTAATTCATAACCTACCATTATGAAATAGGGTAAATTAGCATTATTTAGAGGGGTTAAATTAGATGCTATAGGGGTAACACCAGATTCATTACCATAATTATCTGACAAAGAAATATAGTAAGCAATAACAGTACCATTGGGTTGAGAAGGTATTGTTGTACTAAAAGAAGAAGCACCACTCATTGCAAGATTATTCCACGAATTATCATCATTAATTCTATAAAAGCAATTCGTAGTTCCTAAAGCCCAAGGATATGTAACTCCAACACTTGCATTAATAGTAATAGGTGTATTCCCAATTGATGTGCTTACTGGATTATGAGATATTACAGCATTTGAAAGCAAAGTAATGCCATGCAAAGCAAAAGCATCAACAATAGCAATATCATTTGGTGTACCATTACTTAGGTTACCATCATTATCATCAGCATAAAGAACCTCAATTAAAATATCTGTGTAGAGGTCCCCTTCTGTTCCATCTGGACCATCTACTCCACTATCATATGTATATTTAAATAAATCAAGCATTTGTGACATGCTTCCTAAATTAAGATAAGTATCCCAAAATGCTCCAGCTATTATTTCTCCATCAGCATGAACCTGACCTACTAAGTCTTGAGGATATACTTTCTTGTTTTGATCATATCTTCTTACAGATATGGTAGGATCTAGTAAATCCCAACCAAAACCAAGAACAGGGGATTCTGTTAATGAGATAGCCCAAACATCAGCAAAACCCTCATTCATAGCGCCATTCTGCATTCCTCCACCCCAGCTTGTTCCATTATACCAATTACCATTAATTGCATGTCCATATTCATGATAAACAACATCCGGTATCTTGGCAGTTGCGTGACAACCACCTCCCTCTGCATAAAAATTGATTGAGCTTCCATCGTAAAAAGCATTACAACTTCCAGTTTCATCAATATTAGTCTCCATTGGATTATTTAAGACCCCGTTAGCAGGATAATTAGGAAAAACATATAAAAAATGATCATGAATATTATTAACCGCTTGATATGCTGTTCTTTCTTGTATGGTTGAGTAACCGTCAAAATTAATAGAATTTGTAGCTGATAATACCTGGAAAATTTCTGGAGTATTTCCAGAAGTTTGTACATATGCATATTCACCTTCAAGCCTATACTTAACTTGCGTTCCTATATTCCATGGCAAGACTACATCACCATTGTTATCAGTATACAAAGAATTATTATTACTTTGATTGATAGCTTTTAAATATTTAAAATTCTGAGTGACAGAAGGGTTATATGGATTTGTTGGATATACCTCTCCAGACACTGTAGCTGTTCCTGTTGGAGGAGCTTCATACATGACTGTATTTTTTCGCATTAAAAGCTCACCGGTATTTGCATCAACATAGCATATGTAATTAGCAGGACCCTCAACCATTGTAGTAGAAAATGAAACTTTGTAGATTAAATGGTATTTATAACTTCTATATTTAGGATTTGCTAAAACCTTTAATTCTTCTTCTACAATAATATTACTAATAGCATTCGTAATGTTTTTAGTAGCACTAGCAATAGCGTATTGCTGATTAATAGTTGGAATAGTTGATATATTAATATCGTTAAATAGGTCTAAACCAAAAGTAGCTAATTCATTATTAAGCGTAAATTTAGCATAGAGACTACTTCCAATAACCTCAAGATTATTATAGTACTGTATATATCTCTTATTTATATATTTATCATTCTTGACAACAGAAACTTCTCTTAAGTCATTGGGTAAAACAAAATTATTTAAACTTAAAAAACTCTCTAAATTATTTATAGAAATTGGAGTTCCAAAAGCTCTGTGCGGAAGTTGATTTCTCTCATTAAAAATCACAAACCACCCATCATTGTTTGATCTAAAATTTTTCCATAAATCACCATTTCTTAACTGTTCTTGATATTGTTTATCAAGTTCCATATTTGCCTTAACATACCTAACTTCATATTCATCAAAATGATGATGATGTGTTGTAGAAAATAAATTAATAGAGAATATTAAAATAAAAAATAATAAAAAGACTTGCTTCATGATATCTGTGTTTTTTCGGTAAAGATAATGATTTTGAAATACAATATCTATTATAAAACATGAAGATGTCTTATGCATTTAAAATAATTTGCTGCCCATCATATGCTAATTCTATATTATCAGGAAGCTCTTTGTTAATCTCATCATGCAAGCCCATGAAGTGCGAAATATGTGTTAACAATGCTCTTTTTGGCTCTAATTCTTTTATTAAATCTATAGCTTGCTGCAATGTAAAATGTGAAATATGTTTACTTTTTCTAAGAGCATCTAATATAATAAGATCCGCTCCTTTCATTTTTTCTTTTTCTGAATCAGAAACTTCACTTACATCAGTTAAATAAACAAAATTACTTATTCTATAACCAAACACTTGCATTCTATAATGCAAAACATCAATCGGTATAATTTTTGTTTGATTTATTTTAAAAGGATCAGTATAAATAACATTTATATTTACATTAGGTGTGCCTGGATAATTATTATCTACAAATACATACGGAAACTCCCTTTGCAATGCGTCTTTAGTAATATTTGTACAGTAAACCTGCATGTCTTTCTTCCATTTAAAATTAAAAGCTCTCACATCATCCATCCCTGCCACATGATCCTTATGGTGATGAGTATATAAAATGGCATCAACATTCTGCACTTTATTACTTAACATTTGTTGTCGGAAATCTGGACCAGTATCTATCACCAAATTCTGACCATCTACTTCAATCATAACTGATGCACGCAATCTTTTATCCTTTGGATTTTCAGAAGCACATACGTTACAATCACATGCAATAACAGGAACTCCTTGTGATGTTCCTGTTCCTAATAAAGTAACCTTGATTTTCTTTGCCATGTAAGAACACAAAATTATATATAAATACTATTTATTTAAAAAATATCTATATAAATTTGCGTACACAAAGTATTTAAATGTTATACCATGAAAAACAATGTAACTCTTTCTGCTAAACAAAAAGCACTACAAATTAATCTAGACACTTCTATTTACGGTTCATTTGTTGAGATTGGAGCAGGACAGGAAGTGGCTCGAAACTTTTTCAGAGTTGGTTCAGCCTCTACTACAATTGCAAAAACCATGTCTGCATACGACAAAGATTTCTCGAATGCTATATATGGAAAAGAACCAAATGAAAGATATGTATGTAAACGCAGGTTAGAAAACATGCTTGATCATGAGTATAAATTACTTGATGAAAGACTAGATAGAAAACACCATAAAGATACTAGGTTTTTTGCATTTGCAGACACAATTTCTACAATTAATTATGACAAGTCAATAAAAGGTCACGGTTGGATTGGGGTAAGATTTCAAAGAACAGCTAAAGAAAGTCCTTCCGACTTTATTATTCATGTATTATTAAATGATCAAGATGCTCGATTACAACAAATAACCATAGGTATCATTGGAACAAATCTTTTACACGCATGTTTTAATGAGTCTGACCCTAAAATAATATTAAAAAGACTTTATGACTCACTAAATAAAGATCAATTTGAAGTAGATTTGGTTGAGGTAATTGGCCCTGCTTTTAATAATATTGACAATAGACTTTTAAGTTTAACGCTTGTAAAAGAGCACATGACTAATGCCGTGATATTTAATCCTGATGGATCAAATGAACAACCTTCTGACATATTACATAAAAAAAACATACTTACAATTAGAGGAAGCTTCAGACCTGTCACAAAAGTAAATATTGATATGCTAGAAAAAGGATTAAAAGAATTTAAAAAGAACCCTAAAGTTAAAGAAAAAAATATACAAATCTTATTTGAGATTACCCTTAGTAATTTAAAAAGTGATGGTGAAGTTGACGAAAGAGATTTTCTTGATAGAGCAGACATCTTATGTTCCTTAGGTTATACAGTAATGATTTCTAACTATAAAAAATTCTATAAATTAATAGAATATTTATCTCAATACACAAACTCAAGAATGGGCCTCATTCTTGGTGTAGATAATCTAATAGATATGTTTGAAGAAAAATATTATAGAAATCTTAATGGAGGAATAATGGAAGCCTTTGGAATAATATTTACAAGAGATATTAGGTTCTTTCTCTACCCTTACAAACCAAATGAAGAAGTTACTTTATTAAACTCAGAAAATATACCTATACACCCTAGAGTTAAAGGTTTGTACAATTATTTATGTAGTAATGGAAGAATTAAAGATTTAGAATACAATGAAAATGTGCTAAGTATTTTTTCGAAAGATGTTTTGAGAAAAATTAAAGCCTGTGAAGTTAACTCA
>CEVW01375473.1_pt1 | contig 10270 bp, 14 predicted proteins | sample 427061 | NCBI WGS metagenome assembly CEVW01 (sample SAMEA2623774, study PRJEB7988) | marine metagenome | biome: marine biome (ENVO:00000447); feature: surface water layer (ENVO:00002042); material: "saline water (ENVO:00002010), including plankton (ENVO:xxxxxxxx)" | depth 5 m
TCTTTTTTACCAAACATACCAGCGAATGGATTTGTAAAAAAACCACCTCTTTGGTTTCTACTTCTTCTTCTTCTTGATCTTCTATTTGAACGTGCCATATAACATATATATAGATAAAGTTATGGCGTAATATTTATTTCTAAATTATATTTTATTATTACAATGGTTAAAATATACAAAGAAATACAAGTTTGTAGAGATTCACATTTACCAGAAAAAGGATGGTTTCAAGCTTGTTTTAGTTGTTATACAATAACAAGTAAAACTTTTGTTTATTCGGTAATAACGCATAAAAACTATATATATGAATTTAATGTTTATCTATGTCCTTGTTGTTCTAAACATATGAAACAAGATTTAATGTCTTTCATTAAATTTAGTGCAATTTGTAATAGATATATAAAGAAAAAGTATAAACATTTATTTAGTCTCGACAACTACCAGGATGATTCCCGTAAATAGGAGTTTCATATGTATTAAGTTTATAATCCGCATTACACATACATTTTCTATTTGCTTTCGCTCTTGCTATTTTCCAAGATGCTGACTTGTATGGTAAATCTTTTGTAACATTTGCTCTTTTTCTGCTACTACCATTACAATTATTATTACAAACCGGAACAGCAGCAGCACAGCATTGTTGGTCTGCTATTGCTTGTGAAGTTTTATTTGCAGTATATAAACTACTAGAATTATTAGGCATGCGCTTAACTCCAACATCGGAACGATTTTCAACAAATTCTCTTACTTTTTTTTTCATATATTGTCCATAACAAGATTGCGTTGAAGGTGTAGGTGAATTAGAATTACATTTTGTAATTAATCTACCAGTATGTGTCATATTTAAATAAAAAGGATGGACGTGGTTCATTTCTTTTCTTTTTTTATTCATTTTAGCTTTTTTTGCCATTAAATACAAGGACATTATATATTAAATAAATAAAAGAAATCTATCAATAGGTTCAATTTCAAGACACCTTTTTATAGCAAAGTATAGTTTAGTATTAAGTATAACTTCTAATATTTCATCATTATCCTTTTTTTCAAAGCTTTCATTGTTAATACAATATGATACTATCCTACCAATAGAATAATAACTTGATTTAAAGTGTAAAGAACTAGGTATTGTCTTTACTTCCTTTAATTCAGGTGAAAGAAATAAATTATTTTTCATAAATGGTAATAATATTTCTATCTTTTCATCTGTTATGGGAGAGAAAAACTCTGTATTTAAATATAAAAAAACAGGGACAGCATGAATAGAATTTATAACAACTATATCATTAATATTAAATAAAAGATTGGTATAGTTATCTTTTTCTAAATTTAACATTTGTTTTGATAAATTTATAAATAAAGTTTCAGTTTGTTTGTATCCAAGTTGATTTTGCTTTGATTTTAATAATTGTTTTAATGGTATTACGTCTGGTGCTTTAAATTTTATAACACCCATTCCATCTTTTTTATTCAATGATAAAACTTTAATATAGTCTTTACTATTTATTTCCTTGAAAATACTATTGAAATAATTGGTATATTTATTATAATCACTAACAATTAAAGAAAATTCGTCTTCTTTGATATGATTCATAGTAGTGCTTTTTTTTTCGTGTATGATAGGCATTATATATGATTTATAGATAAAAATCTTTATATTGTTCAACATGAAAGACTTTTTTGAAAAAATTGATTAAAAAAAAGTAGCTTGTATATTATTAACTCAAAGTTAATGTCAAGTTTTCAAAACAATCAAACAAGTCAATCTAATTTAATTTCCGCAAATATGAGTGCAATAACAGCACAACAACGTAAGCAGCAAAATGCCGAATGGGCGTTCTCTACCAACTCTCGTAATGAGAATGGTATTGTTTTGTGTATTCCACGTGTTTTCAAGAACATCACCAAACGGCGTGTGTTTGCCTGTATGTGTAATACAGGTTGGGGTGAATTGTCCCACGTTGACCTTATCAACTGCGGTTCTTACCAAAAAGCATTCGTCCATTTTGTGCCAAACGGATGGAGTTGTGGGAGCGAACCGGAAGCAGTGTTGCGCCGCCTTCAAGCAGGACAAGAGGTTGTATTCACATATGATGTGAATGACAAGCATCCTGAAGGTTGGTTCTGGAAGATTAGCATCAGCAAAGCGTTGAACCCGAAATACCGTCCTAAGAGGGTAAGAAGGCGTCAAACTGTTGATTTGTCTAGCACGATGAACCCAAAAGCAAGCTTATTTGTTCCACAGCAAGTTGCGAATGATGATACGCTATTACAGCGCAAGCGTGAAAACCAAAAAGCACGTTCGCCACGCGATGATCCAATTAGGGCAAGACAACTGGAACATCAAGCAACAATGGATAAGGTTGATGATGTGGATGGCGGTGTCCTCATTGAAGAACAATACGCAACACGCATCGTGCAGGATTTTTACGATTCGTTTGAGGACCGTAAGGGTAATGAAAGCGATGAAGAAGAATTCAGTTGTATGAGCGAGCAAGCAGCTACTTATATGGAGAAGCAAGCGCAATTGAAAAAAGCGTGAATGATGTGTTCTTAAACACGTCATTGGAGGGAAGGATAGTGAGCGTTGGCTCATATTTTTTATTTTGCTGAAGACTTAGCTATAAAACATTTCCAATAATCAGGTTCTTCAACAATAATTTTAAAATGACCTTTATCTTCAGATAAAATTTTTTTTATTCTATTATTTTTTTCATTGTAAAACCAATAATAATATTTGATATATATTTTCCAACTTTTAATAGCATTAGGAACTATATTAATATATTCAATTCTTCCAAAATTATATTGGGAAAATATATTATAAATTTCTTGATAAGTATACTTTTGATTTACTTTTGGCACACATAGTGTAATTGGCATATGGTAAAATTATAATAATTTTATCATATAAATTTAAATCAATTTATTTGAATAATTATGCTGCCTCTTGTAAATTATATTGCTATTATACGAAATTTCAAAATTAGTATCAACGTTTTTTGCTGGTAAGAGACATATATATACGATTGTATATCTTTAAATATATTTTAAATATATTTAAAAAAAATGTACTATATTATTACAGTCATGTCAGAAGAAAAAAATAGATTCTCCGTATTGAAAGAAAATACTTTTAAGAAAAAGTCATCAAACAATAATTACAAAAAAAAAGATGAAAAATCTTCATCAAATAGCTACCAACCACGATCAAATAGCTACCAACCAAGATCAAATAGCTACCAACCAAGATCAAATAACAACGATCCAAGATCAAATAATAGAAATAAATTTAGACGAACAAAAAGGCAATCTTATAATAATAACCAACAAGTAAAGCCTGTTATTGGTAAGTTTAGACAAGTGGGGGTTGGAGAAGTATCTTTTACTCCACAAGTAAAAAAATCAAAACAAGAAAAGAAAAAAAAAGAAAATAAATTGGTTCCTTTTAAAAAAGAAGAAGAAGAACCAATGATGGATGATGATGATATAGCTTTGACTTTAGCTTTTGCTGAAAAATATCAGTATATTACTGAGAGCGAAGAAGAAGGCGAAGAAGAAGAAGAGAACGAAGAAGAAGATGATTAACTCGTTAAAATTATATATTTTTTTTAATTTATAATTTTAATATGACGGATGAATTTGACTTTGAAGAAAGTGATGAATGGTTGGATAAAATAAAAAAAAACGATGTGTTATTTGAAGATTTTTATAGTGAAGAACCAAAAAGCATAAAAATAAACTATCTCTATGTTAATTCAGAGAAAAATTTGGTAAACATAAAACAAGAAAAAATATTATTAACAAACAAAAAAATAGATAAGGATAATTTATTATTTTTATTAAAAAAACATAGTAATCATAATAATAAACGATATAACGCATCTAATTTATTGAAATACAACATAGATATATTTCCAGAAGATATTTATAAATTTTTAGAAAATCCAAAAAGATATAATTTTGTAGAGCATTATGATCGTGTGAAAGATATGATATGGAGAAATACTATAAATTTGTTTCAAGATATGAATAGCTTATATATTGTTTATAATGAAAAAATTCAAACAAAAAAAAATCATACTAGGAAACGGATATATATTAGAAAAGATATTAGAAAAGATACCAGAAAAAATAAAACAAGAAAAAAATTGATTTAAATAAAAACAACTATAATGTTTTAAAATGAGTATGAATTTAGTTCAAGCAATGGATAGCATTCAGAGAGGCGAAAACGGCCACATCGAATATTCTTGGTCTAGCCAAGAAATACAAGAATATCTTGTAAAATTATATTTCCAACTTGTTAGAACAGATGATATGAGGGACTTGGAACATCAAATTGAAAAGTTATTGGATCAAATGTTTGTATCACCGAAAGAAAATAATAAAGAAATAGTAATGTTTTGTAAGATGATTGCCAACGTAAGAGATGTAGATGGAAATGGTAAAGGAGAAGTATCATTGTCTCATATGATGCTTTGGTGTTTATATAAACGGCATAGAAACTTAGCAACATTTTTATTTGAAAAATTTGTATCTATTCCAGAAACACATCAATATGGAAGTTGGAAAGACGTGAAATACTTTTGTAATTATATAAAAGAGAAAACAGGACAGGAAGACCATTACTTTATTAATTACATAGTAAGACTTACAAATTATTACTTAAGACTTGAAAGTAAAATTACTGATGATAAAAAATTAACATTAATTTCAAAATGGATTCCAAGAGAAAAGAGTAAAAGATTTAAATGGTTGTTTAATCTACTGGCAAGAGATTACTATTCTGTTTATTTGACAACCGCAAAAGATCGTGTATCTCGTAAAAAAGCTTCATTAAAGGCATACGGTGATTATAGAAAATTATTGACATCTCTTAACAAAAGAATAAATACGATTCAAGTTAAAATGTGTGATAGTAGATGGTCTGAAATAAAACCAACTGAAATTACGAGTAAAACAATGAGTAAACAAATGATGGCGTTGTTAAATCAAAAAAGAGAAGGAACAAGAATGGTTGAACGTTCAACAAGTGAAGACAGACGGGCATGCGCTAATACATTGAAACAACACTTAGAAGATGTAAAAAATAAAAAAGATGGTAAAAAAGTTAATGGAAAACGTTGTGATGTATATGAATTTGTAAGAGATACATTTAAATATCTTAGATATGGAGATGACAGTAAAACACAACTAGAAATGATTGAAGCTCAATGGGAAGATAATAAAACAAGAAACGTCCAACAGACTACAAAAATTATTCCTCTATGTGATACATCTGGTTCAATGGAATGTGATGAATGTGTCCCTTTATATAATGCGCTAGGTTTAAGTATAAGACTATCAGAGATTACTCATCCGGCGTTTAAAGATAGGGTTTTAACATTTTCATCAGAACCTGAATGGGTAGATTTGAGTGAAGAAAAAACCTTGAGTGAAAAGTTAGTGAAATTGAAAAGTGCTAGATGGGGTATGAATACTAACTTGTATGGTGCGATGAAAATGATATTAGACGCGTTGATTATAAATGACGTCCATCCAGATGAAGTAGATAATTTGGTGTTGGCAATATTTTCAGATATGCAGATTGATGAAGCATATACTGATAATAGAAAAGTATTACAAGATAAATTGAAACAAATGTTTGAGTTGGCTGGATTAGAATCAAAATACAGACAGCCATATCCTGTTCCTCATATATTATACTGGAATCTTAGAAAAACTTCAGGTTTTCCTACAAAAACTACAGAACCAAATGTTACAATGTTTTCAGGGTATAATTCGTCATTATTAAATGTATTCAGTGAAAAAGGTATGGAAGAACTAGTAAAGATTACACCGTGGGACATGTTGAAAACTACATTGAATAACTCAAGATATGAGTGCTTGGATAAGTGGATAGATTTAATTTAATTTAAAATATAATTAAAAATTAACTAATATTTTAATTATATAAAAGAATGGATGATTACAACGATTTTTTTCATAAAACAATGCAACTTTTATTGTTGGAAGAAACAAAAAAAACAATTACAAAAGATGGTTTAAATCAATTAAAATCCAAAAAATTTAATGATAATATTAAGTGTGAAGTATGCCCTATAACTTTAGAAAATTTTAACGAAAATGATGATATACTAGAATTGCCTTGTAATCATATATTTAAAGAAAAAGGTATATTGAGATGGTTAAAAGAAGAACATAATTGTTGTCCTGTATGTAGAAAAGAAATACAAGGAGAAGAAAAAATAGAATTAGAAAAATTTTTAAATTTAGAAAAAGAAGCCTTATTAAATATAACAAATATAAGAGCTTTTACAAGTTAAATATCATCAAAATCAAAATTATCTAATTCTTCATCTTTTTTATTATCTATTTTAGCTTGAATTTTCATATTAATATCAGGAATTTTTGTATCAACAACGTTTGAAAATTCAATGCCGTTATCTTTTTCTTCTTCAACCTCTTCTAGTAAAATATCTTTTCTAAAATTGGGATCCCTTTTAAGTTTAGAAAGATTTGATGGAGAATAAACATACAATAAATCAACGTGTTCTTTTTTTTTAGGGTCTCTTACTTCAAATCCTCTTTTTCCTATTAATACAATACCTCCTTCGGCTACTGTATTATCTCTTTTATTTCTACCTTTAAATTTTCTAGCAAGAACGAGAATTCGTTCAATATTATCATTACATAAAACAAGGAACCTGCCTTGACCGTAACATTTAAGTATCTTTGCGTATAATTCATCTTTATCGACTGCCAATCTTACTTTACGATTCATAGATTGGGGTTTGCAATTTTTAGACGCCATTTTTTTGTGGCGATTTCCTCCTGTCTTGTTTTTAACCATTTTGTTATTTAGAAATATTAGCAATATTAATTTTAAATCAATTTTTAATAAAATCTCGATATAATATATAATGCCAAATGCTTGGTTGTCTCACGTTAAACAGGTGCGTAAACAAAACGCCGGTATGTCATTCAAAAATGTTTTGATGCTTGCCAAAAAATCTTACAAAAAACAAAAAGGTGGTAGTGGTGTAGCAAAATTTGCTGCTAAATTCGAATCCAGTCAGGAAAAACAACCAGAACCAGAACAAAAACCACAAAAAGGAGGTGCTGATGATGAAGAACCTATGGATGACGAAACACTATCGGGTGGAAAAAGACGAAGAAGAAGAAAAAGAACAAAAAAACAAAGAGGTGGTTCTGATGATGAAGATACTGGTGAAACGATGGATAATGAAGAACCAATGAGTGGTGGAAGTGAACATGATGATGAATCAGGTCACACTGGTGGTCGTAGAAAAAGAAGACGTTCCCGTAAAAAGAGAAGAAAATCCCGTAAAAGCAAAAAAGGCGGACGTAAAAAATCCAAGAAAAGAAGAAGAAAATCCCGCAAAAGTAAGAAAAGACGTTCCCGTAAAAGAAGACGTTAAATAAAATATATATTTAATATTTTTAATATATATTTTAGAATTTAGGTGATTTGGGAGAGAAAAAACCTATATTTTTTGGATTTTTTTGTTTAATGTTACATGTTTCTTTTTATATAATATCAAAGCTTTGTCAAAATATTTTCTATTTTTAGCAAATGATTTGGCTACTTTTTTGAAAGAAACAATATTATTTATTTTTTTATCAAATAAAAACTTATTAAATTCATATTTTGTATCTTCAATATTCATTCTATATTCAGGATTAGGACTAATATTTCTCAACAATAACTGACTAAAATAAATAGTAAAATTATTGTTTTCATATCCACTAATGTTTAAATATCTTAGAAATTTTAAGTATATAATGGAAAGCGAATAATTATCCCAAGTCTTCCAATGTTTTATAATTTTAAAAATACGTTCATTTGATTGAAATCTATTATAATATTTTAATTGTTGAAAAGACATTTCTTTGTATTTTTTAATAAAACTTTTTGAAAAGTTTAAAAAAGCAGGGTTATGGAGTATATATTCATCTATAATACTTTGTAATATTTCATCACTGCATTCCTCGCTTTCATTTAATATATAACATAAATAATGAATTTCAATAGGCCAAATATAATACTCAGGTGCATAAATATAGAAATATTTACTAAGGAAATTTTCGTCTGTAGATAGTATAGTTTCTGAAAAGCTAAACGGAATAGAAAGTCCAAAATCAATTAAAATAGGTATCTTTCTGAAATCGTCATATAGAATATTATCACCTTTTAAATCGTAATGAACTACCTTATTTTTAATAAGAATATTAATACCACTAAGTAAATGGTTATAACTATGGATCAAATTGTGTATTAATTCAGTATTGTTTCTTTGTTTAATTATATATTCAATAAATGGTTCGCCTTTTATATAATCTAGTTTCATTAATATAAATTTATTTTTTTTGGTTTCTGATTTAAGAATAGAACAACTTTTGTATTTATTGAAATTAAACTTTTTTATATTTAATTTATCAACTTGAATAATAGGAGAGAAATGGTTTATATAACCGTCAATTTTTGAAATGATTTCACCAATTTTAATTTCATTAGTAGAACTTTCATTTTCAACTTGAATTTTTGTTGCATATTTTTTTTCATCAAGTTCTTCACCAACTTCATTAAAAGCAGGATGAAATACGCAACCATATCCACCTTCAGCAATTAATTTGCCACCAATCATATTAATATAAAAATATATTAAAATATTAGTTTAATTTTATTTCTAAAAATATATAAATGCCAGTTTATACGATATTATCATATATTTATCTAGATAAAATACAAAAGTGTTATAGAAAAATATTAGTATGTAAAAATAAACCAACAACAGAAGAACCACTTAATAATTTAATTAAATCAATAGCAAGAGAAAAGAAATCACCATATGAAAATTTTTATTGTTGTGAACCAGTTCCACATTGCGTCCATACGATTTTGAATCCAAAAAATAAATCACAATTTTTATCGGTTGACAACATAGATATATTATTTAATTTTTTCTTGGAAAATGGTTATAAAATAGAAACAAAAATGACACGTTTATTAATGAAAACAAAGACATACAAAAACAAAGATATAGTATGTATGATTTCTAGAAATTGATTTAAAATAATCAATATTAATTATTTTAAAATGAAAGAGATTAAAGAATATATAGACGAATATTTAAATACACTAACAGAGAAACAAAAGATTGCGTATAAAATAGCAGTAGATATGTTAGGTACATCGTTTGATGTAGAGAAAAGTCTAGGTTTCAAAAAATGGATGAAAGAAGAAAAAAATATAGACTTATATTAATAATGCCTCCAAAGAAAAAGGGTAAAAAAAAACCAAAAAATAAAACAAAAAAAAGACAACAGAAAGGTTCGGAAGGTGAGAAAACGGATAGTAAATCTTTTTCTTTATCTGCCCCACTTCAACTACCACCGGAAGCTCCTTCAATAAATTCAGCTATATTTGCTTCATTACAAACATTACCAATAACAATATTGAAAAATGCAAGTAAAACATATATACTTTTAATGAATAAAGCAGTTGAAAAATATTTAGCCATGGCAGGAGTTACACCGGATATAGATGGAAAAGAACTCGATCAACAAATAAAAAAATCAGCAGATTTATTTAGTAAAGGAGTAAAGATAGTCGGCAAATCATCAAAAGAAGTACTAAGAGATGGTGCGGTATTAATAAATGCTGTATTGACAGATGAAGAATTACGAAAAGAAATAAAGAAGATGATGGATTCAATGGTAGAATTATCAAGAGTTCAAATGAGGTCCGTATTAAAATTAGGAGACGAAGCAATTCCATTATTAAGAGCAAAAGCAGATGAAGTAGTTGATATAGCTGAAAGTACGGGTGAAAACGTAGGTAAAGCAGGGATACGTGCCGGATTGAATGCAGCTCAAGCAATACCTGGTGCGGGTCAAGCAATATCAATAATTAGAATGATACACGCCATAACAATGCCAGCATTTAAATTAGCTGAAAAAATTACAAATTTATGGATAGATACATTAAAAAAAGTAATAAAAAGTATGCGAAAATTACAACTTCCAATAACCGATGGATTAGATAAAGCAGTAGACGCTTTTGTTGCGGCAAAAAATACACAACAATTAGCTGCAAAAAAAATAGAAGCAATGAGTAATAAAGTAGTAGGTAAAATAAATGATACATCTAATAAAGTAAATACAATGATAAAAGATTTTGACAAAAGCATCCCAAAACCACCAAAAGCACCTGAATTACCAAAAGTACCAAAAGCACCTGAATTAC